>OQVZ01000996.1_pt1 | contig 10652 bp, 6 predicted proteins | sample 1691571 | NCBI WGS metagenome assembly OQVZ01 (sample SAMN03418261, study PRJEB22391) | human gut metagenome | biome: human-gut; feature: organic feature; material: feces | host: Homo sapiens | place: Tanzania | collected 2013-01
TAGAAGCGCATGTTCAGCATCTCGTCGGCTTCGTCCAGCTCGATCTGGGTGGCGTGGGAGAGGTCGATGCTGTGGTGTTTGAAGTGGTCCAGCGTATAAACAAAGGGGCGGGTTTTGGACACGGGGAAATGGTCGTTGTGCTCCACACCCAGCTCCTCACATTTTTTCAACAGGTCGTAGAGGTACTGATTGCGGTTGTCCCGCCGAAGTCTTGATAGCGTCGCCGTTGATAGATACGCACCCGCGCGTAGGTATAATGAGAGCGTGTACGCCTGCGCAGGCGCATGTACGCGCGATAGCCCCGAAATTGCGCATATCGGTTATGCCGTCCAACACCATCAGCAGCGGAGTCTTACCCTCATCAAAAAGCGACTGCACCATATCTTCCACATGGTAAAACTCTATCGGCGAAAGGAACGCGATAACCCCCTGATGATTCTTGTCGGTGAACTGATTGAGTTTCTCCACCGGCACAATGAAATATGTATCAGAAAAGTTATAATCCGAATTTTAACCACGAGCGTCCCGCTATGCCGCGCCGTGAGAGTAAACCACAATATGACACCAGGCGTCCCCCCGAGAAGGAGATGATTTTTGGTATACGTGCCGTTATTGAGGCAATAGACGCAGGCAAGGTATTGGACAAAGTGCTGCTACGTCGCGATATGAGCAGTGCAAGAGCAGCGAGGTTGTTGTAAGCGCGGTAGTCGTTCGGGTAAACCTCTGTAGTCTTCTTGTAGATAGCCTCCTGCTTAGCCTGCGAATCCTCGAGAGTAGCAGAGTAGAGAAGTTCGTCAACGCTCAGCTTTGTAGCGTCAGCGCTGTACTGCTCCTTGATCTGGTCGTCGCTGCGTCCGATTGTCTCATAGTTGATGATGAGGCGTGAGCGGCGGAGCTCAGGGAGGATACCGTTAGCGAGTTCCTGGAAGCCAGCCGACATGTTACGAATCTGCTGTTCGCGCTCCTGCGGGTCGGTGTACATAGAGAGTACGCGGAGGATAACCTCCTTGTCCTGCAGGTTAGAAGCTGCAACGAGCTGCTGGAAGCCGTCCCAGTCCTGAGCTGTATAGTGAGCGTCGATGTTAGCGTTCACCTTTGTCTTCTTCAATGTGTTCTTAACGTACTTCTCCGACTGGTTCTGGCGGTTGCCTGCGAGCTTGTCGTTGAACTTAACGCCGCCGTCAGGTGAAGCGTAAGCCTGAATCTCGACGTTCTCTACGTTGTAGCCTTCCTTGTCGGCGTTGATCTTCTTGAGCATCTCTACGAACTCCTTAACAGAGTTGTTCTTGAGCTCGCTCTTGCGGATGTTAGCCTGGTTGATGAGGAACTTGATGTTAGCCTCCTGCTTCTGAGCGTTTACGCGCTGGAAAGCGTCGGGAGCGATGCATCCGGTCTCAGATGTAACGGTATTCTTGTAGAGCTCTGATGTAGCGATAACGCCGTCAGCCACCTTCACTGAAGGTACGTTGAACTGCTTCTTGCCGATGCGTGCGTCGAATGCGAGGTACATCTCGCTCTTCTGCATCTCGGGAACGTACTTGAAGTTGGTCTTCATTGTGTAGCGTCCGCCTACCTTGTAAGAGATAGTCTGGTCGTTGCCCATCACCTTCTCGCCCTGGAATGTAGCGCTCTGGCCCTTAGCTACCTGACCGTCGCCGTAGTGGAGCTCCGGAGTAACAGTAACGACAGCCTTCTTCTTCATGTACTTCTCTGGGAAAGTACCATTAACAGTAGCTGGCACTTCGCCTGCTGTTGTCTCGAGTGGGTTAGGGATTACTGTGAAGTTGTCCGCTGAGAGCGGTCCAAGCTTCGAACATGATGTCATGAACAGCACAGAAGCTGCTGACAACAAAAGAAGATTCTTTTTCTGCATAACTTTATGAAAAAATATTAATTGTTTTATTCTATTAGTGTTCACACATACACGCTCGGTGCGTGTACTTATATAAAATAAGCTTTACAAAGTTAATCACTAAAATCAGAGTCGCAAAAGACGAGGGGTTATTATTATGTTTAATTAACCATACATGTGTTAATCTTACAGATAATAACAATATTTGGGGCAAAACCAACAATCTGCAAACAAAAAAAGACAGCAGATGTATTGTCTGCTGTCTTTGTGTATTGTTGCTGATAGTTTTGCCGCGGCTTAGTTGAGCGCTGCTGTGAGCTCTGCGCCTGCCTTGAACTTAGCTACCTTCTTAGCTGCAATCTGAATCTTCTCGCCAGTGCGGAGGTTCATGCCCTCGCGTGCCGGACGCTCGTTAACGCTGAATGTGCCGAAGCCGATGAGCTGTACCTTGTCGCCCTCTACGAGAGCTGTCTTGATAGCCTCTACTGCAGCCTCGAGAGCCTTCTTTGCGTCTGCCTTGCTGAGCTCAGCACCTACTGCTATCTTCTCTACCAATTCTGTCTTGTTCATAATTTTCTGTTTTTTATTTGTTTATAAAATGTTAGTTTCTTCTGTTGTTAACCAATAAAAATTGCGTAACTCACACAATTCCAATGACAAATTTAGGTTATTCCTTCCATAAATCAAACAAAAAACAGAAAAAAGTGCATAATTAATTGAAAAAAAAGGCGCCGAGAGCCTGTTTTATGCCTATTTACGTGGATTTTTCGTAATTTTGCCGCCGTAATTTCTGTGTTTTACAAATATATTAATGTGATATGAATAATATTCCGACTATAACGAAAAACCTTCTGATCATAAACGTTGCGGTGTTCGTCGCCACGTATGTTTTCAGAAGCTTTGGCGTAGACCTCAACAATGTTCTGGGTCTGCACTTCTTCCTCGCACCCGACTTCCACATCTACCAGCTCTTCACGTACATGTTTGCGCACGGAGGCTTCAGCCACATCTTCTTCAACATGTTTGCGCTGTGGATGTTCGGCTGTATCGTTGAGCGCACATGGGGACCGAAGAAGTTCCTTTTCTACTATATCGTGTGCGGTGTGGGTGCGGGTCTGTTCCAGGAGCTGGCACAGTACGCGCAGTTCTACCTGCTGGCGAGCGAGCAGCTTAACAACTTCTCGATAGGCAAGACGATGCTCGTGGCTAACGCTAACGCCTCGTTCCTCAACATGTGGACAACTGTTGGCGCGTCGGGCGCCGTCTACGGCATTCTGCTCGCCTTCGGCATGCTCTATCCCGAGGAGCGCATCTTCATCTTCCCGCTGCCTGTGCCTATCAAGGCAAAGTGGTTCGTTGTGGGCTATGCTGCGATAGAGCTGTTCATGGCTTTCTCTACGACGGGCGACGGAGTGGCTCATCTGGCTCACTTGGGCGGCATGGTGTTCGGCTTCTTCCTCATACGCTACTGGCGACGCCATCCCGACATTCGCTACAGTCGTCGCAGCGGACAGCAGTTCTTCGACTCGATGCGTGCCTCGTGGGAGCGCCGCACCGGACGCAAGGACAACGGACCCGTGCGCGGCGGAGGCAATGCCGGCAGACCCGAGAGCGACTGGGACTACAACGCTCGCCGCAAGGCTGAGCAGGAGCGCGTTGACGAGATTCTCGACAAGATACGCCGCAACGGATACGAATCGCTCACGCGTGAGGAGAAACAGCAGCTCTTCGACGCAAGCAACAGAAAATAAAAACAGACTTACACGCTTTGAAAAATATAAAATCAATAATCTTTCGCATCGTGGCAGCGTTCAACGTAGTCACGGTGCTTTTTATGTTGGCTGTAGGCTACAGCGATAGGGTAGACCCTGTGGCTCATCCGCTCGTGGCTAACGTCGGACTGATTTTCCCCGTGTTCCTCGTGCTCAATATGGCGTTCCTCGTGTTCTGGCTGGTGTTCTGCAAGCGTGGGGCGCTGATAGCGCTGGGCGGACTGGTGATATGTTTCGGTCCGGTGCGCACGTATACGCCGCTTAACGTGCCGTCGTCGGCGCCGGAGGGGGCGCTGAAGGTGATATCGTACAACGTCTATTGCTTCAAGACATGGACCGACTTCACTCAGTCGTCTGAGATTCTCGACTATCTCGTGCGCGAGGACGCCGACATCGTCTGCATGCAGGAGGGCGACTGTTACGGTAGGGTGCGCGAACTGGTAGACTCTGTTATGAACGCTCACTACGAGTACAGCGAGCAGCACGCATCGGACGGTCCGGAGGGCGGCGACTTGATTCGCATCTACAGCAAACTGCCCATCGTGGGACACGAGCGCATATCGGGCAAGGAGACGTATAACGCTATGGCTTACAAGGTGAAGACGGGCGAGCGCGACACTACGCTCGTCGTCGTGGCGCATCTGCAGACCACGGGCCTCTCGCCGGAGGACCGCACGCGCTTTAAGTCGATGCTGAAGGGCGACATGGAAGGCGAAGAACGCAAACAGGAGACGCGCCGCCTATGGAGCATCCTGGGCGAGGCGTCGGCGAAGCGTGCGCCACAGGTTGACGCTGTGGCTGACTACGTGGCGAAGCATAAGGGACAGAGCATAATACTCGCCGGCGACTTCAACGACTCGCCCATATCTTATGCTCACCGCCGACTGGCTTCCGAGCTCACCGACTGCTACATAGCGTCGGCTAATGGTCCGGGCATCTCGTATCATTACAACTGCTTCTACGTGCGCATCGACAACATCATGTGCTCTGAGCACTGGACGCCCTACGAGTGTCGTGTGGACAACACGATAAAGGCGTCGGATCATTATCCGATTGTCTGCAAACTCAGTCGTGTTGAGAATTGAAAGTTGAGAGTTGAGAAATAATCGAGTTGAGAATTGAGAATTGAGAGTTATGATTACCTTGAAAGCGTACAAGAAGGCACTGCCTGCAGTACATATCATAACTCTCAACTCTCAACTCTCAACTGGAATGGCATGTTTTTTGCCAAGACGATATTTGTTGTTTTTACCCTCTCAAAACTCGCGAAAAATCAAAAACAAAATCCTTTGTGCGGCGTTTTAGTGCCCGTTTTCACCTTATATATTATAAAAATCTTTAAAAAACCGCCCGATTTTCCCCTAATTAAACCCTTAAACCTTTGCAAAACAAAGAAATAAAGCTATAAATTTCGGTTTAACTGAAAAAATCTGTAACTTTGCACGCTATCTGTACACATACACAGCGAAAAAATAATAATAACAAAAAAATAAATCAAAAAAATGCAGAACAAAGGTATTGTAATTGTAACAGCCGTCCTTTTGACGCTTGCAAGTATCTTCTATCTCTCGTTCTCGGCTGCCACAAAATACTATGACAGCCAGGCTGCGAAGATAAAGGATCCTATCGCACAGCAGGACTACAAGGACTCCGTGAAGTATCTTGGCATCTACTCTTATCAGAAGTGTCTCGAAACACAGATCGGTCTCGGTCTTGACCTCAAAGGCGGTATGAACGTCATCCTTGAAGTCAGCGTTCCTGATGTACTCGAGAACCTCGCTGACCACAAGACAGACGCAGCTTTCGTAAAGTCGATGAAAGAGGCTCGCGCAGAGCACGAGGTGTCGCAGAGCGACTTCATCACACTCTTCATCAACGCTTTCAAGAAGAACGCTCCGGGACGCCATCTCTCAGAGATCTTCGCTACACAGCAGCTCCAGGGCAAGGTATCGCCCAACTCTTCTGACAAGGACGTAGAGAAGGTGCTCCGCACAGAAGTGCAGGCAGCCATCGACAACTCGTTCCTCGTAGTGCGTACACGTATCGACAAGTTCGGCGTCGTACAGCCTAACATCCAGAAGCTCGAGGGTCAGCAGGGTCGTATCATGGTAGAAATGCCGGGTATCAACGAGCCGGAGCGCGTGCGCAAGCTGCTCCAGGGTAGCGCAAACCTTGAGTTCTGGGAGACATACAACTCAGACGAAATCATCCCTTACCTCTCACAGCTCAACCAGCGCGAGGCTAACCACCGCTCTGGCGCCAAGGAGGAAGTAGCCGATTCGGCAGCTACAGACACAGCAGCCGTAGCTGCAGCCGAGAAGGCAGAGGCAAAGGCAGCTTTCAAGACAAAGAAGGACGCTAAGGCAGACGACGCAGCAGCTACGGCTGAGGCTAAGAAGCAGAACCCGCTCTTCTCTATCTTCCAGCCCTCGGGCAACGGCGCGCTCAGTCTCGTAGGCTACGCTTCGGCACGCGACACAGCAGAGGTAAACAAGATTATCTACTCGGCTCTCGCCAAGCAGATTCTCCCAGCCGACTGCCGTCTCCTCTGGAGCGCTAAGCCGGCTGACGGTATCCAGGCTAAGAACATCTACGAGCTCCACGCCATTAAGGTGACAACCACCAACGGACGCGCTCCTATCGAGGGCGACGTAGTGACAGACGCTAAGGACCAGTTCAACAACCTCACAGGCTCGCCTGAGGTATCAATGACAATGAACTCTGACGGCGCACGCCGCTGGGCAGCCCTCACAAAGGCCAACGTAGGCAAGGCAATCGCCATCGTGCTCGACGGCACAGTATACTCTGCTCCGCGCGTAAACGGCGAGATCTCTGGCGGTCAGTCGTCTATCTCTGGCAACTTCACAATCGAAGATACAAAGGACTTGGCTAACACTCTTAAGTCTGGTCGTATGCCGGCTCCTGCACACATCGTTCAGGAGGAAGTAGTAGGTCCGACACTCGGTGCACAGTCAATCCAGCAGGGTTTCATCTCGTTCATCTTCGCCTTCATCATCCTGATGATCTACATGGTAGTGATGTACGACTTCATCCCGGGTATGGTAGCTAACGGCGCCCTCCTCCTCAACCTCTTCTTCACCATGGGCATCATGGCATCGTTCCAGGCAGCACTCACAATGCCAGGTATCGCCGGTATCGTGCTCGCCCTCGGTATGGCGGTAGACGCCAACGTGCTTATCTACGAGCGCACCAAGGAGGAACTCAAGAAGGGTCTCGGCACAAAGCAGGCACTCTCGCTCGGTTATAGCAACGCCTTCTCAGCCATCTTCGACTCTAACTTGACATCAATCATCACCGGTATCATCCTCTACGTGTTCGGTACAGGCCCAATCCGCGGCTTCGCTACCACACTTATCATCGGTATCTGCTGCTCGTTCTTCACCGCAGTGTTCCTCACACGTCTCGTTTACGAGAACCGTCTGAAGCACGACAAGTGGACAAAGCAGAACTTCTCTACACGCGTGTCACGCAACTTCATGGCAAACAAGAACTTCGCGTTCATGTCGTCATACAAGACATCGTTCACAGCGTTTGGCGTCGTTATCCTCATCATGCTCGGCAGCTTCTTCGTACGCGGCCTGAGCAAGGGCATCGACTTCACCGGTGGTCGCAACTACGTAGTAGTGCTCGAGAAGCAGACAGAGCCTGAGCAGGTGAAGGAAGCCCTCACACCGCTCTTCAAGGGCGCTACAGTCAACGCACTCGCACTCGGTACAGACGGCAAGACAATCCGTATCTCTACCAACTACAAGATCGAGTCGAACAACCCGGCTATCGACAACGAGGTAGAGGACATCCTCTACAAGGGTCTCCACGGCGCAGGTCTCGTAACTCAGGGCAGCGTTGAGGCATTCAAGAACCCTGACGTACGCGCAGGCGGCTCTATCGTATCGTCTACAAAGGTAGGACCGGCAGTGGCTAAGGACATCACACACGGCGCTATCATCAGCGTGCTCTTCGCCCTCGCAGCCATCTTCCTCTACATCCTCGTACGTTTCCGCAACGTAGCGTTCTCAGTAGGCTCTACAGTAGCCCTCGCCGTAGACGCAACAATCGTTATCGGATTCTTCTCACTCCTCTGGGACGTAGTGCCGTTCTCACTCGAGATCGACCAGACCTTCATCGGTGCTATCCTTACCGTTATCGGTTACTCTATCAACGATAAGGTGGTTGTGTTCGACCGTATCCGCGAGAACCTCACACTCCACAAGAAGATGGATCTGCAGGAGCTCTTTAACAAGTCGCTGAACGAGACCCTCGCACGTACTATCAATACATCGTTCTCAACACTCATCGTGCTGCTCTGTATCTTCTGCTTCGGCGGTGAGAGCACTCGCAGCTTCTCGTTCGCAATGTTGCTCGGTGTAATCTTCGGTACACTCTCTTCTATCTTCATGGCTGCTCCGGTGGCTTACCTCACACTCGGTCGCAAGATCAAGCACGAGGAGGCAGCTCTCGAAGCCGTAGAGGTGAAATAAGCAGACAATTAGTTAATATACTGATATACAAGCGTGGCGCTCATACAGAGTGCCACGCTTTTTTTTGAAATTGTTATAAGTGGTTATTGGTTATATTTATGGTTAATTAATCTAAATACAAGCTATCCAATTCTTTCCAATACTTGCAAAATTGGAAAGAATTGGATAGCTTTGCATTTGAATATCAGCCATTAAGCTTATGTCAATAGAAAAGGTACCGACTATACAGCAATCTGATTTGCTTTCAGCTATTATAACGCCACCGAATGAGGAGGTAGAGGAAATAGTGAATAATATAAACTCTGCGTTTGAATATTGGGATAGCGTTAAATATAAGGAGTGTCCGGAAGGAATTACTCCTACACAATTGTGGACTTATGTGAAAGCTGCGAGATTGAAGAGTGCTATTATTGTATGGAAAAGGTATGGCGTCTCGCTGACGCTAACAAACTCCATGCAGCGTATGTGCCACGAGTTTGACATGAACTGGGGAGGCAGCTGGGGCGCAAGTTCTATTATAGATGATGACAACAAAGAGCAGTATCTTGTAGGCTCACTGATGGAAGAAGCTATCTTTTCAAGTCAGATGGAAGGAGCTGCTACAACTCGAAAGGTGGCAAAGGAAATGTTGCGTCGACAGATTACTCCTAAGGACAAGTCGCAGCAGATGATATCCAACAACTATCAGACAATTCAATTCATCGTAGCACATAAGGATACTCCATTGTCACCAGAGTTATTGATGCATGTACATCGCCTTATGACTGAGAACACAATGCCTAATAAGGAAGATGCGGGACGTTTCAGACAGAACGACGATGTGGTTGTAGAGAATGGTATAACCCACGAAATAGTACACACTCCGCCTGCATTCGGCGAAATACCTTGTTTTGTGGACGACCTATGCACATTCTTTAATGAAAAGAACGCACATCAATTTATACATCCTATAATACGTGGTTTTATAATCCATTTCATGATTTCCTACGTACATCCTTTTGTTGATGGCAACGGGCGTACTGCAAGAGCGCTGTTCTATTGGTATATGCTAAAGCAGGGCTATTGGTTAACGGAGTATTTGTCTATTTCAAGGGTTATTGCTAAATCGAAGAAATCGTACGAAAAAGCATTTCTTTATTCTGAAGCCGATAATATGGATATAGGCTATTTTGTAGCTTACAATATGAAGGTGTTGCAACAGTCGTTCAAGCAGTTGCAGCAATATATAAAGCGTAAACAAGAAGAAAAGAAAGCTGCCAATAGATTCTTGCATATAGGTGACATCAATGCACGCCAGGCACAGATTATAAAGATTTTTGTGGACGATCCTAAGGCCGTAATCACAGTAGGTGATATGCAGACGAAATTCCTTATCAGTCCGACAACAGCAAAGACGGATATAATAGGTCTGATGAACAGAGGAATACTCACCGAAATATCTTTTAATAAGGTGAAGAAAGGATATATAAAAGGCGATAAATTTGAGAGTACGATTGCCTCTATTTGATTCTAATTCTTTCCAATGTTTAAAATATTGGAAAGAATTAGAATTGTCTTATTGCTTCGATTTTCAGTAACTTTGAATAAGTTAGGCTGCATCTCAACAATAAAAACAAGCAAGCTTGGAAGATTTTATTATCAACAAAATCGTGTATTGCTTCGATTTTCAGTAACTTTGAATAAGTTAGGCTGTATCTCAACAATAAAAACAAGCAAGCTTGTTTTGTATTGTCTTCGATTTGCACTAACTTTGCATCCGAAAATATAAAAACATAATATAATGGAAGAGAACAAGTTCAAACGCACCACCGTGACAGCGGCTTTGCCATACGCCAACGGTGGTGTACACATCGGCCACTTGGCTGGCGTGTATGTGCCTGCAGACATCTACGTGCGCTATCTGCGCCTGAAGAAGCAGGAAGTGATGTTCATCGGCGGTAGCGACGAGCATGGAGTGCCCGTCACTATCCGTGCACGCAAGGAGGGCATCACTACTCAGGAGGTGGTAGACCGCTACCACTCGCTCATCAAGAAGTCGTTTGAAGATTTCGGCATTTCGTTCGACATCTACAGCCGCACGACATCGGCTATACATCATAAGTTCGCATCAGACTTCTTCCGCACACTCTACGACAAGGGAGAGCTGGAGGAGAAGACCGAAAACCAGTTCTGCGACGAGGTGACAGGAGAGTTCCTCACCGACCGCAACATCGTGGGCACCTGTCCGCGATGCGGAGCAGAAGGAGCCTACGGCGACCAGTGCGAAAAGTGCGGAGCAACGCTCTCTCCTGAAGAACTCATCAACCCGACCAACAAGAACAACCCGGGACACGGACTCATCAAGAAAGCCACAAAGAACTGGTATCTGCCGCTGAACAAATGGCAGGACTGGCTGAAGAAATGGATATTGGAAGACCACAAGGAGTGGCGTCCCAACGTGTATGGACAGTGTAAGTCGTGGCTCGACATGGACTTGCAGCCACGCGCTATGACCCGCGACCTCGACTGGGGCATTCCCGTGCCCGTAGA
>OQVZ01000999.1_pt1 | contig 10624 bp, 13 predicted proteins | sample 1691571 | NCBI WGS metagenome assembly OQVZ01 (sample SAMN03418261, study PRJEB22391) | human gut metagenome | biome: human-gut; feature: organic feature; material: feces | host: Homo sapiens | place: Tanzania | collected 2013-01
TGATTTTCTCGATTTTGATTTCTGGTATGCTTATTGTCTAAAAGATGATAGGATTCTTACTGTTGTGAAGTAAAATATGAATTGGAAAAGTTTTCTTGAGCACCTCCCTAAAGTTGGAGAAAGAATTTTAATCATTCACGAATGGGGTGAATATAATTTTGAATTACATTCCACCAAAACATGCTATACTATTTATGAATGTAATTTCAAAAGCATCAAGAAGTATATTGTTAACTTTGTAAATTTAAAACACATTGCTGGAGAAAAATGTAATAATTTTGAAAAAACTCAATATATTAGTGCAAGAGCATTACATTGAGCAAGATTGAATTGATTGTTATGGAATGGCTTGATTTTGAAAAGAAAAGACCTCATATTGGAGAAGAAATTCTCGTAATGAAAATAATTCTTGGACATCACAAAATCTTTATCGCTACTTATTTAGGAAGAAAAAAAGATAGCTATGAATATTATATTAGGTTAGGTAATTTTAAAAAATATATTCAAAAAGATTATTCAAGTCAATTTCATTGTTTTTTATCTTCTTGTTTACGTTGGGCAAGATTACATTAAAAAAGGAATTAACAAAAATGGAATGGTATAGTTTTGAAGATAGATAGCCACGTATCGGAGAAGAAGTTCTTATACTTGAAGATATTCGATTTACGGATGAAATTTTTGGTGGAAACTATGAAGTTTATTCAGCAATATTCCAAGGCAAAAAATTTGATTATTATGCAGATGAATATTTGATAACTTTAAGTAATTTTAAATCCTATCCTAATAAGTATCCATGGGATTTTTCTCCTCGTGAGATTGATATAAATTTTATTTTTTGGGCAAGATTACATTGAAAGGAGAATTTTATCATGACAAATACTCCACAAAAGAAAATTGTTTACGCTCTTTATAGTGAAGCTAACGATACTTATCTTTGTTGGGATAGTTTTGATAAGTATTACTATTGGGGACAGAAAGAAGATGATAATGTTCTGTGCTGGGATTCTCCTACTGCACTTAACAAATTTTATCTTGTTGCAGTTAAATCTTTTTCTGTTATGAAAATTCCCAGTGTTAATCCTCGTTGCGCTCTTCTCTATAAAAATACCTGAAAATATATGATAAAAGTCTTATTTGTCTTGATTAAACCCTTGACAAATAAGACTTTTTGTTGTATTATATTAAAGAATAGAGGTGAAAGTATGGCAATGAAAGTAACTCCTCCCGAAGCAAATGTTATTAACGCAGTAGATGTGATTGAACATATTTTGGGTAAAGGTGGATTAATTGAACAAAATAAAAATGTATTATTCAAACCAATTCTTTTTAATGAAATAACTCTTGATGTATTATTTCAATATCGTGAGTGGTTTTTTGCTTTTGTTCCTACTTACGAATATCTTTTAACCTTAAAGAATCCTCGTAATTTTTATGTGTTTCCCGCTAAACAGTCAATCATGTTTAATAGCAGTTGGCTTGACTGCATGGAAGAAAACTTTTTAGTTTCTCATACTAAAAATTACGATAAGGTTGTTCTTGATTACGGTTTACGTCCAGAGCAATTGAACCAGAAATATCTTGAATCAGAAATCACTTTGTTTGAAAACACTGATAAATTAATTATGGATTTAAAAAAGCAAAATAAAAAAGACCTTTTCGTTTTTTTATATTATATTATGGAACATGTTTGGGGAGCTATAACTGTAATTTGGGCTTTTAGAGATTTAATAAAAGAAAGCCATCCTATAGCTACAATGCTTAACGGGAGTTGTTTTGGTACTCATATTACTGACCTTACTTATTATTCTACAAGTGAATTGAAAGTTTGTGAAAACAGCCTAAAGAAAAGTAAATTTGATTACAATCTTTTTCTTATTACGCGAATTAGCAGAGACATGGAAAAGTGTATTTATTATCATGGTTTTAATGAACATGGGGACACGTTTAATTCTACTCCAGATATTCCTAATGACGAGAATTGTGGGGATGATTATTAATGGAAAATGAAACGATTACTTATGAGGATATTAGAAAACAATTTGCTTCTTTCTTAAAGATTCTTGTTGAAATTCCTTTTAATTCTTTCTTCGACAATGAAAAGATTTGTCCTGATAAATTTGCTGTGTTGTTTAATTATCTTGAACCGACTCTTCCAATGTTTTCTTATATTACTATGCTTCGAACTAAAAATCCCTATGTAACTGTTCCATTTTTCGTGAATAATCCTTTTTTTGACTATGAAAAGAATAAAGATGGATTAAAAATAATTAGTTATTGTAATTGGGTTGGTTACTATACTGGAAGTACTTCTTTTAATGAAGATTTCATTGTTAAAAATGACGCCATTAAAAATTATAGTCTAATGTATAAATATCTCAATGCTTTAAAAAATTGTGTTTCAATTATAGATGATTTTTTTCTTGTGCTTGATGCCCCAAAAAATTATCTTAATCCTATTTATAAAAGTATTTCTGCGAAAACTATTAAGATTTTAACTGAGTTAATGGGATTTTATGGCAATTATATCTTGGTAAAAAATGGTAATATTGGTCGGTATCCAATAAATGACAGGATTTATATTCATGGCTTTCAACCAAACACCCAAGTTATTTATAACCCTTTTGTTCCTGTTACAGCCGTTGGTAATGATAATCCCCTCCTCCCCGTTACTGCCGATTTAACTCTTGCTAGAGGTGGAGAAGGAACAAATTTCTTTGAAACCATTCCTCACACAAGATTTAATAATATTGCCGCTGAAATCATTGGAAGAAACTTTGATAGAACTTTGCGTGAAAATGCTCACAGAGCTGTTGCAGAATGTACTGAATTATTGAGGGCAGTTACATGATTTGTTTAGATATGTATGGTATGGATGAATACCAATCTGAAAAGGCAAGAATCCTTTATAAAGGTGAAAAGCCTAATAGACATAACATTGTCCAATTTATTGTGGCTATGACTTACTTGACGAAAAATTTAGATAATGTGGATTTTAGGGAATTTGTTTATAAAAAGCCTGAGAACAAGAATGATTGGATGATTCTTTGGAATATTTCTAAAAAATTTGATGCTATTCTTGAATATTACAATGAATTAATTGTATGGCAACCAAGTTGGCTTGTATCTCTTGTAAGTGATGCTTCATTATGGAATGCAAAAACAAGTGGAAAACTGCCACAACCTTTTACTTATCTTAATGATGGTGCATCTTATAACAACCTATTAAATGGTAAACTTTTCCATATTACTTGGTTTGACATTATCGGAAGAAAAACATTTTTTGAAGAAAATGAGGTTGTTATTACTCAAGCAATTGAACGCGCATTAAACGGCAACAACAAAATTTGTAACAAGTATTTTGGAAGTTTGGGATTTTACATTACTTATCATTGGAATGATTTACAATTTGCGTTTGCTCTTTTAGATTATTTAACAATTCGTATTACTCTTGATAAATATGATGAAAAAGCTTGCATTTGGCGCACTTTAAAACAACATAATATTATAAACAGTCCAGAAAATTATAATGAAATAAGACAAACAATGGTTGCAGTTCATAAGCTTCATTTGTCTATTAATGCAGTTAATTCAATGTTGATGTTTAAGTCTTTTGTTTCCAGTGAAGCAAGAGCACTTAATAATTATTATAATTACTGGATTTAAAATAAAACAATTTAAAAAAGGAGATAACTATAATGCCTAAGTCTCGTATGGCTCGTTCTTTCAAAGCTCGAAAAGGAACTTCTCTTAATTACACACTTCTTGCTCGTCAAAAGGAATTTCCAAAGTTGACCTGTAAGAAGAATCTTCCTACTCCTGATACTAAAGATAGTGACAATCCTGATAATGTCAAGTATATTCTTAAGGAAAATGATACCCAGTGTGCTATCTTTTCTACAGAACTTAAGTCTCAGGATAATCATAAAGACCCTCTTTATTTAATTGTGGGTGCTCTTACTGGTGCTCTTCTTCTTACTGATAAGGAAATTGAAGAGTATTTTGATTTGACTCCTATGATTGATAAGAAGCTCACTCTTAAGGACGCTCCTTATAAGAATACTGGTGTTAAGATTGAGTATGACACCAATGATATTCCTACAAATATTGTTGATTTTAAGGGTGCTCCCATTAAGTAAAGGAGAATAATATGGAAAAGAATGATTTACTCGCGAATCCAATAGATTTTGCTCAATATGTTTGGGAAAGAATTGAAGACGGAGATACTTTAATTGACAGGTTTTGTAATATTTGGGAAGTTTCTTCATATGTTGTTTTTGATGGTCGTAGAATAAAAATTAATCTTCGTTGTATTCACAATGAATCTTGCACAGGTTGTAATAATGGAGATTACAAAAAATTAACTCGTTATGACCTTGCTCGCAAATATTATTTTTATATTAATAATATTGCTGTTAAGATTCCCGATGTTGAAGATTGGAATGCTGGAACTTTCGTTCAAAATTATAATCTGCTGTGGAATATTATTGACACAATGAGTTCTCCTACAACTCATCCCACAAAAGAAGAAAAAGAAGATATGTATGCTTTGTTTCTTTTAACTCAAGAAGCAGATAAGATTTACGAAGAAAAAAACGAAAAGATTTCTACTATCAGGACTTTAAATGAGTTAAAGAACAAATTTGAAAAACGTGATTATTATGATGGAGACAAAATTCGAGAAAAATGTGTTAATTGTCTCCCGAAAGAGGACACAAAAATGACAGAAATTGAAAAAAATTACCTCCTTAAAAATAAGGGAAAAACGGGTGCTGATAACCAATTAAAATGCGGATTTTATTCGCAGGAAGATTTGGATGCCGCTATTGAAAAAATTGGTGACTTCCTTGAAACCCATACAAATACTGCTAAAAACAAATGTAAAGAATCCGTTAAGAAAATTGCTGGCTTTTCTGATGAGGATTTGGATGAAATTTGTACACGAGTGGTGGACACTTTTTATTCAGCTTCCGATTTTTCTAAGAAAACTTTCGACGAATTTAAGAGTTGGATGAAAGAAAAGTACAAGGATTACACAAAAGAGGTTAAAGAAGAACCTAAAACTAAAACTGAAACTGAAACTGTTAAAGTAAATAACAACCAGTCTGTCGTTACCGTTGATAATAATGATACGAATACTGAAATGAATAAGGTTGGTAGTATTGACAATAGTATTGACAACGAAGATAATTTAAAATTGTTCCCTAATCTTGATAAATATTTTAAGAACAACACTGATACAAAAAATGATGATAATGAAGAAGTAGATTTCATTAATAGACCTTTCCATATCGGAGATATTGTCGTTCTAAAAAATGGATATACTGGCTATATTTCTTTAATCAGTCATACAGAAACTTTTACCTATTATTATATTCCTGTTTATCCTATTCGTAATTCTACAAATAACACTAAATTTAAATCTGTATTTGGTTTGGAAACTAAACTTGACCCTACTCTTGAAGATTGCATTAGAGTTGGAGATTGGAATTTATCTTCCGATGCTGTAAGAACGAAACTTCGTAAATACGAGGAGTTTAAAAACTTAACCCCACATTATACTACTGATGAAAAAGATAATAACACATCTACAACAGATAATACAACACCTCCACTCAGCAGAAAAATTAATAGAGCTGATTCACTTCCCAAGTATCTTAGTAAGTTTCATCTTACTGATTCTACTTATAGCTGTGAAGTAAACACTAAACTTACTACCGACATTGTTCGTAAGCTGAATGAAGTTATCGAAACCCTTGATGCTATTATTTTGTATCATCTTAATGAAGCTCAAGAAGAACATAGAAGACAGCTTGAAGAAAGATAGGATGAATTAAAAAGCACCTTACCATCATCTGAAAAGGTTAAAAATTATTCCTCTGTTTATGATACAGTTCGAAAAAATGCTGATATTTCATGGCCATCATGGAAAAAGGAAGTTTTTAATAATAGTTGCGCTATTTCAACACACGCAAAAAAATTGTAATGATATTATAAAGAAGAGTCAGTTTTGGCTCTTCTTTTTTATTAAATACTTGACACATATCAAAGAATTTGTTATATTATAAGTACAAAAGGAAAGCAAAACAAATAATAAAAGGAAGTGTGATTCATGACCTCTTACGTTATCAAGTTTGTTTGGAAAGATTATCGCAACTTCGTTCAGACCACTTATGCTGGTTATAATTATAATATGAATGATTATAATTGGGGACCTACTCCTTCTTGTGACTTCAATGAAGCTGAAAAATTTGACAATATTGAAGCTGCTAAGAATTTCTATAAAAAGCATAGTAATTACTTCAAATTTATCACTGAAAGGGAAAATTCTTCCACTTACATTTCCAAAATCGTTACTAACACCGAAGACGTGGAGAAGATTTAAAGGAGAATAAAATGAAGAACCAGTTTATCATTGAGTTTACTTATTATGAAAAAGGTAAAATTCGTACCACTTATGCTGGCTATATCCTTTCTCTTCCTTCTCCTTTTCGTTCTTTCGACCAAGCAAAAAGATTTAAAACTATTAATGATGCAAGAGAATGGCTTACAGATATCTTGAAGAATATTGAACAAAATCCTGATTTTGCTTTTCCAAGAAGAAAGATAGCATCTGTTCAGTTTCTTTGTATTCAGGTTTTTACAGCAGATGATATTACCAACGAATATATTTCTAATTCTGAACGTTTTCTTGAAAAAAATTATCAGCTTAGATAATAAACATTATTTTAAACTATTTTTACAACTTATTTTAAACTTGTTTATCTCATATCGGATAAACAAGTTTATTTTTTATTTTAAATTGTACTTGACAGCTTGACTTTTATATGTTATACTATATATGGATTAATAGAATATTAAAGAAAGGAGATATTATTTTGAAAGAATTTCAAGAATTCAAAGATTTAGAATAGTTCTATCTAAAAGCGCAAGAAATTTTTAAAAATAAAAAAAGTGTAAATAGTTATAAAGAAATGTGTGAACTTTTAGATGAACCTTATTATGCTTCACCTTCTCGTAAAGAACGTCAAAAAATATAGTTTAATACATGGAAAAAATGTTTTACTTGGCGTAGAGCAAAAGGAAAATTTACTTGCCTTAAAATGATTCCAAAAGAAATTTTTGATGAAAAACTTCAAGAACTTAAAAAAGAACGAGAAGAAAAATCAAAAGAGCAATCTGAAAAGACAACTCAAAATTATATTAAAAACTATAAACTTAATCATCTATTAACTGGAAGATGGCCTTCTCGTCCTTGTTCTTGGGGTAAGAGAGGTGTATATATAGTTTATAATAAATCCAACAAAAATTCTTATAAAGGCCCTGTTTGTTATATTGGCAGTACTACTATTGCTTTCTACAAAAGGTTTAATAATCATTTAACTCCTTCCCAAACTATGTCTCAGGAAATAAGAGATTTAATGGAAGAGAAAGATACTCATATTAATTTTTTATGGCTTGCTCCCGATGATGCAACAGAAGATGAAATACATGAAAAAGAAGCAGAATTCTGGTCTATATATCAGAAAAGAGGATATTATATGCTTAATAAGCATATTCCTCAATATCATCATACTTTAAAGAATCCCAATAAAAAGAAAATTGTTCCTTATGGTTCTTATTTAACAGATAAAGATTGGATTCAATATAAAAAGATAAGTGCAAAAATTCCCTCTGACAAGATTCCTCTTTTGATTAAATTCTTACAAAAAGAGTTAAAATTAGAATTTTCAGAAGATTTTAATATGTGGACTGAACCAGATATGATTCCTAAGATACAAAAGTTTGTTGAAGAAAACAAAAAGAAAGTAGAAATATTAGAGGTTGATAAAGATGACGAATAATTAGCTTTATAGAAAATGTCAATAGAAATTAAAAAATATTACAGAAGTAGAATCTTATAAAGCTATGTGCGTTTTATTAAATGAAGAATACTTCAAGTATAAAAAAAGTAAAGATAGATAGCTTGAAGTTTGGAAAACCTGTTTTAGCTATGATTTACTTAAAAGTGGTAAGTTTATCAATATTAGACTTCTTTCAGAATCAGAACATTTCCAGACCCTTACGGAACTGTTTAAAACAGATTCCATTTCTTACTCCCTTTGTGGCTTGCTTAACCAATATAGTGATGAAACAAATGAAAGTATAGTCTATATAACTAAATCTGAACTTGCTTTCTGTTTAGGATTTTTCAACGAATCTTATAATACAGCAAGAAAATATCCAGAAGTATATTCTTATCAAGTTGAAAATGATATCTTAACTCTTAGAAATAGTAGATACCCATTTATTAAAGAACATAAAGATTCTATCAAAGGTTGGAGAAAATCAAAAGAAAATTCTTCTAAACCATCTAAAGATACACTTCAAAAAGTTGAAGATTTCACCACCCATTATTCTTCTAATTATGAATATAAAGTAGAAAATGCTTTAAAAAATCTTGCCGATAGTGGCTATATTACTTTACATGAAGTCTATATGGGAGCTTTTGTTGATGATAATTTTAATTGGATTCCTAATATAGATAATATTTCTAATAAAGATGGTCGATATTATTTTAAAAGTGATGAAACAACTACTTTAGTTATTCCCTATAAAGATAGAGAACTTACCCCAGAAGAAGAAGTTAAATATATTCAAATTACTAATGAAATTTTCAGACTGATGAATCTTGATGGAATCCAAGATGTTTTTAAACAGAATAAACAACTTAAATTTAGACAACAATTATTTCCTCAATTACTTTCTAACATGGGATGTTTATATGTTTATAAAGCATATCGTATTGGATTCTCTTCTGAACATATCGGAGATAAAGAAACAAAAGTTAAAAATAAATTACAATCTACTTTTGATATAGATTCTTTAAAGAAAGCATTGGCAGATAATAATAGTACAGCTACTAAAGCTAATCTTAAAAATGCTCAAAAACGTATTGAAGGTAATATTTCTTCTAAACATATTTTAGGTAATACATTATCTGAAAGTCAAAAGTTAGAGCAAGAATATTCCACTTTTATATTAAAAAAGTTATCAAAAGAACTTCTTAATATAGATGTTGATTCTTATTTCCCCTCTACTTCTGATTCTTCTAATGCAATTTAGTTTATCAATTCAAAGAAAAAAGCTATTTTTAATAATAGTTTACGACGTTTAAATAACAAAAAATAGTACGACGAAAAACTTCAAAAATAAATTCCTTTGTTTTACTATCAAAAATCCAAAAACGTACATTTTAAAAAATTGACGATTTTTTAAACCCTTATTTTATATGGCTTTAAATGAAGTCAGGTCAAAATTTGTCTATAGATATATTATATATTATTCTTAGGACGAATTTTGACCTGACCCTCTTAAAACCCTTATATTTACTGTATTTAAAAATTTGCTGAAATTTCAAAATGTACGTTTTTTGAAAAAGTCCCTCAATAGGAGAGTTTCTAACTTCATACTTCGCTAACGCTCGTATTCACTAAGAAACTCTATCATTTTTGTAAGCTTTGTTTCTGTAATCTTTGTTTCAACATTTCATATATAAATAAGTAATACCTCTCTGTTTCATTTAAAAACCACACGACAGAAAATGAAAGAAAGGTTAGAGTTTGTTGAAGTGAGCCTTGCGAACGATTACAAACTCTTACTCCTTTCTTCATTTGGCAGTCGTAACCGCGAGAGGATGTTTGCATTATGAAAGAGAGAGCATTAGCGACGGACGGAGCGTAATGCGACCATCTTTCATAATGATACAAACACCGCATCACGGTGGATTATCGGCGAAGCACCTTTGTAATTATAAAATAATTACTTAAAAGCACCTTCGTAATAATAAATTATTACTCAAATAATAACAAGAAATCTTTATTAAACTATTGACTTTTTGCTCTATATCTGTTATTATATCTATGCTGAGAAAGATAATTGATAAAATATAAATAATTATCTTTCGTAACACCAAAATTCTGGAAGTTCTTATGTGAAGTGGAGTGCTTGCACGAACACTGAACTTAGAACTTCCCCTGTGAATGGAGTTTGTATTATGAAGTCTATTTTGCTTAATAGAAATATGATGAATACTTTAAAAGATAAAAAATACAAGATTACTGTTCTTAGACATGTTAATCCTAATAATACTTTTGTTTTTGCTCATTATAAGTGTAGTGTGTTTACAGATAGTGCTGACCGTATGTATTTCTTCTTTAAAACTTCTTGTAATAATATTACTTCTTTTGTCCTTTGTAAAGACCTTAGTTTGGGTATTTGTATCATTAATGACCCCATTCCTTTTAAAACTTTTATGAAGTGTTTTAATGAGAATGCTTATTATTTTTTAAAAAGAAAATATCCTGAAAATAAAAAAAATGAGGAGAAAGAATAATGAAAAATATTAAGCTTAATACTTCTACTAAGTATAAAAATAATAAATTCCAGATTAAGTATCTTAAAGCAAAAAAGAATGATATTATTCTATTTGCTGTTTACGCTGCGCAATGGGATAAAGAAGATGGTATCTTTTATAGAGCATATAATTTCTTTATCTATTTCAACAGAAATAAAAGAGTTCACTATATTATCGGAAATAATTCTACTGCTTATTATACACTTATTTCCAATAATAATATGAGTTCTT
>OQVZ01001002.1_pt1 | contig 10610 bp, 10 predicted proteins | sample 1691571 | NCBI WGS metagenome assembly OQVZ01 (sample SAMN03418261, study PRJEB22391) | human gut metagenome | biome: human-gut; feature: organic feature; material: feces | host: Homo sapiens | place: Tanzania | collected 2013-01
AGAAGGAGATGGAAATCCGTCAGTATATCTCTAAACATTTGGAAAGAGGCAAGGTGGACTTCAGCATCTGGATTGAGAAGGATGCCGTGGTGGACGCTACACCCGTGAACGGAGCGCTCGTGGCAGGCTACTACAAGCAGATAAAGGAGATTATACAGAAGAACAACATACCGGAACCTGCCGACTGGCTCGCCACGCTGATGAGAATGCCCGATGTGCTGACGAAGACAGAAACGGAGACTCTCACCGACGAGGAATGGGAAGCTGCTACCAAAGCCATCAATGAGGCTCTCGGAAAGCTCACCGAATTCCGTATGCAGGAGGGAGCGGCTCTCCAGAGGAAGTTCAGCGAGAAGATTGACAATATCGCTGCCCTGCTCGAAAGCATCGAACCGTTTGAGAAGGCGAGGGTGGAGAAAATTCGCTCACGAATCATCGACGGACTGAAATCAATCCCTGAGGTGGAATACGACAAGAACCGTCTGGAGCAGGAACTCATATATTATATCGAGAAACTCGACATCAGCGAGGAAAAGCAGAGACTTGCCAACCATCTGAAATACTTCCGCGAGACGATGGAGGAGACTCAGGGAGTGGGCAAGAAGCTCGGATTCATCGCCCAGGAGATGGGCCGCGAGATCAACACCACAGGCTCAAAGAGCAACCAGGCCGAGATGCAGAACATCGTGGTCAAGATGAAGGACGAGCTGGAGCAGATTAAGGAACAGGTACTCAACGCACTTTAACACTTTTCACAATGAACAAAAAACTTCTTATCTTTTCTGCTCCCAGCGGAAGCGGAAAGAGCACCATCATAAACTGGCTGATGCAGCACGAGGAGCTGCACCTGGCGTTCTCTATCTCTTGCACCAGCCGTGCGCCTCGCGGCACGGAGCAGAACGGGGTCGAATATTTCTTCCTCTCGGCCGAGGAGTTTCGCCAGCGCATTGCCAACGACGAGTTTCTTGAGTATGAGGAGGTCTACAAGGACCGCTTCTACGGCACCCTGAAGCAGCAGGTTGAGAACCAGCTCGCCAAGGGCGAGAACGTGGTGTTCGACCTCGACGTGAAGGGCGGCTGCAACATCAAGCAGTTTTATGGCGACCGCGCCCTGAGCATCTTCAGGAGCGTCAGTAGCACGACCAACGAGACGGCGGCGCAGCTCCTCAACCGACGGCGGCTGAATGAACAGGCTCAGCGCGCGGTCGCCGTAATACTGCTTGATGTTGCAACCGCCCTTCACGTCGACGTCGAACACCACGTTCTCGCCGCGCGCAGCCTGCGTCTCCACCTGCTGCTTCAGCGTGCCGTAGAAGCGGTTCTCGTAAACCTCCTCGTACTCGAGAAACTCGTCGCGGCTGATGCGCTCGCGGAACTCCTCGGGAGTGATGAAGAAATACTCTACGCCGTTCTGCTCTGTGCCACGCGGAGCACGCGATGTGCAAGAGATAGAGAAGGCGAGGTGCAGCTCAGGGCGCTGCATCAGACGATTGATGATTGTGCTCTTTCCGCTGCCACTCGGAGCGGAGAATATTATAAGTTTACCCATGTTTTGAGTTTTGAATTTAAAGTGCGTTCAGCACCTGTTCCTTAATCTGTTCCAGTTCGTCCTTCATCTTCACCACGATGTTCTGCATCTCGGCGTTGTTGCTCTTCGAGCCGGTAGTGTTTATCTCGCGTCCCATCTCCTGCGCGATGAATCCGAGCTTCTTGCCCTGGCCGCCCTCCTCAGCCATAGTCTCGCGGAAGTAGTTGAGGTGGTTGGCAAGGCGCTGCTTCTCCTCGCTGATGTCGAGTTTCTCGATATAGTAGATAAGCTCCTGCTCAAGGCGGTTCTTGTCGTACTCAACCTCGGGGATGGAACTCAGTCCGTCAACGATGCGAGCGCGAATCTTCTCCACGCGCGACTTCTCGTACGGCTCAATGCTCTTCAGCAAAGCCTCTATGTTGTCTATCTTCTCACCGAATTTCTTCTGCAGCGCCGCACCCTCCTGCTGGCGGAACGCCACGAGCGCGTCGATAGCCTCGTCGATAGCCTTGCGCGCCACCGTCCACTCCTCGTCGGAGAGCGTCTCTATCTCCACCTTCGACATCACGTCGGGCATGCGCAGCAGCGAAAGGAACCAGTCGCCCGGCAGCGGAATCTGACACTCCGCAGCCACGTTCTTAATCTGTTCGCAGTAGTTCTTCGCAAGCGCTGTGTTGATAGTCGTAGCGTCGGTCGCAGCGTCCTTCTCAATCCAGATAGAGAAGTCGACCTTGCCGCGAATCACCTTCGTCTGTATAGCCTGACGAATCTCCATCTCCTTCTCTCTGTAGAGCGGAGCGATGCGAGTAGAGAGGTCGAGCGCCTTGCTGTTGAGCGACTTTATCTCGACATTGATTTTCTTACCATTGTAGACTACGACAGACTTGCCGTAGCCGGTCATTGAAAGTATCATATTGCGTGTTTGTTATTTATATATGCTTGTTTGTTATTTTAAATGTGCAAATGTAAGTAATATTTTTCATATATGAAAAAAAACGTTTGCTTGTTTTTTTTAACGCTTTGTTAATGGGCTAAATTGAATAAAAAATTGTATTTTTGCATTCTATTATATAATGTGTAGTCTGCACCTAAGCGCCGCCAATGAGTTATTGCGGAGTTTAGGTAGGGCGGACTGCGAAAAAAACGAAAAAGAATGTCGTGTATATTGAGTATTGATACGAGCACCAACGTGTGTTCAGTTGCCGTCAGTCAGGACGGTGCGTGTATATTCTCCAAAGAAGACTTTGAAGGTCCCAACCACGCCGTGAATCTCGGCGTATATGTAGACGAGGCAATGTCGTTCGCCGACAGCCATGCCATACCACTTGACGCCGTAGCCGTGAGCAGCGGCCCCGGATCGTACACCGGACTGCGCATCGGAGCGTCGATGGCAAAGGGCATCTGCTACGGACAGAACCTGAAGCTCATAGCTGTGCCTACACTCGAGCTGATGACAGTGCCAGTGTTGCTGCGCGAGGAAGTGGAGGAGGGCGCACTGCTCTGCCCCATGCTCGACGCACGCCGCATGGAAGTATATTCGGCTGTCTATGACCGCGCCCTGCGCGAAGTGCGCGGCATACAAGCCGACATCGTCGACGCCGACACCTACAAGGAATACCTCGACCGCGCACCGGTCTACTTCTTCGGCAACGGCGCCGAGAAGTGCATGGAGGTTATCAACCATCCCAACGCACGCTTCATAAAGAACGTGCATCCGCTCGCAAAGTGGATGTACCCGCTCGCAGAGAAGCGCATCGCACAGGAGAAGTTCGAGGACGTGGCATACTTCGTGCCGTTCTACCTCAAGGACTTCGTGGCGAAAGAATCAAAGAAGTTATTGTAAGAAAGATATGAAGATAAAAGGTTTAGACTACAACACACAGCGCGAACGCCTCGTGCTCCCAGAATACGGACGCGAGGTGCAGCAGATGGTCGACTACTGTGTCAGCCTGAAAAGTCGCGCCGAGCGCCAGCGTTGTGCCAACACCATAATAGCAGTCATGGAGCGCATGATGCCGCACACCTACGAGAACAAGGACTACCGACAGAAACTCTGGGACCATCTCGCACTGATGAGCGGCTTCCAGCTTGACATCGACTATCCGTGCGACATCACCGAAGCGCAGAAGATGCTGCAGAAACCAGCACCGATGCGCTATCCGATGAAGCGAATACCCGTGCGCCACTACGGCAACATGATGTTCGAGGTGTTCGAACTGCTGAAGAACCTGCCCAACGGAGCCGAACGCACCGAGCTTACGCGCCTCGCCGCTAACCAGATGAAGCGCGACCTCGTGCTCTGGGGACACGGATCGAGCGACGACGAGAAGGTGGCTTCAGACCTTGCCGACTATACCGACGGCAAGATTCAGCTCGACCTCGAAACGTTCAAGTTCGACCGCACCGAAACACCGACACGCAATTACGAAAGAAGACAACGTCGTAGAAAATAAATCCGCAACGTTGTAGAGATTATACCACACAACGTCGTAGAACATAAACCACAACGCTTATGGAATCGTTTATAATTGAAGGCGGACACCAGCTGCAGGGCACCATCACGCCGCAAGGAGCCAAGAACGAGGCTCTTGAAGTGATAGCCGCTGTGCTGCTCACGTCCGACCCCGTCAGAATAACCAACATCCCCGACATCCTCGATGTCAACAACCTCATACGCTTGTTGCAGGACATGGGCGTGAAAGTGACGCACAACGGCAAGGGCGACTTTACGTTCCAGGCAGACGAACTCAACCTCGACTTCCTCGCCAGCGACGAATATGTACGCAAGTGCTCGGCGCTTCGCGGCAGTGTGCTTATGATGGGCCCGCTGCTCGGACGCTTTGGCAAGGCTGTAGTGGCTGAACCGGGCGGCGACAAGATAGGACGTCGACGTCTCGACACCCACTTCCTCGGCTTCAAGAACCTCGGTGCGGCGTTCAATGCCGACGACGAGCGCCACGTATATAATATAGAAGCAGCGAAGTTGCACGGCACATACATGCTTCTCGACGAGGCATCCGTGACCGGCACTGCCAACATCATCATGGCAGCCGTTCTCGCAGAGGGCAAGACCACGATATACAACGCTGCCTGCGAGCCTTATATACAGCAACTCTGCAAGATGCTCAACGCTATGGGCGCCAAGATTACGGGCATCGCCTCCAACCTCTTGTACATCGACGGCGTAAGCGAGCTGCACGGCACCGAACACCGCATCCTGCCCGACATGATTGAGGTGGGATCGTTCATCGGTATGGCGGCTATGGTGGGCAACGGCATACGCATAAAGGACTGTGCCGTGACTCAGCTCGGCGTTATCCCTGACGCTTTCCGCCGTCTCGGCGTGAAGATTGACGTAGACGGCGACGATCTCGTCATTCCGCACCAGCCGCACTATGTTGTCGACTCGTTCCTCGACGGCTCTATCATGACTCTTGCCGATGCGCCGTGGCCAGGACTCACGCCCGACTTGCTTTCGGTGCTCATCGTGGTTGCAACTCAAGCGCGCGGATCGGTACTTGTTCACCAGAAGATGTTCGAGAGTCGACTCTTCTTTGTCGACAAACTCATAGATATGGGCGCACAGATTATACTCTGCGACCCGCACCGCTGCGTAATCGTTGGTCACGACCGCAATATTCAGTTGCGTGCAGGCCGTATGTCGAGTCCTGATATCCGCGCCGGAATCGCTCTGCTCATCGCCGCACTCGGCGCAAAGGGCACAAGTCGCATAGACAATATCGCGCAGATCGACCGCGGATATGAGGACATAGAAGCCCGACTCAACGCTTTGGGAGCTAAAATCAGAAGAGAATAGGGAAAATGATAAAGAAAGAATCAGTATATAAAATAGGTAAGATAGGCAAGCCGCACGGCGTAGACGGCGAGGTGTCGTTCCACTTCGACGACGATATCTTCGACCGTGTAGTCGCCGACTACCTCATTCTTGAGATTGACGGCATACTCGTGCCATTCTTCCTCGACGAATACCGCTTCAAGAACGACGAGACAGCGCTTGTACGCTTTGCCGATATAGACTCGCAGGAGCGTGTTCGCGAGCTTACTGGCTGCGATGTCTACTTCCCGCGTGAGCATGTCGACACAGATGCCGACCAGCTCTCTTGGGCTGCCATCGTCGGCTTCAAGGTTGTTGACGACCGATCGGGCGCTGTTGTCGGTGAGATCGAATCGGTTGACGATTCTACCATCAACACGCTCTTCTGTCTGCTCACTACCGACGGCAACGAACTGCTCATTCCTGCCTCCGACGAGTTCATCGTGGAGGTGGACGCTGAGAGCCGCACCATAACTATGGATCTGCCGGAGGGATTGACAGAGCTGTAAAGGGCTTGCTGGTTGTTATAGTTTTTCTAGCTTTTCTAGCTTATCTAGTTTTTCTAGTTTGCCTAGTTTACCTAGTTTACCTAGCCAACCTAGTCCTCTTAGCTCTCCAACAAAATCAAGCAATATAAAAATCAGACCACAATGAAACAGATATGTATCCTCGGTTCCACCGGTTCTATCGGAACCCAGGCACTCGACGTGATAGAACAGCATAGCGACCGCTACGAGGTCTACTGCCTCACGGCGAACAACCGCTATGAGATGCTTGCCGAGCAGGCGCGCAAGTTCCGCCCGGCTGCAGTCGTCATTGCGAACGAAACGCACTACGAGTCGCTGAAGCTGCTGCTTGCCGACCTTCCCGACATCAAAGTGTATGCCGGAGCGAAGGCTATCGACGAGATTGTAGAGGCGCAGCCTATCGACATGGTGCTCACGGCTATGGTGGGTTTCGCCGGACTCTCGCCAACCATCCACGCCATCAAGGCACGCAAGACAATCTGCCTCGCCAACAAGGAGACACTTGTCGTAGCCGGCGACCTCATCTGCCGACTTGCTGCGGAGTACCACGTGAACATTCTGCCCGTAGACAGCGAGCACTCTGCCATCTTCCAGAGTCTTGTAGGCGAAGGCAACAACGAGATAGAGAAGATACTGCTCACCGCTTCGGGCGGTCCGTTCCGCAAGTTCACGCTCGACGAGATGCGTGACGTGAAGGCTGCCGACGCTCTGCGCCACCCGACATGGGAGATGGGAGCGAAGATTACGATCGACTCTGCGTCGATGATGAACAAGGGCTTCGAGGTTATCGAGGCGAAGTGGCTCTTCGGCGTTGAGGCTGAGAAGATTCAGGTACTCGTCCACCCGCAGTCGATAGTACACAGCGCGGTGCAGTTCCGCGACGGCGGCGTGAAAGCTCAGCTCGGCGTGCCCGATATGCGCCTGCCTATACAGTACGCCTTCTCGTTCCCCGAGCGTCTGCCGCTGAACGGCGACCGTCTCGACTTATTCCGTCAGCCGCTCGAGTTCTTCGAGCCCGACATGGAGAAGTTCCGTTGTCTCGCCATGGCTTACGAGTCGATACGTCGCGGTGGCAATGTGCCGTGCGTAGTGAATGCAGCCAACGAGGTGGTGAACGAGGCGTTCCGCCACGACCGCTGCGGATTCCTGCAGATGGCAGACATCATCGAGGCTACCATGCAGCGCGCAACGTTCATAGCCCAGCCTACTTACGACGACTATATCGCTTCTAACGCTGAGGCAAGACGAATTGCGGCAAGCATGCTTTAATGTTGAATACAAAATACTCACAACTCTTAAATGGAAATTTTTCTTATAAAGGCGCTCCAGTTTATGCTGGCTATCTCGCTTCTCGTGCTCCTGCACGAGGGCGGACACTTCTTCTTCTCGAAACTCTTCGGAGTGCGCGTCGAGAAGTTCTATCTTTTCTTCGACCCTTGGTTCAGTCTGTTCAAGTTCAAGCCGAAGAACAGCGACACTACGTACGGCATCGGTTGGCTTCCGCTCGGCGGCTACTGTAAGATATCGGGTATGATTGACGAATCGATGGACACCGAGCAGATGAAAGAGCCTGCCAAGGCGTACGAGTTCCGCTCTAAACCTGCATGGCAGCGACTGTTTATCATGATAGGCGGCGTGCTTGTCAACTTCCTTTTGGCGCTTTTCATCTACGCCATGTGCCTCTTCACATGGGGCGAGGACTACGTCAGCCCGAAGGATATGACGCTCGGAATGGAGTTCAACAAGGAGGCTAAGGCGCTCGGATTCCAGGATCACGACATTTTGCTCGGCACCAACCTCGGCGAGTTCAAGGATGCCAAGGCTGACATGTATCGCGGTCTGGCTAACGCTACGGAGGTATACGTGCTGCGCGACGGCAAGAAGGTTACAATCAACACGCCGGGCGACCTCGACCTGCTGAGCATGTTGAAGAATGTGCCGCCGTTCGTCGTAGGTTACGTGCCGGCTGTAGTGGACAGCGTTACGCCCAACTCGGCTGCCAAGCGTATGGGTCTGCAGAAATCCGACCGCATTCTCTCGCTCAACGGCAAGCCTGTCAGCTCGTTCTCTCAGTTCACATACGAGGTGGGTCGCAGCACCGATATGTTCACCTGCGCACAGACACACACCGACACCGTGAAGGCGCTCGTCGCTGTTGTCAACGTAGAGCGTCAGGTGAACGGCAAGCTCGACACACTCACGCTCAAGGGCCAGTTCGACGCCGTGTCGGCAGGCGGCTTCTCGCCGTTCGCCAAGGGCAAGCCGATGCGCCTTGTGCTCGGCTACATGCCGCAGCAGCCTAAGTATAAGGTGACACACATCGACTACGGCTTCCTCGAGTCGTTCCCCGCCGGCGTCAAGTACGGCTGCAAGGTGCTCTCGGGCTACGTAGGCGACATGAAGTATCTCTTCTCGTCTGAAGGCGCCAAGTCGCTCGGCGGCTTCGGAGCCATCGGCAGTCTGTTCCCGTCGCAGTGGGACTGGCATTCGTTCTGGCTTATGACCGCTTTCCTAAGCATCATCCTCGCCTTCATGAACATTCTGCCCATCCCGGCGCTCGACGGCGGACACGTGCTCTTCCTGCTCTACGAGATGATAGCTTGCCGCAAGCCGTCTGAGAACTTCATGATATACGCCGAGTATATCGGCATTGGCATTCTGCTGCTGCTCATGGTGGTGGCGAATCTGAACGATATCTTGCGCTTCCTGCATATAATATAATGTATAGTAGCGGAGGTCTCTGGCCTCCGCCCTGCAAACAAAGAATACAAACAATTTAAAAACAGAAAATTATGAAACAACAAAACTGGTTAGATACCGATTCGCTTCGTGGCAGCGACTTCTCTATGTCGTCTGCTTTCCCTGCGCTCATGCGCAAAGTGTTTGTATGGATGACCCTCGCCCTCGCCATCACCGGCATCACCGCATACGGCGTTGCGTCTACTCCGTCGCTCATTATGGCTATCCTCGGCAACAAGGCATTGTTCTGGGGACTCATCATCGCCGAGCTTGTGCTCGTGTTCTCTGTCAGCGGCGCCATCAACCGTCTGTCGCTGTCTACGGCTACGCTTCTGTTCGTGCTCTACTCGGTAGTGAACGGCGCTACGCTCTCTGTCATCTTCCTTGCGTTCAGCATGACAGCCATCGTTAAGACATTCCTTATCACAGCCGGCACGTTCGGCGTAATGGCGCTCGTGGGCTACACCACCAAGACCGATCTCACGTCTATGGGCAAGCTGCTCTTCATGGCGCTGCTCGGTCTTATCATCGCCACCGTGGTTAACATGTTCGTGGGCAGCACCGGCTTCGACCTCATCCTGAGCTACGTAGGCGTGCTCATCTTCGTGGGCCTCACCGCCTACGACACGCAGAAGATTAAGCAGATGTGCCAGCTTGCGCCCGATGCAGGCGAACACATGCAGAAGCTTGCTCTGCTCGGAGCGTTGAGCTTGTATCTCGACTTCATCAACCTCTTCCTCTATCTGTTGCGCATTTTCGGCAACAATAAGGAGTAAACCGACCGGTTGCGTTCGGTGTCCGACCGGATCGCGTTCGGTGTCCGATCGGATCGCGTCCGCCGTCCGATCAGATTGCGTCCGCCGTCCGATCAGATTGCGTTCGGTTGACGACGACTCAGGCTCGCGACTTATAGAACGAAAGCTAAAGACATACATAGCTTTCTGTTAGAAACCAATACGGGGAATCGCCGCTTTGTTTTGATAGTTTTACGGTCAAAACGCGGCGATTCCCCGTTTTTTGTGCCCGTAAATCAACGCACGATTGGGTTTATTGAACGAATGGGGGCGTTTGTTGAATAAATTTGTGGGTTTCTCGTTTATTGAATAACTTTGCAATCGTAAAAAGGAAGAATAGTTTAGTATTACAAGTAGTAATTGTTAGAGAGTTAATAATTTAGAGAGTTATAATAAAAGTAAGTTAGAGAGTTATTTAGAAGAAATTTAGAGTTTACACACATACATCAGATTACGTTTCATACACACATTAAGCAATGTTATTTAAGCAAAAGACTACAAGTATTAGAGTATGTCCACAGCGGTGGAGTCACAAACGAATGAATTTTGTTGTTGATTAATAGTTTTTTCGTGAGAAAAGGTTATAAAAGTACGGGACTATTCTTAGTCCCGTTTTTTTTTGAATTTAAGTACAGTTTGAATATAAATATAATTAGTGAGTTAAACCAAAATTTTTAAACGGAATTGTTATGAAGAAGTTCCTGATTCCAACCCTGGCCTTGATGCTTGCCACGTCAGCATCGGCCGACAGCTATCCCTACCTATCGTTCCAGACGTCAGACGGTAGCGTAGTTTCGCTGAGCAGCAGCGGGCTGAACCTCACCGTTGAGGGCAGTCAGCTTGTGGCGCAGAACGAAGAAGGCAGCAGCAAGTTTGCGCTCGCCGACCTTTCACGCATGTTTTTCTCTAAGCAGGTGGAGACATCCATCGCCGACCTCTCGCTCAGCGATGCCCCGACCGCGCTGCAGGTGTACACCACGGCGGGCGTGCTCGTAGGCAAGTTCGACAGCGAGCGCAGCCTGCGCCGCAACGTGAGCCCAGGCATCTACGTAGTGAAGAAGAATGGTAGAACCCTCAAAATGGCAGTAGAATGAAACGCATACTTACCACTATAGCGGCTGCCGGAGCGATAGCTTTGGCAGCCGACGCGCGCCCTGCAGTTCGAGCGTTGCCTTGTACGAACCGTT
>OQVZ01001006.1_pt1 | contig 10581 bp, 10 predicted proteins | sample 1691571 | NCBI WGS metagenome assembly OQVZ01 (sample SAMN03418261, study PRJEB22391) | human gut metagenome | biome: human-gut; feature: organic feature; material: feces | host: Homo sapiens | place: Tanzania | collected 2013-01
AAAGTACCTCGAATACGCCGCCACCGAACTCCAGGATAGAGATATCGAATGTACCACCACCCAAGTCGAATACGGCAATCTTCATATCCTTGTTAGCCTTGTCAACACCGTAAGCCAAAGCTGCGGCTGTAGGCTCATTTACGATACGCTGAACGTTCAAACCTGCAATCTGACCAGCCTCCTTAGTAGCCTGACGCTGTGAGTCAGAGAAGTAAGCAGGAACTGTGATGACAGCATCTGTAACCTCCTGTCCGAGATAATCCTCTGCAGTCTTCTTCATCTTCTGGAGAACCATTGCAGAAATCTCCTGTGGAGTATATTTACGACCCTCGATTTCAACACGTGGATAACCACCCTCGTTTACTACTGTGTAAGGCATTGCCTCAGCCTCTTTCTGGCTCTGAGCGTATGTCTCACCCATGAAACGCTTGATAGAATATACTGTGTTCTTAGGGTTTGTGATGGCCTGACGCTTAGCAGGATCACCTACCTTGCGGTCACCATCCTTAACGAAACCTACTACTGATGGAGTAGTACGCTTACCTTCACTGTTAGCGATTACAACTGGTTCGCTACCTTCGAAAACGGCAACACAACTGTTTGTGGTACCCAAGTCAATTCCAATTACTTTTCCCATAATTATATCTTTTTTTATTTTTATCGTTATTAATATGTTATTTATCTCATGAACTTGCTGGCTAATGGAAGTCTGCCGAAGATATGCATCTGTCGGGAACCTCTATATTCAGCGTTCACGCTTTCCGTCATAACAAAGCATGTGCCAAGGGATTGTAAAATTTAAAGTGGCTGACAAGGTGTCAGATAATGCTGACAAAATAAAAGGAATCAAGATATGGGAGGCGATAAAATGTCGCATTCTCCCTATCTTGATTCCTGTAATATGATTGAGAAATCTTTCTTTTCAGATAAAGCTCCTATATATAATAAGGTGTAAACCTTATCCCGCTTTATTTCTGTTCCTTAGCAGCAAGTGCTTCGCGAACCTTAGCTTCCAGTTCATCGAGAAGTTCAGGGTTATCCTTGAGCAATGCCTTGCAGGCATCGGCACCCTGTCCGAGTTTAGAACCGCCATAGCTATACCAGCTGCCGCTCTTTTCGATGATATCGTTGGCTACAGCCAGACCGAATACCTCACCGGCACGGCTGATGCCTTCGCCAAACATGATGTCGAATTCAGCCTTGCGGAAAGGAGGAGCTACCTTGTTCTTTACGACCTTTACGCGAACCAGGTTACCTACCACCTCATCGCCATCCTTGATGGCTGTTGCCTTGCGGATATCCAAGCGCACTGATGCATAGAACTTCAGAGCATTACCGCCGGTGGTTGTCTCTGGGTTACCGAACATTACACCAATCTTCTCGCGCAACTGGTTGATGAAGATGCAGGTAGTGTTGGTCTTGCTGATGGTAGAAGTGAGCTTGCGGAGAGCCTGACTCATCAATCGAGCCTGAAGACCTACCACATTGTCACCCATATCGCCTTCGATTTCCTTCTTAGGAGTCAAGGCTGCTACAGAGTCAACAACTACGATGTCTACAGCAGCAGAACTGATCAGTTGGTCTGCAATCTGCAACGCCTGCTCACCATTATCTGGTTGTGAAATCCACAAGTTATCAACATCAACGCCCAGTTTAGCCGCATAGAAACGGTCGAAAGCGTGCTCGGCATCAATGAAAGCAGCGATACCGCCAGCCTTCTGAGCCTCTGCGATGGCATGGATAGCCAATGTTGTCTTACCAGAAGATTCCGGACCGTAAATCTCGATGATGCGTCCCTTAGGATAACCGCCTACGCCCAGTGCATTGTCGAGAGCGATGCTACCTGTAGGGATAACTTCGATATTCTCAACGTGCTCATCGCCGAGTTTCATGATAGAGCCCTTACCGAAGTCTTTTTCTATCTTTGCCATGGCTGCCTGAAGGGCTTTCAGTTTGCCTTCATTGGGATTCAATTTTCCCTCTTGCATTTCTTTTGCCATATTCTTATTTTAATTTAAAGTTTAGTCGATTTCCAAATCGCCATCAAACACCTCGTGCCATGGCAATCCCTGCTTGTTCAACTGCTCCATGAATGGATCTGGGTCGAACTCCTCTACGTTCCATACGCCTGGTTTCTTCCAGATGCCCTTGAGGAACATCATGGCACCAATCATGGCTGGCACACCGGTGGTGTAGCTTACGCCCTGCATACCGGTTTCGTTGTAAGCCTCCTGGTGCTTGCAGTTGTTATATACGTAGTAGGTGCGCTCCTTGCCATCCTTCTTGCCACGGATGCGGCAACCGATGGATGTTTCGCCATCATAGTTCTCGCCGAGGTCCTGTGGGTTAGGCAATACGGCCTTGAGGAACTGCAGAGGAACAATCTTCACCTTGGCTGTCTTGCCTGAACCGTCTGCATCAGTTTGACAAGGTCGAGATTGTGCGCATAGACAAGCCAGAACACTCTTACGAGTCGCTCAACGAGATGCTTGCACATGTTGAAGGTCTCTGCCAGAAGCTGGAGCTTCCTTATCACATTCTGCGCCTCTGCGGCGGCGACATGAGCTTCACATCTGCCATCTGCTACGACTTTGAGGTATGGAGCGCCGCACAAAAGCGTTGGCTCGAGGTTTCGTCTGTAAGCAACTTCGAGAGCTACCAGGCCAACCGCCTACATTGCCGTTATCGCAACAGCGAAACAAAGAAGATTGAGCTCTGCCACACCCTCAACGGCTCAGCACTCGCTCTGCCCCGCATCGTGGCCGCCATCTTGGAGAACAACCAGACACCTGAAGGCATTCGCGTGCCGAAGGTGCTTGTGCCCTACTGCGGCTTCGACATGATCGACGACAAGAATTTCTAATAAAGTTGACAAATGCACAAGTTGACAAGTTTTTTGCATAGGCAAGAACTTGCCAACTTGCATGTTTGTCAACTTTTTTCATATATTACCTAACTAAAAACAGACAGCACATGTATACAATAACATTTAAGAAACAGTTTTCAGAGAAGGTGTTTCTCTTCGAGATAAAAGCACCGCTGATTGCACGCAGCCGCAAGGCAGGCAATTTTGTCATTGTCAGAATAGCCGAAGGCGGTGAGCGCGTGCCTTTAACAATAGCCGACGCCGACCCTGAGAAAGGAACGATAACCATCGTTGTGCAGAAGGTGGGCCTTTCGTCGACAAAGCTGTGCGACATGCAGCAAGGCGACTGCCTGGCTGACGTGGTAGGACCGTTGGGGAACCCCACTCACATCGAAAACTTCGGTACCGTGGTGTGTGCAGGAGGCGGCGTGGGCGTGGCTCCAATGCTGCCCATTGTGCGTGCTCTCAAGGCAGCCGGAAACCGTGTGCTGTCTGTCATTGCAGGAAGAAGCAAGGACCTCGTTATCTTGGAGGATGAGGTGCGCGAAAGCAGCGATGGGCTGACAGTAATGACCGACGACGGCTCTTATGGACAGAAAGGTCTCGTGACAGAGGGCATTGACCAATGGGTGCAGCAGGAACATGTGGACAAAATTTTTGCTATCGGACCACCCATCATGATGAAGTTTTGCTCGCTATTGGCACAGAAGCACAACATACCGAGCGAGGTGTCGCTCAACACCATCATGGTAGACGGCACAGGCATGTGTGGCGCTTGCCGACTGACCATTGGCGGAAAGACACGCTTCGTATGCATTGACGGCCCCGAGTTTGACGGAAGTCTTGTCGACTGGGACGAGATGTTTAAACGCATGGGAACCTTCAAACAGGCTGAGCGCGACGAGATGGACCATTTTGAAGAACACCTCGCCTCGCTGTGCCACGCCGACAAGGCCCAAACTGGTGCCGCACAACCGACCATGGACGTGGAGCCGACAAACGACGACATAAAGACCCTTACCGACCGCGACGCCGACTGGCGCAAGGAGCTTAGGTCAGCCATGAAGCCAAAGGAGCGTGCACAAATAGAGCGTGTGACGATGCCTGAGCTCGACCCGACCTACCGTGCCACGACACGCACAGAAGAGGTGAACTGTGGCCTGACACGAGAGATGGCCGTAAGAGAAGCCCACCGCTGTCTCGACTGCGCCAAGCCAGCCTGTGTGGAGGGGTGCCCCGTGGGCGTAAACATTCCGTCGTTTATCAAGAACATTGAGCGAGGACAGTTCCTGGCCGCAGCCAAGGTGCTCAAAGACACATCGGCTCTGCCTGCCGTGTGCGGACGTGTGTGTCCACAGGAGAAGCAATGTGAGAGCCGTTGTGTGCACCTGAAGATGAGCGGCAAAGCCGTGGCCATTGGTTATCTTGAGCGTTTCGCTGCCGACTTTGAGCGTGAGAGCGGCATGGCTTCTGTACCTGAGGTAGCTCCAAGCAACGGCATAAAAGTGGCTGTGGTGGGCTCCGGCCCTTCGGGATTGAGCGTTGCTGGCGACATGGCAAAGAAGGGTTACGAGGTAACCGTGTTTGAGGCGCTGCACGAGATTGGCGGTGTGCTGAAATATGGCATTCCAGAATTCCGCTTGCCAAACTGCATCGTGGATGTGGAGATCGAAAACCTGAGAAAGATGGGTGTAAACTTTGTGACCGACTGCATTGTTGGCAAGACCATATCAGTTGAAGAGCTTGAGCAGCAAGGTTTTAAAGGTATCTTCGTAGGTTCCGGAGCAGGTCTGCCACGCTTCATGGACATTCCTGGCGAAAACAGCCTTAACATCATGTCATCAAACGAATATCTCACACGCGTGAACCTCATGGATGCAGCCAACCCACACACCGACACGCCCATAAACCCTGGACACCATGTGCTCGTCGTGGGAGGAGGAAACACAGCCATGGACTCGTGCCGCACAGCCAAACGCCTTGGCGGCGACGTGACGCTCGTTTACCGTCGCTCTGAACAGGAGATGCCTGCTCGTCTGGAGGAGGTGAAGCATGCTAAGGAGGAAGGAATAAAATTCCTCACTCTGCATAATCCAATAAGATACATTGCCGATGAGAACGGCGCCGTGAAGCAAGCTGTCTTGCAGGTGATGGAGCTTGGAGAGCCCGACGCATCAGGCCGCCGCAGTCCGGTTCCCGTAGAAGGAAAGACTGTGACCGTTGACGCCGACTTTGTCGTGGTGGCTGTTGGCGTGTCACCTAACCCACTGGTTCCCAAATCGATCCCCGGACTCGAGCTGGGTCGAAAGAACACTATAGCCGTGAATGACCAAATGCAAAGCTCTCGTCCTGAGCTGTTTGCAGGTGGTGACATCGTACGCGGCGGAGCAACCGTTATCCTTGCCATGGGCGACGGCAGAAAAGCTGCTTACAACATGGACAAAATGTTGATGGGGAAAAAGTAAGGGAAAAGGAGAAAAAGTAAGAAAAAGCATAATTAAATAGGCTTAAACCTCCCACAGATTACACATCGAACCACAGATCTTTATGACACATAAACGTAAAGAGAGATCTGAAGGACTGTGAAAAATCTGTGGGAGACTTTTAATGTTTACACCCCGGCAAAATAAAGAATCAAGAGAAGATAAAAGATAAGAAAAAGAAAAAGAAAAAGAAAAAAACAAAAACATAAAAGAAAAGATAAGAAGATAAGAACAGAGATATGAACGCAATTTACACCATTCTGTTGCTCATCTTGAGCAACATCTTCATGACGCTGGCGTGGTACGGCCACTTGCGTCTGCAACAAAACGGAACAACGGCTTCATGGCCGTTAATAGGCATCATTGCCTTTTCATGGGGCATTGCCTTCTTCGAATATTGCTGTCAGGTGCCTGCCAACCGAATAGGCTTCATGGGAAACGGCGGCCCGTTTTCACTCATACAGTTGAAAGTGATACAAGAATGCATAAGCCTCACCGTGTTCGTGATTATTGCCAACGTGATGTTTCAAAACCAGCAGTTGCAATGGAACCACATTCTGGCTTTCGTACTGCTTGTCGGCGCCGTATGGTTGGCGTTTCTTAAATAACATTTTAGTTCAATGGAAGAGACAGAGAAAGCAACAGAAAAAGACAGAGACAAAACCATAGAAAAACGGTTAGAGAAACGATTCCGCAGAGCGCTGACCACCTACCAGCTGATTGAAGACGGCGACAGGGTGCTCGTGGCCCTGTCAGGAGGAAAAGACTCGCTTTTTCTGCTTGAAGCGCTTGCCAAGAGAAGCCGCATCTTCAAACCACGGTTTGAGGTAGAAGCTGTGCATGTACGCATGCGCAACATCAGTTACGAGTCGGACAGCTCTTACCTACAGAAGTTTTCAGAAAACCTTGGAGTGAAATTGCACATTCTGGAGACCGAGTTTGACCCTCAGACAGACCGAAGAAAGAGTCCGTGCTTCCTTTGCTCATGGTATCGACGTAAAGCCATCTTTGAGTTGGCACAAGCCATTGGGTGCAACAAACTGGCCTTAGGTCACCATAACGACGACATCATGCACACGGCAATCATGAATCTCATGTTTCATGGGCAGTTCTCATCCATGCCGCCAACCTATAAGTTGGACAAGATGCCTCTTACCATCATACGCCCTCTGTGTCTTGAGCTGGAAAGCGACATTGCAGCCCACGCTCTTGCTTCAGGATATGAGAAACAGAAGAAACTCTGCCCGTATGAACAACTGTCGCATCGCACCTCCACCGCTGGCATTTTCAAACAGATGGAAAGCGTCTCTCCAGAAACGAGATACAATATATGGCACGCGCTTGAAGCACAATGGGCTGACTGACAACACGTTTCGGTTTAATAAGCAGGTAACAGGAGAAGAATAAAAATAACAGGCAACAAGGTCAAATATATTGATTTTGAGCACATAATTAAAATATTTTTTGTATTTTTGCATCATGTTGTTTAACACAACGCAACAAAAAGACCAAACACAACGTCTAACGTTCATGAACAAAACAATTAGAACCATTCTTGCCGGTGCAATAGCTGCCACAACAATAACATTGGCGGCTTGCACGGACGAAACACATAACACCTTCGACCGCATGCTCGTGGAGCTGGCGGCAGAAGACGCAACCATCGACAATGCCGACTGGGCACGCATAACCTCGTTCATAGACAGCCACAAGGCAAAGATGAGCGAGTTTTACAACGGCGACAGCATGGACACAAAAAAGGTGAAGGCTTACATAAGCGACATGTTCGCCCAACGACGTCCGCCCTTGGAGATAATGTTTACGGGCGTAGGAGCAAGCAACCACATCAAGGTCAATTTCTATCTTGAGCGTTCAGGAAGCATGACGGCGTATGACGCGCCTCAGGGCGACGGACGGTTTAAGGCAGCCATTGTGAAGCTGCTTAACAGCATGCCATCAGAAGGTGTTGACGGCAAGATCTTTGTCGTCAACAGCACCATAACCCCATACCCTAAAGGTCTAAGCAGCTTCATTGCCGACAACAACATCTTTGAAGCGACAAAGGGGGTGGGAGACGCTTCCTACACCGACTTTGCACGGATCTTCGACACCATTCTCAACAACACCTCGCAAGACGACCTGTCCATCTTGGTGACCGACATGATCTACTCTACACGAGCCATGCAAGGCGTAAACCCACAAAAGGTGTTTGCAGAAGCACAAGGCATGACAAACGCCGTGTTCAAAACAAGCGTAAAAAACAAGGCCATGCTTGTGATAAAGATGAACAGCAGCTACAACGGACTCTATTACCCATACAACAGTCCGTCTAAAGGACTGGCCTACAACGGGCAACGCCCCTACTACATCATTGTGGTGGGAAGCAACGCCAACATGGCTCGACTGACAAAAGACCAGAACTACAGCACGTTCGCACAGTTTAACAATCTGCCTGGCTTCGAGCAGATGTGCCTTTTTGAGGCAGCTCCCATTTACCACCCCCACTACTCGTTGCTTCTACGCAACGATGCCATAAGAGGGCGATTCCAGCCTGTGCGCGGACAAGGCTCGCAGATAACACGCGTTGAGAACATGGAGGCCGATCCTAACTCGGGAGACATTCGTTTGGCTCTTGCTGTTGACCTCGGAGGCATGCTCATCGACAAGAACACGCTCTGCAACAAGAACAACTATGAGGTGAGCTCTGACGACCCTGTAAAAATATGCGCCATTACACCAATAAAGCGACAGGACATAACACCGGCAGAAAAGAAATACATTGGCTCGGCAACACACATCTTTGTGCTTGAAACAAAAAAGATAAACCACAAACAAGAGGTTGTGATAAAATTGCGCAACAACCTGCCAACGTGGATTAACGAATCGTCAAGCGATGATGACACCGACATGCAAGCACCATCATTTAAAAGCACTACCTTCGCCCTGAAATATCTCCTCGGCGGCATTTACGATTCGTATCAACGTAACAGTAGTGGAGATGGACATTTTGAGATAAAACTTGAGATGGAATAAAAACAATTGAAAAAAAAGAAAATGAAGAACGGCATATTACTCATTGGCGGCATCGTAATTTCAGTTCTGATGCTCGTCTTTCCAGCACAGATTTTCGAAAGTCTGTTCTACGACACAGAGTTCTCTAACGAGATGTACAACAGTCATCTCTATTTCAGCAACGCCATGATTGTCGTTGTAACAGCTTGGGCATTTGCTGCTGTGTTCTACTACGTTATAAACTCTGTAAGGTTCTCGCGCTGGTACCATTGGGCTGTTATGTTAGGCTGTGCCATCGTGGTGAGCGGTCTGGCAAGCTATTTCCACATAACAAGCACGATGGAACAGATGCAACTCTACTTTGGTGTACCAGCATTCCATTTTGTCCTGTGCGAAACATTGATAGAGGCCGTGCTCTTCATCGTGGCTTCATTTGCCATGAGATGGTGGAGCTCCAACTGCCGACACACACCATTCCCCGAGTAGGAGAAGGACAGGTTCATTTACAAAGTAGGAAGGAAACGTAGCACGACACACCCGTCAGCACACGTTCCTTCATTCGTTCATTACAAGAAGCTAAAAAGCTCATAACTCGTAACTTAACAACAAAAAAGTGAGACTATTTCTATTCCTTGTAGGCGGCACGGGCTCAAGAGTGCTCAGACCGCTCGTCATGCAGCTTGCAGCAGGCATTCTACCTACTGATGCCGATGGTCACAACATGCCTCTTGAGATTGTGCCCATTATTATTGACCCGCACAAGGCCAATGAAGACCTCAAGCGCACAGAAAATCTGCTTCGAGGATATAAACAGATAAGAAAGGAGCTCTACGGTGAGCGCAACGATGTGGACGCCGGATTTTTCGCAGCAAAGATTTCCACACTAAGCGACATTATACCTGCAGCAGAAGAACTCCCCGACACATTCCTGTTCAATATGGGAGGAGTAGACTCTAAAAAGTTTGCTTCCTTCATTTCTTTCAACACCCTCGACAGCGCCAACCAAGCTCTTTGCTCCATGATGTTTTCTCGCGCGCAGCTTGACACAAAAATGGACATTGGCTTCGTCGGAAGCCCGAACATTGGCAGCGTGGCCCTGAACATGTTTAAGGACAGCAACGAGTTCAAACAGTTTTCAAACGTGTTCCAAAAGACAGACCGCGTGTTCGTGGTAAGCTCTATTTTTGGAGGAACGGGAGCAGCTGGCTATCCTGTAATCGTGAAAAACATTAGGGGAGCGGCTATGAACGCCAACGTAAGCAACCGTGGAGACCTGCGCGATGCAAAAATTGGAGCACTCACCGTTCTACCATATTTCAACATTCAGCAAGACGAGAACAGCCCCATTTCACGCGCCGACTTCATAAGCAAAACCAAGTCGGCACTGTTCTATTATCACGACAACCTGACAGGCATAAAACGCGATGGCAAAGACACAGGACTGTCAAGAATAAACGCTTGCTACTATGTTGGCGACGAAGTGCCATCAACACCCTATTTCAACGACCCCGGAGGCAACGGGCAACGAAACGATGCCCATATCGTGGAGTTTGTGGGAGCATTGGCAATAATTGACTTTCTTCAGATACCCGACGACAAACTGAACACGGCAAACGGAGTGGCAACAAACCCGATATTCAAAGAATATGGCTTGGCTGCGAACAAGTTGGCTGTAACGCTGAAAGACCTCGGTCTGCCAACAAGAATGGTCATAGACAAACAGATGGCTAAGTTTCATCTAGCTTACATGTACATAACACATCAGTTGAAGAACGATGTGGGACGCGGTTTCACACAAGACAAGCCCGAGCTTACGAAGACGTTCTTCACAACAACGTTCTTCACAACGCTGACTAGCGGATTCTTCGTGGCTTACCTGCAATGGCTAAGGGAACTGAAAGCCAACCAGCGAAGCTTTGAACCATTCAACCTTGACACAGACAAACTTAAAGACTGCTTGCGCGACATTGAGCCGAAAACAGGATTTCTCAAATCGACAATAGACTACAAGACAGTACTCTCCGCCATGAATTCGGCATCTCAGAAAGCTGTCAAAGCATCGCGTTTCAACTCGTCACAAGTGGCCACGCGCCTTATGACGCTCCTCAACGAGACGTTAGACAAGATTGTGGACGACAAATTCAACGGCGTGGTGTAAACAAACGTTTTCGTTAAGCCAAATGAGCAGAACCGAGCTTGCTCGAGTTATGCCATGGCGAG
>OQVZ01001007.1_pt1 | contig 10581 bp, 4 predicted proteins | sample 1691571 | NCBI WGS metagenome assembly OQVZ01 (sample SAMN03418261, study PRJEB22391) | human gut metagenome | biome: human-gut; feature: organic feature; material: feces | host: Homo sapiens | place: Tanzania | collected 2013-01
ACAAAATACTGTTATGTGGTTAAATCGGACCAGAAAACGAACAAAGTATCTTCTGGCTGCAGCGGCTCGACGACCTACATTTATTTCGAGTTTACATACTATCAGTATGAACGGATTCAGAGGGTCTATGAGCGGACGGATACGACGAAATTCTATAGTGTGACCAGCGGGCTGACCGGTTGGAAGATAGGTGAAAGAACCTATGCGCCCGGCGAAACGGTGAAGGTGGATGGTGTATTGACAGCAACGCCTGTTATCGGACAACTGGACAGCGTGTTCCTGCGAGAAGAATCTGTTACGATGGTTCATAGGACAACGCAGGATGTAGCGGCCAACCCGGCGACAAGCAAATCAACAGGCCCGAAGGATAAGACACAGAACCCAGATGAGGCGGCAAAGCAGTACACGCTGCCACAGGGGTATAACTGGTTCAACAGCGCGGATCCGTATGATAAGAGCGGCCTCAACACGACGGAGCGGCAGATTGGCGAGGACTTTCAGAAGGATCAGAGAAAAAAGTGACGGAGAACACTCCCGCAGCACAAATAGTGCTGCGGGAGAGCAGGAGGAGTGAAAGGAGGGACTATGAGACTTGTTATCGCATTACTGATCGGCACGGTGTTGATGCTGTGCGTGCATTTATTCTGCAGCAGGTGGTACTCACTGCCGAGGAGAAAAGTTATTCTTAATGCGCCTGTGCTGACGGTGTGCGGTGTTGCAAGTGTTAAGTTGATGTTCTTTATCGAATCCGGCAGATGGTCAGGCCTGTCTTTCTTCGGAGCAGTACTCTTTGTTCCATTGCTGTATCTTCTGGTGAGCAAATTGATGAAAGAACGCTACTCGGACCTGTTGGATATTTCTGCGCCGTCAATATGCGTGATGTTGGCATTGATGAAAGTACAATGTGTTGTGACGGGCTGCTGCAAGGGCAAGGTACTCTATGAAACGACTGCCGGCGAAGTGGTACGCTTCCCCAGCCAAATATCAGAAATGATAACTGCTTTGCTTTTAATGGCGCTGCTGATGGTAATCATGCGGAACGAGAAAAATCACGGAAAAATATATCCGTGGTTTATGGTATTGTACGGGATTACGAGATTCGGCTGGAACCTGCTCAGGGAGACTAAGCCGTTTATATGGGTGTTGCCCGCAGGAAATTTTTGGTCTCTAATAGCGATTGTAATTGGTGTGCTGTGGCTGCTGATCGATAGGAAAAAAGATATGGAGTTGAAAGCGTTTGACAAATGACATGGGATACAATACAAATCATCTTTTGGACTATTACATATCTGCTTGCCATTATCTATGCAATCAAATACAAACACCATATAATTCCGTGGCCTGCAATGTTTTTGAACATGAGTTGGGAAACGGCTGCGCTGTTAAAGTATAGGAGCATTTTACATATCCCGTGGTTTTTACTTGATATGGCGCTTGTCATTTTGTTTTTGTTTTCGCATCATGAGAGGCGAAGTAACCGTTTTAGACTTATATGGATATTCTGTACAGTGCTTACTATAGCGGTATTCCTAAAACTATTCGGGTACAACAATTATATGCTGTGGACATCTTTTTTGATGGACTTGCTTATGGCAATACTATTTTGCTGCATGCATTTTAAGAAGTCTCAAATGATAAACAAACTGTGTTTCTTCATGGGGCTAACAAGAGTATGTGGCGACTATGCCGCATGGAGATATTATCGCAACGATAATCTTGTTTGGCTTGTAGGGTGGGCGGTGCAAGTAGTCAATTTTCTGTATCTCATACTGATTAGTGTGCATGTACTAAAAATGAGAAGAGGTAGATGAATGGGAAATGAGTCAAAGAAAAAGCTGTCGCAGCGAATGTATGGGCTCCTGCTGGCGGGGCTGCTGGTGCTGTGCCTGCTGCCGGTGAGGGTCTGGGCGGCCTCCGGCACCACCGGAGACCTCTCCTGGTCCCTGAGCGGCGGCACCCTGTCCATCACCGGCAAGGGCGACATGCCCGACTATAGCGACGGGGCCATGGCCCCCTGGTTCGGCTCCGGCGCCGCCATCACCCGCATTTCCGTGGGGGAGGGTGTGAGCTCCATCGGCGAGCTGGCGTTCTACGGCTGCGGGCGGGTGACGGCGGTCACCCTGCCCTCCAGCGTGACCTCCATCGGCGCCCGAGCCTTCAAGGACTGCACGGCTCTCACCGGCGTGCGCCTGCCTGAGGGACTCACCTCCATCGGCGAGGCGGCCTTTGAGAGCTGCGAAAAGCTCACCAGCGTGCGCCTGCCCGAGGGGCTCACGGCCATCGGCAGCTACGCCTTTTACCGCTGCTCCGCCCTGAGCAGCATCACGATACCGGCCAGCGTCCGCTCCATGGGCATGGTGGTGTTCGCCTATTGCAGCGGCCTGACGGGCGCGGAGATCCTCTGCCCCATCAGCAAGGTGCCGGACTGGACGTTCTACAAGTGTACTTCGCTGACAGCGGTGTCCTTGCCGGACACCGTGACCGAGGCGGGGGAGTATTCCTTCCACGAGTGCGGGCAGCTGGAGGAGATCTACTACGCCGGGAGCAGCGCCGACGGGCTGCTGGAGAGCATCCGGGAGGATAGCACGGCCCTGGCGGCAGGGGCGTCCGTCAAGAGCGATGAGCCATATACCGGTACGGCCAGCTCAGACATGAGTCTGACGCCGGGTAGCAGTACCGGCAGCAGCACCGAGACAAAGGTCACCGACAGCGGCAATGCCGCCATCACCGACAAGTCCCAAACGGACTTCACCCTGACCCTGGACGGCAAGGAGAGCACCCTGGAGGAGATCGCCGGCGCCGGCGAGAACGCCAAGCCCGGAGTGGACAGCTCCAAAAAGACCACCATCTCCGCCACCGTGGAGAATTCCGAGGGCTGGACGGAGGTGGCCGGGCGCATCGACGAGGCTCTGGGCGGCAGCGACGGCCAGAGCTCCGTGGAGGCCAATGTGACCATCGCCGGCACTCAGGTGAAGGGCGACGATCTGGCCAACATCGCCGGCAAGGATGTGACCCTGGAGGTCACCACCGAGGCCGGCGACAGATGGCGCTTTGAGGGCAGCAACCTCAATGGAAAGGACATGGCCGGCAAGACCTACGACCTGGGCTACACCATGGAGCGGGACGACAGGGACGAGCTGGAGGCCGACGCCTCCTATAAGCTGAGCTTCAGCGGCAAAAAGAACCCGGACGGCACCGTGGCCGTGGCCCTGCCCGGCGACGGGGCGGGCCAGTATGCCACGCTCTATGAAAAGAAGGGCGGCAAGTACAACGAGCTGCAGACCGTGGTGGTGGACAACAGCGGCGACGCCTGGTTCACCACCGGGGGCCTGGATCTCCGGGGCAGCTACTATGTGGCGGTGAACGCCCGGGGCGCGGACACGGCAAACGCCCTCATTCCCCATACCCTGTATGCACAGTACGGCATCGAGCCGGAATATACCCTCACTGACAGCGAAGGAAACTATTACGCTCTGGGAGAGCGGGAGTCCTCCTGGGGCATCAACAAGAAGCAGTTCGGCCTCTATGTAGGCATCGGCCTGGCCGCCGTGATCCTGGTGGTGGCCATCGCCATGATCAGCGTGAACATCGTGAAGAAGTCCCGAGCCAAGGCGGCGGCGGAGCATGCAGCCGCCCTGGGCGCCGAGGGTACAGACGACATCGATGAGGACGCGCTGCGCCTGGAGATACTCCAGGAAATGCTGGCCGAGCGGCAGAAAAACCGGGAGGAGCAGGGCTGAGCACACAGCCCCGCCCGGCAGCCCCTTGCGGAAGCACGGCATAGAAATACGGCAGGAGAGGAAGGGTTCGTATCATGAGAAGAGACACTGCGCGGCGCATTGAATTGTATCATGCACAGCTCCCCCACCTGAAGGAGAAGCTGGGCGTTGCCGCCCTGGGCTTGGTGATAGCGGCGCTGGTATCGGTGTCGGCCACCTTTGCGTGGATCACCCTGTCCCGGGCGCCGGAGGTGACGGCCATCGACACCACCCTCTCAGCCAACGGCGCGCTGGAGATCGCTCTGAACCGGGGCGAGACCCCGGAGGACGCGGACATCGACGAATCCGCCGCCTTTGACGAGGCCCTCACCGCGGCCAATATCCGCTGGGGCAACCTCATCAACCTCAATGACCCCTCCTACGGCATCGCCGACCTGACCCTGCGCCCGGCCCAGCTGAACACCGCCGCGCTGACCACCAACCCCTTCTGGAGCGCCGTGTACGGACAGGATGGCCGCATCACCGAGCTGGACAGCCGGTACATCTACACCAGGTACAGCGAGAACGACAAGATCTTCGTGGCCGCCGATGGGAACAAGGACTACGGTGTACGCGCCATCTCCTCCTATAAGGCCCAGACCACCGGGGAAACGGCCAGCGCATACGAGGTGAAGTACAAGGCGGTGATGGCCGCCCATACGGAGGTCAACCAGTACTACATGAACAGCGTCACCAGCGCCGAGAATGTCGGCAGTCTGGGCGACGCCCTGGGCACCTACCTGCAGTCCAAGGTCAACGAAAAGGGCTACGGCTACCATAGGGATCCGAGTAAAGACTCTGCGAATCTGGAGATGACCCCCAACCAGGTGCAGACCCTGCTGAACATGTTCAGCGGGCTGCAGACCGCCATGGAGAAGGAAAAGACCGCCCTGACGGCTCTGGCCAACCTCCAGCAGTACATCTATGCCCAGCAGGAGCAGTACAAAGAGCCCTATCCGGAGCTTACCTGGGCGGACATCGCTGACGACGCGGAAACCTATGACATCGCCGGCAAAGATCACAAGACCGGCAAGGATGTCACCCACCCCCGGGAGGCGGTGGCTCTCACGAATTTGAAGAAGTTCATCAGCGACGCGGGGGCTGTGGACAGCGATGTCGCCCACCTGCGGGAGCTGGTGGAAAAGACGAAGCAGGGCAAAAAGGTCTATTCCAATGAGATCAACGACCAGGTTCTCCACATCTGCAACGGCCGGGATGTGATACTGGACGGCCAGACCGTGGACCAGGCCCTGAAGGACCCGGTAAAGACGGTGCTGAAGATGACCGGCGGCACCCTGCCGGTGGTGATCGGCAGCGGCATCCTGCGGGACTTTGAGCAGATGGCGGTGGATCCCGCCTACCGCCTGCCCTACGGCAAGGATTGGAGCGCAAGGCGGAACCGGGCCCCGGTGCATGTGGAGGTGTACATCAAGGTAGGCGATGCGTGGGTCATCGACATGACGGCCTGCCTCTCCACCAATGCCTCGGGCGGCAGCCACTTCATGGCCGACTACGGCAAGATCTCCCCGGAGCTTCAGGGCGGCGACCGGGTGGCTCAGGACACCTACGGCATGGCCGTGGACTTCTGGCTGCGGAGCAACGCCGAAAAGACCTATCTGACCCTGGAGGGTGCGGTGGTGAAGGACGAGGAGACCAACACCGTCCTCAGCTTTGACGGCGTGAACCGCGTGTGGAACACCACCAATGACGCCATCCTCACCACCGCCAGCACCACCCAGGGTGGCGGCTCGTGCTATACCTATTACGCCGACTCGCCGGAGGAGCTGCAGCGCTCCCTGCGGCTGCTGGGCAGCATGAAGGTGGCCTTCATGAACACCCAGAGCGGCGTGCTGCTGGCCACGGCGGTGATGGCCACGGAGAATTACTATGCCCTTAACGGCCGCGTGACCGTTCCCCTGGTGCTCAGCACCGTGGACAGCATGACCGTCCCCGGCGAGACCCCCGATCCGCCGGAAACCCCCGAGACGCCGGATACGCCGGAAACCCCGGCGGCCCCGGGCGAAGGCGAGACCGGCGGCGAGACCGGCAGCGAGACCCAGCTGCGCCGGGCCATCACCGTGCTCTACGCGGATCGGGAGGAGAACCTCACCGCCATCCTCTACCTGGACGGCGCCAACCTCACCAACCAGGATGTGCTCTCCTCCCGGGACATCAAGGGCCAGCTGAACCTCCAGTTCGGCTCCTCGGAGCCGCTGAGCACCCTGGGTGACAGCGACTTGGAGATGGCCACCCGCTATGTAACGGCGGAGGTGAACCCGATCGAGTTTACATACGAACCCAATACGGATATGACCGTCCAGGTGAAGATCCATGTCACCGGCGGCCAGCCCGAGAAGATGACCGGCTTCTTCGTCCGGGAGATCAATGCCCAGCAGGGCACCCGCCAGCTCCCGGAGATGACCTTCACCCAGGAAAAGGATGGCGACAAGACCATCCACTGGACGGCCAGCCATAAATTCACCACCCCGGGCACCTACTACCTGCACTATGTCCGCATGGACGGCGTGGACTACCGGGTGGCGGAGTCCGCCAAGGTAGTGGTGAGCGGCTTCACGGTGAATTCCGTGACCTGGGACGGCATGAACAACGAAAAGACCTACTACACCGTGGATGGCTCCTATCAGGAGTCCGTGACGGCGAAGGTCAGCTTTACGGATCCTGCTCTCCAGCCCCAGCGGCTCCAGGCGGTATTCACCCATACCGACGGCAACTCCGTGTACGCGGAGCTGCACTCTGACGGCAGCGGCGAGACCTGGACGGGCAGCGGCAGCTTCACCACCTCGGGCACCTATACCCTGCGCTACCTGATGGTGGACGGCATGGCGTACGACATCGGCGAGAGCACCAAGACCCTGCACCTCTACCTGGGTCTCTCCGCCAAGGTGAGCCAGGGTCTGGACAGCCCCCTGACGGAGGACTACGACAAGGACAACCCGGCAAAGGTCTACACGCGCAAACTGCAGGTGTGGATCCGGGATAACGCGGGCAACCCGCTGGAGGGTCTGAAGAACGCCACGATCACCTATCGGCCGGGCACCTCCGCCAGCGGAGCTATCACCGCCAAGCTGACCCCTGGCAGCGCCGGGTACTATACCGCGGAGCTTCCCATTGTGAACCCCGGCCGCTATGTCTTTGACAGCATCGACACCGGCGGCAGCGGCACCATCCGCACCCTGACGGAGGAGGCCCCGGTCTTCACCATCATCCCGCCGGCCCCCCCTAAGTATGACGAGAGCAGCGTCAACAGCCTGAATGTGGCGGGCGTGCAGTACGCCCTGCTGGAGCAGACGGCCTACATCACACCCATCCGCATCCAAAACTCCGGGGCGGTGGATCTGGAGGCCGTGGTGTACAACAGCGTTACGCAGGAGTACTACACCCTCAGCCGGGACAACGGCCTCACCTATGCAGCCGACAACGGCGGCACATGGACTCTGCAGCTCCCCACTTACGAGACCAAAAACGGCCAGCAGCGGGTGGACGGCGTCTGGCAGCTGGTGTGCCTGAAGCTCTCCAACTGCTATGACGGCACGGACAAGGTGGTGCTGCGGGATGCGGCAAACCCCATCGTCTGGCTGGGCAATACGCAGGAGGCCGAGAACTACAAGACCAAAAACGGCCTGACGGCGGACAAGACCTTCGACTTCTCCCGGCTCAGCACCGAGGTCATCAGCACGGTGCAGGTGAATATGGAGCCGGGCACCACCGCCCTGGGCAGTAAGACTGCGGCCTTCATGACCCAGCACGAGGTCGCTGACCTGGGTATCGCCGTGACCCTGTACGACTATAAGGGCAATATTATCCCCGCAGATAAGCTCACCGAGGCCACCCTGCACATCAGGTACACGGCCCCCGAGGCCGCGAATTACGGCTACGCAGTCCGCAAGGACGCCAACCGCACCTACGACATCCCGCTGCAGCGGGGCGAGGACGGCCGGTGGACGGTGAATGCGGCGCAGACCGGCGGAAGCGGCTATATCTGGCAGTATGTGGGCGCATACCAGGTGACCTCCCTGGAGCTCACCGCCCCCAAGGCGGCGGGCGCTCCGGCTACCAAGAGATTCACCCCCAATGCCCCGGATACCACCGGCATCCCCGAGCGGTACACGGTGACCTCCGCGCCCCCCTCCCTGGACGCGGTGAAGATCATCGATGCGAAGAACACCGCCCAGTTCGGCAAGACGCCGGGCGGCACCGTCAATGGCAGCTTCCTGGCCGCCTACGACCCCGGCGCCTCCGTGAAGCTGGAGCTGGAGACCAAGGATGCAGCGGGCTACCAGTACGCCATTCTCGAGATCTCGGTCAAGCTGACCATGGACTACAAGGATGGGAAAAAGGCTCCCAACGGCGGCTATACCTGGAAGGGCACCACCGGCTTTGAGCACTACACCGTCACCCTGCAGCAGAGCGGGGAGGAGAATACCTTTACCTCCGCAGGACAGCAGCCCCTTACCCTGCTGGCGGGCAGCTATCAGGTGAAGGGTACGATTACCGCCCGGGGCGGGCAGACCAAGGCCATCACCACCTTCAGCCCGGTACAGGTCTACTCCGTCTCCCCAACGCTGACGGTCAAGGGTATTAGCCCCAGCGGAACCGTTCAGATCAACCCGGCGGGGGACATCTGGTCGGTGCCTGAGAATCAGGTGCTTTCTGGAAAGCCCTACTATGGGACGGATCACGCCGTGGTGTATATGGAGTACGAGGTCAATCGGGAACGAGGAAAGTATACCCCGTTAGTAGCCGGTAAGCCCGGCAATCCGGTTTCTGCGCCCGGCCATGAGAATGAATATGCCCGGTACACACCTCCCAAGGTGACGCTGGCTATCAGCAACCTGGGTGCGGATTATCCGGCTACGCTGACTCTATCCGGAGACGACAACATTACGATCTCCCATGAGTTCACGGGGGATAGCGGGACGTGGGATAAGATCCCCATCGGCACGGTGGTAGAGGGAACGAACAGCAAGTACACCTATACGGATAACACGGGAAGAACCTACCCCCTGGTCTTCAGGACGCAGAAGGTGGGCGGCATCTTCGGCACCCATACGGTGGCGACCGTGACGACCACCATCGGCAAGGCCACCTTCACCCGAACCCTTACGAAGCCGGTGACCATCAGCCAGCAGGATAAACCGGTGACAGCCCAGAAGCTGACCTATACCGCCCCCGCCGGCGTGACGGTGGCGATGGAGTATGATCGGTGGACGCCCATTGAGAACGGCGCAGCGGTATATCCGCTGAAGCAGGTGACCGTGAAGCTGACGGCCACAGAGGGCTACTGCAAGCCCCGGATCACGACCCCGCCTGCTGGCGTTCGGAACTGGACGGTGGTCAGCGAGATGGAGGACAGGGCGGAATACACCTTCAACATGGCCTTTACGGCCACGAACCTGACGCCCACCGTTTCGGAATATCCCAGCATCACCTTCCCGGCGAACAGCGCCAACGCCTCCATCCAGGTGACGGCGGGGGGCAAGTTGCAGGCAAGTGGCGTCAAGCTCAAGGCCGGAACACCGGTGACGGTGACCGTTACCGCCAAGAAGGAGGCGGGCTACTGCCTGCCTGTGTTGAAACCGAGCGGGCCGGTAACATGGGAGACCACCAGCTCCACGGATTTTGAAACCGTTTATACCTTCAACATGCCGACAGAGAATGTGACCCTCGCTGCGCCTAAGACCACGCAGATGTACCCCATCCACTTCGATGCGGCGGCCAAGCTGCAGTTTGTTGGGATGACCCAAAGCCAGACTGCCGGCGGAGAGATAGCCCTTAAGAACGGCGATTACGCCATCCCCGGGCGGCTCATCACCGTTACCGCTGTGGCGGTGGGCGGCACAAATCCGCAGATGACGGTATCCCCCGCTGCGGTGAAACCAGTGCCCAACACCACCGACGAAGAGGCGACCAGCCGTATCTATACCTTTACCATGCCGCAGGCGGCGGTGACCCTCAGCGGCACCTGCACACCCGCCCCGGTGCGCACCCTGCGGTACAGCGAGAGGGGCAACGACTTTGCCAGGATCGCTCGGGTGACCGTCAACGGTAGCGAATTGGCTCCGGTGACAGATAATGGCGTGAGCAGTGTTTCTGTGCCCGAGGGCAGTGAAGTGGAGATTACGCTACAGGCAAATACCAATCAAGGGAAATATGATACGACCCGGCTCGCATACGGTGGAAGCGGTGCCAATGGAAAGCCCGTGGTCGCCTATTATGATCCTCGCATGCCATCGTTGGAGGTGAATGGCCTGACCTTCACCGGGCCGACCCTGGCGGATGTGGATACGGACCCGGCGGCCCACTATGGCGAGGCCACCTACTCCTTTATCGTGCCCAAGGGCAGCAGCGGTGCGGAGGTGCTGGATCTGACCGGCATTGCTTTCAATGCAAAGGAAGCCCCTGTTGTCACACTGTATTGCAAAAACTGGAAAGGAACAGTGTTTGATCCGATGTCGTTTGGGAAGATAAATCCCTTCGGAAAAGGAACCTATGATGCAGAGGCCGAGGAGGTCCAACTGGCATGGTCGATGCCGTACCAACTTAAACCACAAAAGCAGCTTTGCTATGCCTTACCGGGTACACAGGTGAGAATTGAAGCATTTATAGCGAGTGGGTATAAGCTGGGTTCTGTAAAATTTTCGAGCGAAGATGTTGAACTGCAGGAGATAGAAGCGGTAGGCCGGTGGGAGAGATATATCTTTACTATGCCAACGAAAAATGTAACGATTTACTTTGAGGGCGGCACACCCGAATAACCCCCGCGCTCCCTGACCATGTGACAGGCTTCAGAATGGATGTCTCC
>OQVZ01001010.1_pt1 | contig 10571 bp, 5 predicted proteins | sample 1691571 | NCBI WGS metagenome assembly OQVZ01 (sample SAMN03418261, study PRJEB22391) | human gut metagenome | biome: human-gut; feature: organic feature; material: feces | host: Homo sapiens | place: Tanzania | collected 2013-01
CGCTGCCTCTTCAGGTCGTTGTCAAGAAAGGTTACAGTCTCGTCGATGGGCACGCGGGGCAGCGACAGTTCTTCGTACGAGAGGCTCACGTTCATACCCTCTTCGGGCACCAAGGGCACAGGTCCAAAGTGGCGCAACAGAGCCCAGTAAGCATACGCTCTTACAAAGCGCATCTGTCCCTTCATATCTTCTTTCTCGCTGCTGGTCAGTTCTGGGCAACGATCTACGTTATTAATCAGTGTGCTGGCCTTACGTATACACTCATAGCCTTTATACAGCAGTTCGTTGCTACGGCCGTTGTTGGTCGAGGCCGAGTAGTTGCCGTTTTGCAGGGCGTGGCCATCATATTTTACGATATCGTCGCTAAGGAAGCGTGTGATGCCGTCTGATTCGGCCAACTGGTCGATAGGCTCAAAGGCGTTCGACATCCATCCCTCCACATACTGGCGTTTTGAAAAGGCCGAGTCGAGTGTCATCTGGTCGTAGAAGTATTTATCTACGTCGAGATAATCAGAGCAAGAGGTGAAGGCCATTCCTGCCATGAGGGCGGGCATTATTAATATTGATATTTTTTTCATATCGTCAGTGATTTTTTATTGAACTTTTGCAAGTTCAGAAGTTAACGGAATTAAAGAAGTTACCACTCCCTTTGGTCGTTCAAGAAGTTAACAGACAATAGCTTTTGTGCTCAAGTAATAAGGCATATGTCCATTAACTTCACTCGCAAAGCGAGTTAACTTCCTTTTAACTTCCAATAACTTCCATACATACAAAACTTTTATTAAAAATTAGATACTGAAGTTGACATAGAACGAGAAGGTGCGGCTAATGGGGTAAGCATTGCCCGACTCGTTGTTGCCCTCGGGATCCCACCATTTGAAGGGGCTCCAGGTGAAGAGGTTTTCGCCCACAAAGCCCAGTCGCATGCTCTGCATACGTATGTGTTGCAGCATCTTGCGGGGCAGGTCGTAGGTTATCTCCAGGTTCTTGAAGCGCAGGTAGCGTCCGTTCTTCAGCCAGAAGGTGCTCTGGCGGTTATTGTTGTTATTGTTAGTGTAGGTCAGTCGGGGCCACAGGGCGTTGGGGTTTTCGGTAGCCGTGGTGCCCGATATTTCGGCCGGTATCCAGCGGTCTTCTACCACCATGCGCTGCAAGATGTTGCCCGTAGCGCCATCGTGGAAGGCGTGTGGGCCGTTACCACCTACAAAGAAGTCGCGTTTGCCAGCACCCTGGAACAGCATGTTCAGGCCCCATCCGCGCCATGATGCGCTCAGGCCAAAGCCATACATAATGCCCGGTGTGTTCTTATAGCCTATTGGCACAATGTCGTCTTCAGTAATCACGCCATCGCCGTTTACATCTTTATACTTGATGTCGCCAGGCAAGATGGGGAAGTTGGCCAAGTTGTCTTGCGAGGGGCTTTGGTCAATGTCGGCCTGGTCTTTAAACAATCCTAAGGCAATGAAGCCACGTGTCTGTCCCTGGCGGAAGCCACGGCTCATGCGATACCACAGCTCGTTAGCAGCCTCATCCATATCCAGCACCTCAGTGTTTTGGTAGGTAAGGTTAGCGCGCAGCGTGAGGTTTACCTCGCCAAAGCGTTTGTTGAAAGCAATGTTTCCGTCAACACCATACGACTTCATGGCGCCCACGTTGGCCATAGGTGTTTGGTCGGCCAAACCTGTTGAGAGCGGCATGTTGTTACGCTTCATGAAGATGTCGGTACGCTTGTCGTGGAAGTAGTCGATGGTACCCGTAAAGAGGCCGTGGAAGAGGTCCCAGTCGATTCCCAAGTCCCATTTGGTAGCCACCTCCCATGTAAGGTTAGGTGTGCCCACGGTGGTCATACGGTAGCCGTTAACGTGGTTTGAGCCAAACTGTCCCCAGTTGTAGGAACTGCCGTTGTCCGGCGTTTCAGAAATGAGCGAGATGTATGGGAAGCGCTGTCCGTCGAGCTTATCGTTACCAACACGTCCCCACGAGCCACGTATCTTGAAGAAGCTGAGCCACGGAGCCAACTTCTGCACAAAGGGTTCTTCGCTGGCCACCCATCCTGCCGAGAAGGCGGGGAAGAAGCCAAAGCGATGGCCTTTCTTAAAGTTTTCTGAGCCAGTATAACCAGCGTTGGCCTCGATGAAGTAGCGGTTATCATAGTCGTAGGTAGCGCGCAGCGAGAGGCTCTCTTGCTTGTGCGGCAGCACTGAGAACAGGTTGCCATTGTTAGCATCAAGATAGTTGCGCAGGTTGAACAGTACCAGTCCGCTCACGTTGTGCTTCTTGGCAAAGGTGCGCTTATAGTCGAGGGCGGTTTCAAAGTAGAAGGTGCGGTACACCCACTTGTCGGCTGTAACGCTCATCGACTTGTTACCCTTATATTGTTCAGTAAGCAGCAGGTTGCCCTCTTCGTCATACATGGTGCTTTCGTCCCACACCTTGGTGGTGGGGTCTTGGCTACCAGCCAGCTTCCATGTGCTATCGTCAACCTTATACTGCAGGTTCTGGTTAGCCTTTACGTCAAAGGCAATCAATGCGCGGAACGTGAGGCCCTTGCTCCAGTTGAAGAAGCCCAGGTCTTGTGTCAGCTTCAAGTTGGTGTTCAGCTGTGTGTTGTGCTGTTTTGAGTAGCCACGACGTGTAAGCGTTACCCAGGGGCTGTCGAGCTCACGGTTGTCGGGCGACACGCCGGGGTTCTCACCATTAGGATATTGCACAGGGTAGAGCACCGGGTTGGTGGTCATAGCCTTTGTAAAGATAGTGTTCAGGTCTTGCTGAGGATAGTTGCCTGAAGTAAGGAAACCGCTCACACCTACATCAATCTTTGTTGTCTTGCTGGGCTTGAGGTTGATGTTGGTTAAGAAGTTGTAGCGGTCGTATGATATCTCTGAGGTATAGTCTTGCGTCTTGTCGCCCTTGGTCATACCGCGTTCGGTATAGTAAGACAACGACACATAGTAAGTGGCGTTAGGAGCACCACCACGAATGTTTACGTTGGCGCGGCGGTTCCAGCCAGTGTTCTTATACAGCTCCTTCATCCAGTCGACATTAGGATAAAGATACTTGTTCACGGTGCGGTCGGCCTTCAGGGCAGCATACTCTTCGGCCGAGAGGTTGGGGGCAGCCATACCATTGGCCACACGTGTGCGGTCGATATACTGCTGCGAGTAGTAGTCGATGCCATTGGTATGATTGTAAGCCTCGTTAGCAGCCTGCATATAGGTGATACCGTCAACCAGGTCGGGCACCTTGGTAAGCTGTGTAATGCCCTGATAGAGGTCGAACGAGAACTGAGGCTTGCTCACCTTACCCGGCTTGGTGGTGATGATGACAACGCCGTTACCACCACGCACACCATAAACGGCGGTCGAGGCAGCATCTTTCAATACCGTTACGCTCTCAATGTCTTCGGGGTCGAGCTGTGAGAAGCTACGCTCAATACCATCGACCAGCACCAGCGGACCTTCGTTTGTATTGGTCATAGTAGAGATACCACGAATCCAGATGTCAGAGTCGTCTTGGCCCGGAACACCTGTACGCTGTACCGATACCACGCCGGGGATACGACCCGCAAATACAGAGCTGAGGTTTGCCACAGGAGCCTTCACGTGCTCCATCTTCAGCGTGCTTTGCGCACCCAGCACCGACACCTTCTTCTGTGTGGTGTAACCTGTTATTACCACCTCGTCGAGGGCGCCTACGTCTTCGTTCAAGATAAGGTCGCAAAGGGTGCCTTGCACCTTCTTCTCGGTGGTTTTAAAACCTACATACTGTGCCACCAACACTGGTTTAGCAGTAGTACATGAAATGGTGTAGTTACCGTTAATGTCGGTAATAGCCACATTGTTTGTTCCTTTTTCCTTAATGGTTACACCCATCAGCGGTTCGCCGTTCGTGTCGTTAACACGTCCAGACACCTTGATAGGCGCTGCCCACGTAGGAATGGTTACGAGCAATACTGCGATGAGCAGTAGCCCTTTCCATAGATTTCGTGCTTTTGTTTTAAACATATAAATTAAAGATAAAGTTGGTGATAATACATATCATAGAGATTTGTTATTCCCGTGTAATTTGCGTGCAATGTATATATAGTGGGGCGAGTATATTCAAGTTTTGTGGAGAAGAGACAACGCGTATCTCTCGTCGTGTGGGGTGTGATGTTGTGGGGTATGATGTTGTGATGTGTGTTGCGTGATGTAAGGGGTGCAATGTTTTGTTAAAGGAGTGAATGGGAGGCGGCCCACAACGTATATGTATATATGTGTGGGTATCGCCCCCGTTCACCTATTTATCTTTTTCAAGTGTTTAACCTGATAACGATAACCGTAAACCCTATTGTTTACGGTTATCATATTATAAAGAGAGTTTTTTTTACTTGTTCAGCACCTTAGCAGTAGCGGTCTTGCCGTTTACAGTAGCCTTTACCAGGTAGAGGCCCTTGCCGGGCAACTGAATGGTAGCGGCACCAGTAGCGGTAGAAACCATTGCTACGGTTTGTCCAGCCACGTTAGCTACGGTTACAGTAGCGGCAGCGTCAAGACCAGCCACGGTGAGCACATTGTCGGCAGCAGCAGCCACGAAGGTAGCCTTCACGTCGTTCTGCAGGTCTTTTACACCGCTTGTGGGGAACGAGCCAAAGATCTTCAGTGTAGGATAGAGATAGCCGCTGGCAGCGTCCATTGTCCAAACATTGTCAAAGTCCCAACCCAGACCCTCATACGGAGTAGAGGTCTGCAGCACCTGTGCGGCCATATCCTGAGCATAGTCTACAGGGTTCTCGTCGTCGGTGGTGGGGTTCTTGCCTGGCCAATCCGACTCGTGCGACATTTTAGCGCTGTTGTTGCTGATGTTGTTGTTTGAGAAGTTTACCTTAGCGTTAGGTTCGTTGCCAGCGCTGTTACCAGCGATGAATGGGCCTGTCTTCTTGGGGTCGCCATTAGCGTCTTGTGTGAACTGGCAGTCGCCAATAGAAACGCAGTTTTCGATGGTTACCTCGCTGTTGGCCTTATCAATCAAACCGATGAAGCCACCCACCCAGCCACGGTATGTAGCGGTAAGCGAGCCATTGAAGTAGCTCTTCTGAATGTCGGCACCACCTTCCAGTGTGCAACCGAAGAAGCCACCAATCTGGCTACCTCCTACGAGGGTACCGTTAGTAAAGGTGTTTGTTACTGTACAGTTGTCAGCATCGCCAGCCAAGAAGGCTACGTGGTCGTCACCTGACACCTTACCCTGAACATATACCTGGTCAAACTTAGTAGCAGCAGCCGAGCCAATGAAGCCTACGTGCTTAGCGTTTGCAGCAGAAACGTTGAAGTCGACGAAAGCAACGTTCTTAATGGTAGCACCATTGGTGGTACAGAAGATACCCTTGTTTTCTCCGTTGGTATAGCTTACGCTGGCGTTGCGCACCACGTGTCCGTTACCGTCGAGTGTTCCTGAGAAGGCATCGTTTGAACAGAAATCGGTCAGGTCAATACCGCTCAAGTCGATGTCTTTCACCAGCGTGAATACACCTGAGGGGTTAGCCTTAATCTTGTCAACCAGCTCCTGGCCAGTGCTAATGTCAACACCTTCGCCCAGTTTAGCAATGTTGATAGTAAACTGTGCATCGGCATTGGTGGTGTTGAAGAGGCTTGCCACGTCGCTGGCAATGTTAGCCTTCAGCACTACGGGGCCTGAACCAGCATAAGCGCCGCTCTCGTCACCAGCCCACAGAGCGCCTTCGTTGAGGGTGGCCTTGTCGCCGCCTGATACAATCTTCACGTCAACGTCCTGACCGTAAGAGGCGTGGATGGGTGCAAATGAGAAGAACTCCATGCCCTGGTCGTACAGCAACGCGCGCTCGGCCGGGATGTCGAAGATAGTGGTGGGCAGTTTGGGCTGCATCCACTTCAGCACAGGATAGGTCTTGCCTTCAGCGCCATCGAGGAACTTCCATGTTTCGGCAAAGTCGAAGCCCAGATCCTCGTAGAAGCTCTGCGAGCGCAGCTGGTCGAGTGTGGCGTTAGCACCATTTTCTGAGCTGGCATCGGTAGCGTTCTCCATCACGCCAGCGTTCTTAGCGTTTGCGCCACAGTAGGTGGTTTCAAGCACATAGTTATTTTCAAGCTGAGCCTTGTCGCGACCGGCCGTGCACACAATGCGCAGCACATTGCCATAGAGGTGCGATGCAGCTACCACGTTGTTACGAATAATAGAGGGAGCATCGTTGCGGTCGACGAGGGCTACCATACCCGTGGCGCGCTCTTTGTCGTCAACAGTACCTGTGAAGAGGTTGTTTTCAACAGTGCCACAAGTGATGGTACCTACGATACCGCCAGCCTGATACTGGCGGCTCTTGACAACAGCGTCGGCAAAACAGTTGCTCACGGAGCCACCGTTATAGGTGTCGCCATCCTGTGTGTTGTTAATTTCGCCAGCAATAGAAGCTACGTGGTCGCGACCCTCGATGTAAGAGTTAAGGGTAGCACAGTTGGCAAGAATGCCGCCATACATACGACCTACGATACCGCCCACATTGGCGTTACCTACAAAGTGTGCGCCTTCAATGCCCAGATTGGTAATGGTGGCGTTCTCGGTCTGGCTGAAGAGGCCTACCTCGCCCTTGTCAGCGTTGTCATACTTCAAGCCCTTGATGATGTGTCCTTTACCATCAAAGGTACCCTTAAACTTGGCCACGCTGCTGTTGCCCTCGATGCCGATAGGTGTGAAATCGACGCCTGTCATATCGATGTCGTTCTCCAGCGTAAATTCGCCAGACATGTTATACTTCACAGCCATCAGGTCGGCAGGAGTGGTGATAGCATAGTTAATGTCGCCCACGGTGATGGGCAGCGTGGTGGTAAAGGCGGGTGCTACGTCGGTAGCAGCAGCGGTAAAGGTTACCACAGCGTCGCCTTGGGCTTCAAACTTCAGCATGGTGCCTTCAACAGCTACCACTGAGGGATTGCTACTGGTAATGGTAACAGCGCTACCCAGAGCAGAAGATGCCTGTGTGTCATACTCGGTGCCCACTACGTAGCGAGCAGGAGTCTGAGCGGTATAGATAGCGTTCTCAATAGCAGCCTGTGTTTTCAGAGTGGGATACTGGCCATCTACGAGGTTCCACACGTCGGCGCTGAAGCCAGCGGTGGTATAGGTGGCGGCGGTCTTCAGGTCGGCAGCGGGTGTTACGGTGCCGTTGATGCCATCGTTGTTCTCATCAAACTTAATGTCGGCAGCTGCGGTAAGGTTACCACCAACAAAATATTGTGTGGCATCTGACGACAGGTTCTGGTCGTCGTCAACAATGGCACAGCCCGAACCGTTCTTCCAGCCCAAGATGCCGCTGGTGCGGTTGTTTCCACCCTTTGCATAGGGTATAGCCGACACGTTGCCTATAAACGAGGCGTGGCCATTATTATCAATCATTGAGCAGATACCTGCTGCACCACCATTGGGAGCGGTAACGGCGCCGTAGGCTACGTTATATTCAAACATGCCCAGGTTAGTCCAGCCAGCAATACCACCAGCCTGATTGTCTGATGAGAAGGCTGCGGCTGTAGAAACACAGTTGCTGATGTTGGTGCCATCGGCGTCCACATTGGCGTCGCCGCGAGCATCGCCCACGATGGTACCTACGTGGTCGCGACCCGTAACGTAACCCGATACATAAACATTTGAGATGGTGGCGTTTTCGGCCTGACCAGCTACGATAGCTGCCTGCTTGTTACCCAGCACCTTAGCGCCGGTAAAGCTTACGTTCTTAACGGTGGCAGTGCTGCCAATAAAACTAAAGAAACCAAGGTTGTCGGCATCAGCACAAACGTGTCGTTGCCGTCCATCAGGTTCCTGATAATAGCCTCTTGTTCGCCTTTAAAGGAATCGAAACCGAAATAATGTTTCAATTGCTCCGTAAGATTTACCTGTTCCGTCATATCCAACTTGTTATTTTTTTTATGTCTTTATATGGTATGTAGAAATCAATTGGGCGACGAAGCCCAACTGATTTTCAATTATTTCATCGAATCACGATTAGCGCCTTTGCAGCACTTATGCTGTCTCCAACTGACCCAGATGTGCCTTGTCAAGCTGGTGCTGGGCGTAATCCAATGTTACTTCAAACTTTTTCACCTTCTGTGAAGGAACCTCAAACATGGCGTCTGTCATCACAGCCTCCACGATAGAACGAAGTCCACGGGCTCCCAACTTATACTCCACAGCCTTATCCACCATGTAGTCGAGTGAATCCTCGGTAAAACTGAGCTTGATGCCGTCCATCTCGAAGAGCTTCATATACTGCTTCACGATAGAGTTCTTTGGCTCTACCAGAATCTTGCGCAGGGCTTCACGGTCTAATGGGTTGAGATAAGTGAGCACCGGCAGACGGCCGATAATCTCTGGAATCAAGCCAAACGACTTCAAGTCCTGTGGCAGGATATACTTCATCAGGTCCTTCTTGTCTACCTTGGCTACATTCTGCACAGAGTTGTAACCCACCACATGGGTGTTGAGACGCTGTGCTATCTTGCGCTCGATGCCGTCGAAGGCACCGCCGCAGATAAAGAGGATATTCTTGGTATCCACATGGATGTAATCCTGGTCTGGATGCTTGCGGCCTCCCTTTGGCGGAACGTTCACCATGGTTCCCTCCAGCAGTTTCAGCAGTCCCTGCTGCACACCCTCACCGCTCACGTCGCGGGTGATGGATGGATTGTCACTCTTGCGGGCAATCTTGTCAATCTCGTCGATGAACACGATACCACGCTGGGCAGCCTCCACATTATAGTCGGCTACCTGGAGCAGACGGGAAAGGATACTCTCCACATCCTCACCTACATAACCAGCCTCGGTAAATACCGTAGCATCCACGATGGTGAAAGGTACATCGAGCAACTTGGCAATGGTACGTGCCAGCAATGTCTTACCGGTACCGGTACTACCCACCATGATGATGTTGCTCTTTTCGATTTCCACACCTTCCTTATCCTCAGGCTGCTGCAGACGCTTATAGTGATTATAGACAGCAACGGCAAGATGACGCTTGGCATGTTCCTGTCCGATGATATATTCATCGAGATATTCCTTGATCTCCACTGGCTTTGGCACCTGCTTCAAGGCAAACTTTCCGCCATCGCCCTTTGGATTCAACACGCCAGTCTGCTGCACAATCTCAAATGCCTGCTTGGCGCACTCCTCACAGATAAAGCCGTTGATACCTGTGATCAACAACTTCACTTCATTCTCGCTTCTTCCACAGAAGCTACATGCTTTCTTTGGCATAATGTCTTTTCCTTTTTCTTCTTTATACCTTATTATATTTATACCTTATACTATATATACCTTATTATATATATATACCTTATATTATATATAGCAATCTTGATATACCGTCCCGTTACTTGCGTACCAGGATATTATCAATCATACCATACTCCTTTGCTTCCTCGGCTGTCATCCAGTAGTTACGGTCGCTATCTGCATAAACCTTGTCGTATGGAGTATGAGAATGCTCAGAGATGATGGTATAGAGTTCCTTCTTCATCTTCAGGATCTCACGAGCCTCGATCTCGATATCAGAAGCCTGACCCTGAACACCACCCAATGGCTGGTGAATCATCACACGGCTATGTGGCAAGGCAGAACGCTTGCCTTCCTGACCAGAAACGAGCAATACGGCAGCCATGGAAGCAGCCATACCTGTACAGATGGTAGCTACATCACTGGTAATAAACTGCATGGTATCATAGATACCCAGACCAGCAGTAACACTACCGCCAGGACTGTTCAGATAGATGGAAATATCCTTGCCGCTATCTACTGAGTCGAGATAGAGCAGCTGTGCCTGCAAGGTGTTGGCAGTATAATCATCAATTTCCGTACCCAGGAAGATGATGCGGTCCATCATCAAACGAGAGAACACGTCCATCTGGGTAACGTTCAACTGACGCTCCTCAAGAATATATGGATTGAGGTACTGGTTCTGGCAACTGATTACATCGTCAAGTGCCATACCATTGATACCAAGATGCTTGGTGGCGAATTTTCTAAAATCGTTGTTCATGTCTAATATATATAATTAAGGTGTAAAGAGGTGGATTCCACCCACGTTTGTATTGCATTTACATACGGCAACTTGCAGAAACCGTATAAATATATAAAGAGGCTACCGACTCTTTATATTGTTCGTATTACAAAGTTACGAAAAAATAGTCGATAACCTCTTTATTAAAGAAGTTTTTTTTCTAAAAAAATGTTATAAGTCTACAATAACTTATTATTTAGCAGCATTTGGGTTCATCATAGTGTTGAACTCGTCGAGAGAGATAGTCTTCTCGTTCAACTTAACTACCTTCTTCAAAGCGTCTACGAGCTTGATATCGATAGCGCGATCTACGCAACCCTGTACATTCTCCTGCTTCTTAAGGATTTCCTTAGCATAGTTCTCAACATACTCATCAGGTACGTTGTTCATACCATACTGAGCGAACTGGATGCGTGCTGTTTCCTTAGCAGCCTCGAGAACGTCCTTATCCTCGATCTTAATACCAGCCTTGATAAGCTGCTCCTTGATAAGATGCCATGTCAACTCCTTG
>OQVZ01001011.1_pt1 | contig 10568 bp, 8 predicted proteins | sample 1691571 | NCBI WGS metagenome assembly OQVZ01 (sample SAMN03418261, study PRJEB22391) | human gut metagenome | biome: human-gut; feature: organic feature; material: feces | host: Homo sapiens | place: Tanzania | collected 2013-01
AGGTAAAATCAAAGGAATGGGAAGCTGAAGGAATAAGAAAAGGAATCAAACAAGGCATTGAACAAGGAATTGAACAAGGCAGTTGCTCCGACGGACGCCTTCTGGAAATTGAAGTCTCCGCTCAGGTTCTGAATCTTGTCGTAACTGAAATATACCGGGGCCCACGAGTGGAATCTTAAGATATTCAGAGCTTTACGATATCTGACAGGCTTGGTGAAAGTAGTCTTGGAGTGAGAAGAATCCGCCCACTGAATCCCTTTCCGGGACGCCATCTCGCGCTCCTGCGCCGAAAGTTTGTCCGCCACCCGATACCGGTGAATGTCGGAAAAGTCAATGCTGCTGCCCTCGCCGAGTGCCGATTTGTGCAGAACCTTTCCCGACGGTGTCAATGCCGAGAAGTACATTTCGTTTCCGTCAATGCAGAATTCGTCTCCGCCGTAGGGGAGTGATGAGTGCTGTCGCACGGAAAGTGTCTGAAGGTCAATGCTATACAACTCCATTGTTCCGTCCCTGTCAGAGGAGAAGAAGAGTTTTCCGTCATTGAAAGAAAGGTTGTGTATGCTTACCGGTTCGGGTTCCAGTATGCAGGAAAGAGACTCACTGGCATTGACAATGAAAATTCCGGAGCCTTTCTCGGATATTGTGCTGACTGCGAGGCGTTTTCCCGCGAAGCAGGCCTCTACGGCCTGAAGTGAATCCGGCATCTGCAGGCGCGAAATTTCTTTTCCATCAGCGGCTGACAGCATTACGACGGCGGACCCGCCGGCGACCGGGTATTCCGTACAGGCTATCATTGACCCGTCTTCTGAAATGGAAGGATTGAACAGGCGTCCCTTGCTTGTCAGGTTCCTGATTTTTCCGGTTGATATGTCGTAATACCTTATCCGTGAGGTCATTTCGAGGGACCAGCGGCTGTCCGGTATTGACTCGCTCCACCAGATTCTGCCATCGTGGGCCTTGATTCTGCTGGAATATGAAGTGAAGCCTGACAATCTTCTGAAACTACCTGTAACTTTATTATACTCAGCAAGATATGATGTCTTGTCCATGCCATTGACGATGCAGAAGACTCTGCCGTCAGATATGGTCGTTCCTGAAATCTCCCTATACCATTTGCCGCTTTCCTGTAATTGTGCCGCTTCCGTGAAAGGTTCCCGCAATGCGGCTTCCTCCTTCCATATTTCGTGAAAACCTGTCATGATTTCGCTGAACGAATCCTTGAAACGCTTTCCTGAGGCCTGCTTGACAGTCTTCTGGGTATTGAAGAATCTGAACGGATTGGAGGCCGTCCGGACGAAATATCGTTCCGTGAAAAGCGGGTCATCGAAGCAATATCTTGTGCCGGCTATGGTCATGTATCCGAGTGCGTAATGGTTCGGGGAATAATGCCTGTATGAGCCGTATCTCCATCTGTACCAGTTCCTCCAGTCGGCATTGTCGAAGGCCATCATGTAGTAGGAGAGGAAATCCGCGCTGCGGCCTCTGCCGTAGTTTGTCAATGCCGTTTCGGCAACTACAGCATCGCCTTCCAGAAACCAGTTGTTTGGCCAGATTGCAGAATAGGCGCCTACTGCCATGTCTCCGATGATGTAGGTCAGTGGCTTCAGCCATCCCTTGTATCCGAATTGCATCTGGGCCATGTGCCGGCTCTCATGGACGGCAAGTGATTTTACCCAGGGCATCGGTTCGGGGTCATATGCGTCCTGAAGGGTATAGAGGTCGGCCCTTTTCGGAGCCCAGGTAATGGAACCGTTTGATATTCCGTTAAATGCGTGAAGAATGACAGGCGTGCGTCTTCTGTATCCCTCTCCCGGTATGAGTCCGCTGCTGATGCTTTCTGCCATGCGGAACCGCTCAAGTTCATGACCATATACTCTTGCCAGGGAGTCCAGGCCTGACGGGTATATTATCCTGTAGTTAGGGGAGTCCATCCTCGACCATCTTGTCTTTCCCGGGTCATCTCCGTTCGTGTAGAACTGCGCATGTGCCGGCTGGACTGCGAAGAAAATGCAGCAAAAGGCAACTGATATTATTCTGGTGATGGAGGATATTTTCATGTCAGGCGTCATTCTGTAGGCGTTCTTTGGCGGAATCTTCAGTAATACTGAAAATTAACCCCGTGTTTGCAAAGGCAAATCTAACTATTTTTTATAATTTTGCGCATAATTTAATTCTATGCCGCACTATATATGCAGATGATGTTCCAATTCGTGACCCTCATAGGGGCCGTTACATTATTTCTTTTCGGACTCAGCTTACTTAGCGTCGGACTCCAGAAAGTCGCTGGAGACGGACTGAGATCCTTCCTCGCATCCATGACATCCAGCGCATTCAAGCGCCTTGTCACAGGAGTCGGAGTGACCGCAGCCATCCAATCATCCACCGCCACGACCATTATGGTCGTAAGTTTTGTCAATGCAGGTCTATTGACATTGGCACAGGCCATAGGCGTGATCATGGGTGCGAATATCGGTACCACGGTCACCTCATGGATTATGGCGATTTTCGGATTTTCTTATGACATATCCACGATTTCGTTCCCGCTCATCGCCGTCGGTTTCCTGATGATGCTGAACAAGAAGAACAAGAAAATCCATGATTTGGGTGAGATTATCATCGGATTCGCATTGTTCTTCGTCGGATTTGCGAAACTCAAGGAGACTTCCGGAATTCTTCTGGACAACCTTGACCTTACCGGTCTTCAGGCATTGACAAACCTCCATCTCGGTCCGGTCAATGTTTCTGTCCTCCTTTTCCTTTTGATTGGAACCGTGATGACGGTCTGCTTCCAGTCTTCTGCCGCTACTATGGCGATTATCATGCTCCTCATTACGACCGGCGTGATTCCGTTCAAACTTGCCGCCGCGATGATTCTTGGAGAGAACATCGGAACTACAATTGCTGCCAATATTGCCGCGTCAGTGGGAAATACTACGGCCAAGCGAGCCGCCATGGCCCATACTGTTTTCAATGTCTTCGGTGTATTGTGGGTGCTGGCCATATTCCCGCTGTTCCTGAAATTCATCGGATTCATCATCTCATCTACAGGTCTGCCGGATCCGAACACTACCGACCTTACGGACACCGCGAATTCTGATACCATCAAGATGTCACTGTTGTACAGCGTTACCACGATGCATACGCTGTTCAATGTTACCAATACTCTCATTCTCATATGGTTTATCCCTCAGATAGAGAAGATTGTTTCCTGGATTATTCCTGCGCCTAAGGAGAAGGAGGTCTTCCGTCTCAAATATATTCAGGGCGGTCCTCTTTCCACAGCCGAGCTTTCTTTGGATGAGGCTGAGCAGGAAATCGTGCATTTCGCTGAGATTTGCTACAATGATTTCGGCTACATGAGACAGGCTATTGTCGAGAAGGATACTGCCAAGTTCAATGAACTCAGAGAGAAACTCATCAAGTACGAGGGTATCACTGACAGGATCGAGTATGAAATCGCGGACTACCTGAACGAGGTGTCCAAGGGCGATATTTCAGGCACTTCTGCAGGCAGAATCAAGGGTATGTACAAGATTATCGGCGAGTTGGAGAGCCTTGGTGATTCCGGCGACGCGGTAGGACGTATACTGTCCCGCAGAAATGAGCATGGTCTGGATTTCGACGCTGAGCAGCTCAAGAGGCTCGGCAGGATGTGTGACCTTCTGGATGATGCTTTCAAGTCTATGAACGCAAACCTCAAGGCTCCTTATACCAGCCTGAAGGACATCACCAATGCTCAGGATGCCGAGTATAATATCAATGAATGCCGCAATACTCTTCGCGAGGAGCATATCATCAATATCGAGGAGAACCCGAACTACAACTACCAGGTGGGCGTGTTCTACATGGATATCGTTGCCGAGCTGGAGAAGATGGGCGACTTCATGATCAATGTTTCTGAAGCTAAAATCGCTGAAAATGGATAGAAAAAAGGTCATATTGGCATTGACAATGCTAGTGCTGGCGGTGTCCTGCGGGCGAACCGGCAAAAGCGGCAGGCAGGTTGTTTCTGATTCCGCGGCAGCGGGTCAGCCGTTCCCTCAGCTGGTCGTTCCGAAAATGATTGAGGACCCGACGGAACGCATTACATATGTCATTGATCATTTCTGGGACCGTCTTGCCGACATGAGCGGAGCCAGTGATTCTCTGCATGTTGCGGGAGTCCTGAAGGAAGATGTGGAAAAGGCGTTCGGCGAGTATTCCGCAATATTGCACAGTGTTGCAGATGTCAATGCCCTTGCACAGTCCGTTTCCAAGATGTTCGATGCTGCCGAGGCGTGTGAGAGGAAGGATACTTCTTCCAATGTCTTCGAGACCATCACCGGGTTTGCCGAGAAATATTTCTATGATCCCAATTCTCCTGTCAGGAGCGAGGAGTGCTATCTTGCTTATCTCCAGAAACTTGTGAAATCGGATTTTGCAAATCCCGACATGAAGCCTGCATATGAGTTCGATTTGTCAATGTGTTCTCTGAACAGGATAGGGGAGAAGGCCGCCGACATCAAGTTCGAGGATATCAATGGCAAGAAATATACTCTCTACGGCATCCGTTCCGACTATACCCTTCTTTTCTTTGCCAATCCGGGGTGTCCGCACCTCCGTCCGCGCTTTCATGAGACTTGGATGGAGCGGAAACGATTACCGGGTATAGTGTTGTAATCGGCACCTTCGTATACATGGATTCTCACAAAGTAAAATCACTTGTTTTGTATGAGAAAAGCATTGATAAGTGGTAGATGGTAAAAAATAAAAGTAATTAAGGATGATTACGAACTCGAGCGCACAAAAAGGAAATCTCGCATGGATGTTCCAGTGAGAAATTCTTATGAGTAATTTTGTCCGGATTAAAACGATTATTTACGGACATAACTGCTACAGCGAGCAGTTTGTGAGTGGGAAAACGTTTTAGTCCGGACAAACTGAGTAAACCACACAATTTGTCCGTAGAATGCCACGTTCTCCCGGACAACTTTTCACTGACGACTCCACAAGATGGTGCAAAATAGGCCGGGGATGTTCTAGTCGACCTCTTGATAACGTGCGAGCGACCGAAACGGCGGCAGACGTTTCCGTTCTCCCTCGGGAGATGTCACGCAGTGACAGAGGGGTACGAAACCGCGAGGCCCTGAGCGATTGTCCCGAACTCCACCCGCGGGCGCAAAAAAAGAGACCGGGGATATAATCCTCGATCTCCAAAAAAAAGTGCGAGCGAAGGGACTCGAACCCATACGCACGAAGGCACCAGATCCTAAGTCTGGCTTGGCTACCAATTACAACACGCTCGCAAACCCCTTCCGGAAGACTCATAACATGAAGCCCATCGCTGAATACGACCTGGTTGGAAGCTGCCGCATTCTGTGTCCGAAAAGGAATGCAAAGATAGTAAAGGATTTTCAATTCACAAAACGGATGAAGATTTTCGCGGAAAATACTGAGAAAAAACACGATATTTGTGCATCTAAAATGTAAGACAGTGAACGAAAACTGGAAACGTAAACTGGCGGAACAGAGGGAAGCCAACAATAATGCGGCATGGTCAATGTCAGAGTATATCAATGAGACGCCATGCGCTATAACAGAGGGACTTATGAAAGAAGCGGACCCTGAAGGAGAACTGCCGGAGGAACTTCTTTATGCGGCATTCATGGCAGGATTCTGCGGGATATCGGAAGACGACACGACCATAAACGGATACTTCCAGGATGGAGTGCACATGCTGGAAACCACAAAGTATATTGACAACCCATATCTTAAAAACATAAGATTTCCGGACACCGCCACACGGCATTGGAAATTCACACATTACAGCTACCGGCCATATGAAGCATTCATATGCAACGACATTGACATTGACATGAACCTCAGGGAGGTGCCGCAAATCGGCTTTTTTCGGGAGCGGTTCGCGTATCCGGCGGTCGAGCAGGACGGGCGCGAATGGATGGCGGTGAAACCGAGCGAGATAGAGACAATGCGGGAGCCGATTGAGGAGGCTGCCGGAAGGGTCGTGACGTGCGGGCTCGGGCTGGGATACTTTGCTTATATGGTGTCGGAAAAGCCGGATGTGACGTCACTGGATATCGTGGAACGGAGCGAGGAGGCAATCGCGCTGTTCGAGGAGCACATCCTGCCGCAGTTCCCCAACAAGGGAAAAATCAGGATAATCCGGAGCGACGCATTCGAGTTCCTTAGCGAAAACATGTGGCAAGAGGCCACTGGTCAATGCAAGGAAGAAACGACCAAGGACCAGCGCGAGACAGCTCCGGAGGAAAGTCAATGCCGGAGAAATTCCAATGAAGATCAATACAAGAGAAACCTTGAGGAAAGTCAATGCCAGAAGAGGCCAAACCTATCAGACAGAAATTCACAACGAGAGACGGAGAAGGCCAAACGGAAAGAAATGCAGGAGCGCTACGACTACGCTTTCATTGACCTGTGGCACGATACGGCAGACGGACTCGAAATGTACCTGAAAGCCAAACGCATTGAGCATGAACTCCATACGTCGGGAATGCGGACGAGATTCGCCTACTGGGTCGAGAAGTCGCTGCTCTCCGCATACCGCTGGACAGTATTCGAAAAAACCTTAGCGGAATGCGCCACGGAAGAAGAAGCATTGGCCAGACTGTCGGACGACCGCCTAAGAAGAGAGGCTGGACAGACTGTCTGACAACGCCTCCTGGAATCAGGCACATACTACGGACTGGCGGCTCCGTCTCATGGCTGTCCTACAGCCGACTCGTTGCTGTGATATGCCTCCCCAATTTTGTCCGGAAATACCTACCTTTTTCCGGATAAATGCTCGGTCATGAACAACTTGTCCCGATTAAAACGTTTTCTGACGGACGAATTGTTAACACGACCTAACTTGTCCGGAAAATGACTACTTTCCACGGACATTTTGCAATTGACCTGCCGCCCACAAAGCGCAAAACGTGATAGAGGAAAGCCAACGCAAACAATCTCCGGAGAAAGGCCAATGTCCAAAAGACCCAACGACAGGTCAATGTAAGGAAGCACAGGGATGCTACGACCACGCTTTAATCAATCTGGAATCAGGCACAGCCTACGGTCTGGCGCCGCACCCAAAACGCAAAACGTGATAGAGGAAAGCCAACGAAAGAATCTCCGGAGGAAGGCCAACGCAAACAATATCCAGAGGAAGGCCAACGCAAGAGACTTGACAAAAAACTCATAAAAAGGGGCTCCACAACCGTGAAACCCCTTCGACTATCTTAATCTTCCTCGGCCGGCATGTTTCCGGCGTAGTCGCGCCACTTGGAAATCAGGGCGGACATGTCGGCAGGGAGAGCCGAATCGAAACGGATGAACTCCCTTGTGCGCGGATGCACGAAGCCCAACGTCTTGGCGTGGAGAGCCTGACGCGGACAAAGCTCGAAACAATTGCGGATGAACTGCTTGTACTTCGCGTAGATGGTACCCTTGCGGATCTCGGAACCGCCATAACGCTCATCATTGAAAAGAGGATGACCGATATAGTTCATATGGACACGGATCTGGTGAGTACGGCCGGTCTCCAGACGGCACTCCACGACCGTCACATAGCCGAAACGCTCCAGAACCTTGTAATGGGTAACGGCATGCTTGCCCTTGTCACCCTCCGGATAAACCTTGAAACGGAGACGGTCATTCGGATCGCGGCCGATATTGCCGACAATCGTACCCTCATCCTCCTTCAGATTGCCCCAGACTACCGCAACATACTTACGCTCAATGGTATGCCTGAAGAACTGCCCGGCAAGGTCAAGCTGAGACTCATCATTCTTCGCGACGACAAGAAGACCGGAAGTATCCATGTCAATGCGATGGACGAGGACACCCATACGCTCATCCTTCGCGTCAGGCCCCTGGGAAATGCCGAGATGATAGGACAAGGCATTGATCAATGTCCCCTCGAAATGGCCATGACCCGGATGCACAACCATACCTGCAGGCTTGTTGACAACCAGCAGGTCATCATCCTCATAGACAATGTCCAGAGGAATATCCTGAGGAAGCACCTCGAAACCACGCCTCTCATAAGGCATCACGAAACGGATGACATCGCCCGGACGTACAATCAGATTGGCCTTCGCAAGCTTGTCATTGACACGCACATACCCGTTCTTGATGGCAAGCTGCACACGATGGCGCGACGTATCCATAAGATGACACGCCATGTACTTGTCCACCCTCAGCGGCGTCTGCCCCTTGTCCACATTGAGCCTGAAATGCTCGAACATCCCCTGCTCATCCTCCTCGGAAGCACAGTCGGCCCCCTCTTCGATTATAAGTCCGTCACCTGATGGCTCCTGCAGCTCATCATCATTGAAAATCTCGTTCCCAGCCATCTCCAATTATTTGTTTTCCTTTGAAAGATAAAGAGTTACCTCAGTTCCCATAAGCACAGACATATCAGAAGCCGAAGGAGTCTGCTTATAGACCACGGCATCCAGAGAATCACTGTAAGTGCGGATATCCTTGTCGAAACGGAGCTTCGCCACATTCAGCGAATTGTCATGGACCGCATCCACAGCCCTCATATACTTCATGCCCGTAACATCCGGAACATAAGTCTGGTCATCAGCACCGAGACCGACAACAAGGTCGATTTCAGAACCGCTGTCAATGGCCTTTCCCGCCTTGATGTCACTTCCGCGATACAACTGCCTCAGCACATTATTGGTCGCGATATCCTCCACATAACGCAGCCTCCTGAGAATCAGCCCCTTGGACATGAGTTCAGCCTTGGCCTGCCTCATGGAAAAGCCGACCAGGTCCGGCATGGTAGTCTTCTTCGGAGATACGGAATTGATAGTGAGCATGATACGACGGCCCGTCTTCACATGGCTGCCGGCCTTCGGAACCTGGGAAAACACCAGACCGCGGCCCATCTTGCGAACATACACGGAATCAGTCACATCGATTCTGATGCCCCTGTCAGACGCCAGATAAGAAGCGTCACTAACACTCATATTGGTAAAGTCAGGCACCTCAATCTCCTGACCATGATGAGTTCCTATCTTGAGAAAAAAATTGGCCACGAAAACAAGAGCCAAAACCAAGATACAGGCAGCAATAACATTCTTCACGAACCAGTTGCCGAAAAATCCCTTAAAATCCATATTCCAGAATAAGTTTGTCAATGTTATACAACTAAGTGAAAATCAGTTCCATGACACCGTCAGTCAGAAGCGCGATTCCGATGATGGTCACGATGACACCCGTGATACGGTTAATCCACAGGATGGTCCCCAACTTGAAATTCTTGCGGATTTTGCTGAAAACCCACGAAAAGACGAACCAATAAAGAGCCGAACCCGCACTGAGCGAAAGCAGCAGAGGCGCAACCCTGAAATCATGAGGTTCCAGTTCAATGCCAAAGAACGCAAACAGAGCGAATATCACGAAAATGGCGCCCGGATTGGAAATTCCCATGAACACGGCCTGAAAGAAATCCTTCATGGAATAAGAAGAATGGGCATCCTCCCTTTTCATCTTCCTGAACGGGTCCTTCAACGTCATACTGCAGCCAAGGAGCGTAACCACAATACCGCCGCCGGCCATTATCAAATCACTGTAATTTTCAATGAAAGTCTCCGCGATTGCCAATGCAAAAACAGCGATGACCGCAAAAATCGTATCAACGAGACATGCACCAAGCCCGGCAAAAAAACCGGCCTTATGTCCATCACTCAAAGACTTCTGTATTACGAGAATAGCAATCGGCCCCAAAGGGACAGACGCACAGATGCCTATGATGAAGCCTTTTAGAATATCAAGCAGCATATGAATCAATTTTTGTCATGCCGGACTATACGCAAAATACGCGTTTCACACATGACCATAATCATGCAAAGATAATAATTAATTCATATCTTTGCACAAGCAGAATGGCCTACCGTCAAAAAGCAGGCCCTCAAAGCATTAAAAAACAGACAAAATGAAAAACAAAAATACACTTCTTGCAATTCTGGTCCTTCTCTTCGTCGTCCTGATGTCCATCCCATATCTGGTGCCCCACACCGGACTGCTGGCCCTCTTCGGACTCGTTCCGCTGCTCTGCATGGAAAGAATCGCGACCATGACAGGCACACGCAGGATATGGCTCTGGCACTACGGTGCCTTCGTACTCTGGAACGCAGTCACCACATTCTGGGTCTGCAACGCAACCGTCGGCGGAGGAATCTTCGCAGTACTGGCCAATGCCTTCCAGATGTCCATCGTCTTCGGACTGTTCAGATGGAGCCGCAAAATCCTGAAAGGCTCCCTGCCGTACATCCTGCTCGCAATGATGTGGATCGCATGGGAAAAATACTATCTCACAGCCGCACAAATCTCCTGGCCATGGCTCGTCCTCGGCAACGCCTTCGCAAGGACACTGTCAATGGCGCAGTGGTATGAATACCTCGGCACCCTCGGAGGCTCCCTCTGGATCTGGGCCTGCAACCTCGGCCTGTTCGGCATAATGGTCTCATTGTCAGACGGAAGCTGGTCAATGTTCAACGCCAAAGCCAAGACTGCCGCCATCGGAGGCTACCTCCTTCTGCTCGCAGCCCCTATGGCATTGT
>OQVZ01001013.1_pt1 | contig 10562 bp, 10 predicted proteins | sample 1691571 | NCBI WGS metagenome assembly OQVZ01 (sample SAMN03418261, study PRJEB22391) | human gut metagenome | biome: human-gut; feature: organic feature; material: feces | host: Homo sapiens | place: Tanzania | collected 2013-01
GCATCGACAGCTATCTGGCCTCCGGTGAAAAGGACGAAGCCTACCGGAAGTGAAATTACCGGGGAGAAGGAGGAATAAAAAAGCCGAAAACCCTTGAAAACAAAGGCTTTCGGCGTTGTTAGCTGGCGTCCCAGAGAGGATTTGAACCTCCGGCCACACGCTTAGGAGTCGCGATTATAACTTATACGTCGTCAATCGTAGTCCTTCACGACTCTCGTAGTACACCGAATTACACAGTCTTCAGGGGAGCAATTTCTTCATTCGACATTGTTGATACTCCGCTATATCTGCTGTTATTTCGTAGTGCAATTAGCAAAATGTTAGCAGTTTTACAGAGGAGTCAAAATCTAAATCAGTTGGTTCGATTTTGAATTATAGCATAGAACCATCGTGAATGGAAGTGTTTTTGGAGGTTTCCATGTCAGAATATACACTTGAGATCAAACAGATCGTAGATTATCCACGATGTCGGATCTACCGACAGTTCGTGCAAGCCTTGATAGCAGACCGGAGCATTCGCGTGAGCGGAGGCTCCGGTCTTTTTTATTTTGTCGTGCTATGCGCCTATGCCAACTTCCGCACCTCATACAAGCGCATTGATGGCATCAACTACACCATCTACCCCGGCGAGTGGATCATGTCCATGGAGGAGTTGTCCCAGTATTTTCGCACTCGCTTCCGCCGCCAGACCTTAACCGCATTGGAGGGACTGCAAAAGAAAGGGCTTATCAGTTTTCTTGTTCTCGGACATGGTAAGCTGGTCAAATTCAAGATTCGCGGCTGGCGGCGTCACAACACGATTCTCGACTACAATGCGCCTTGTCAGAAAGATACCGGCTTTTTCTTCTTCCCTGTCTCCACGGCCACGGAACTGGTCAGCGCCGGTCACTGCTCAGAGATGGACGCTGTATTGGATTTGTGGCTAAACACCGTCTATAACGATCCGCAAGTCCTCGGTTCAGACGTCGGGCCTGTAGTCTATCTCCGCAATGGCACAGGCTGCCCGCTGGTCAGCTACGCGGAACTGGCATCCCGCTGGGGCATCTCTAAGGCGACTGCCGGCCGATACCTCAAGCGCATGGCTGAACGGGGCTATCTGCAACTGGCAGCCTTCCCCGGCACACACGGTACCACGATCTATCTTCAGAACTACCTCTCCACCATGTTCCAGATCTCTGACATCGTGGTGGACAAAGAAGAGATTGCAATGAGCCTGGGCATCAAGCTGGAGCTTCAGGATGAAACTGCCCTGACCACAGTGGCATCCAGCGGTTCAAATGAGGCCGGTAGCGTTTCAGAAATGAATCGCCATCAAATCGAGCGTAAGATGCGGGAAATCCTTGTGGCACAAGGACTGCCGTGCGCTTCATGCCCCAAATCCAAATATATGTTATTACCATTATCCGACGACTGCGAGGTTACGATAGAAGGGGTGCCTCCGCTGCGCCGGTGGCTTCAACTGGTGGTCACCTGCGGTGACGCTCAGGAAGTCTATCACTTTGAACTCAGATTACACCCGACCGGAATGCGCGGCGATAAGGAGGCCGAACGATGAAAAAGACTGCTCAAGAACCAAAAGTGACCGATAATCCCCTGTATCATGACACATGGATGCTGCTGCGCAAGTACCGGGACGTGGTATGGAGTTTGGAGCTGTCCGTACAGCAGGTACGCCGGCAGTTTCAAATCGAATACGGCAGCAGCATTGAGGAGTTTCTGGAATCCCTCTATGTAGCCGGCATCACCTTTGAGGGCTCTGCGATTGAGGATCATGCCCGCTGCATCGAGCGCAGTTACAAAATGCTGAAGCTTCTGGACACCTCTGTGGATCTGCTGCGGACAAAGCACAAGTACGGCGAGAGCTATTACTGGCTCCTGTACTACACCTATCTGTCGCCGCAGCAGTTGGCGAACACGCAGGAGATCATCGAAAAGCTGGAGCCGCACATCCGCGACATCAGTTACCGCACCTACTTCCGCAAGCGTCAGATGGCGATTGATGCCTTGAGCTCGGTGCTGTGGGGGTATTCGTCCAAGGAGAGTCTGGCACTGCTGGAAAAGTTTGTGCCGGAGACGAGGAGTGAAGTGTAGACAACATGTTTACCAAATGAGTATGCTTATTTTTGTGAGATACAACGATTTTCAAAAAAAACTTGTCATGCGCACAAATATATGATATTATATGTACGGCTGTACATTGCCGTATTCGATACGCGCGGATAAGCTGATAGCTAGAAGAAAAGCCATGAGGCATTAGCACTTTACTTTGCAGCATGAAACGTCCGGTAGTGTGGACATTAATACGGTGCAAAAGAGAGCGCGAGTAGTTGGAGCTACCCGCGCAGAAAAGGGTACTCAGAAAAATTCAGTGCATCTGTTTACTATCTCTAGGAGATAGTAAATGCTTGTAAGCACCAATGTGACCTCGGTCAACACTGCGACGATCTGCTCCCTTCTTCGTTCCTTTGCTTTTTTCTCTTTTCTGTGCTTAGCGCATGTAATTGAGCCCTCCTTTCTTGTCTGTTTGATTGGCGATGGTTTTGCAGTGCCCACACCAATCCTCTTAATTGTAGCGGAATACTAGGGCTAGGTCAAGTGGCAAGGTGTAAGAAAAATGGCTGCAGCATCTGTTAAATCAGACAAATTGGTTTCTGAATCATAATACGGCAAAAAGCGTTTTTGCGAGAAAAACAGTCGCAAAAACGCCTCGTTTTTTTGTTTCGGTGACGTTTTTCTATTATTTCCACATGGTTTCTTAATAGGAAAAAGCGTGTTGTGCCTTGAAGGAAAAGAACTACCATCAAAAACTTATTCATACTTTGTAAGCCTTTCATTTATTTCGCACACCTTTGCCACAACATTGGCACGGTTTTGCGATTTCGGCGTAAATCCAAGTGTGCTATACTGTGTATGCTCAAAACTATGCCAAGGCGATACGAGTAACACCATCCTACGGGGTGGTGTTATTTTGTTTCCGGGTATTTGGGCAGCCCAAGAGGGTCGGCTTTTAGGGAGCGGCCCCCCCCACATCTTTTCTATCACAGGAGGTATCACGAGTGAAAAAACATGACCTGACCAAGACACATCTCCACAGGGCAAGCCCCGGCATGGCACTATATGCGGTCTTCGCGGGCGTGACCATGGCCGCGATGCTTTGCCAGCCTGTCTTTGCCGCCACCGTCTGGGAGAAGGCCAATGAGATCATGAAGGATGTCTATAACCAGATTCTTCTTATCTCCACCATTGCCGCCATTGTCACCGCGTCGGTGGCACTGCTGATGATGAACTTCTCCCGCAGCGGCCGCACTGTGGACGAGAGTCGCGCTTGGCTCAAGCGTATCATCATCACATGGGCAATCCTTAACGGTTTGGGCTTCATCATGTCCTATGTGACGCCCTTCTTCGCGGATGGCAGATGGAACGGATAACGCCAAGCTGCCCGGCTGAGAAAGGAGAAGTGCTATGGGCATATTAGATGGCATTGTAGAATGGATCGCGGAACAGGTCATGTACGGTCTTGACCTTATCAACACCTCTGTGCTGGGGGCTCTGGGCTGCGACATGACCACCTTCCTGCGCTACTTCCCTGCCGCGGAGACGATGTACAACATCTTCGTGGCACTGGCTATCGGCATGATCCTGCTGAACCTGATCTGGCAGCTATTCAAGAACTACGGTCTTATAGCAGGCGTAGAGGCAGAAGACCCGGTAACGCTGACGATCCGCTCCGTGCTGTTTATCCTGCTGGCCCATTTCGCAGATGAAATCGTGGAGCTGATACTGAAAATCGGCGGGACACCCTACGCGTGGATCATGTCGTCTGAGCTGCCCACACTGAGCTTTGCCGACTTCAATTCGGTCATACTTACCATCCTTGGGGTCTGCGCCAACGGCGCGGTGGCTCTAATCGCCCTGATCCTCGTCCTCATATTGGCGTGGAACTATATCAAGCTGCTATTTGAGGCGGCGGAGCGTTATGTGCTCCTGGGCGTTCTGGTATTCACGGCGCCGGTGGCTTTTGCTACGGGCGCGGCGCAGGCCACCTCCAACATCTTCAAGGCGTGGTGCCGGATGTTCGGCGGCCAGATATTTCTACTGCTGATGAACGCATGGTGCCTACGCCTGTTCATCACCATGGTGGGAACCTTCCTGGCAAACCCCTTATCCCTATAGGAGACGATCATGAATCAAAAAACGAAATACATCACAGGGATCGTGTTGTCCGTACTGGCTATATGTGCGCTCACAATCCCTGCCTTTGCTCTGACGGAATCGGATGTGCAGTCTCAGGTCTCAGCTTCCGGTAAAGAAGGCGTGGCCGGAAACCTGTTCGTTTGGTTTCTGTGCGCAGTGGCTTTTCTGAAGATCTCACAGAAGATCGACAGCTTCATGCAGGGCCTTGGCATCAATGTGGGCCATACAGGTGGCTCTATGCTGGCAGAAGCGATGCTGGCCGCGCGGAGCATCGCTGCCGCCCGTGGCGTCGCCGGACGAGGTCGAGGCGGTAATGCAGGGCGAGCCGGAAGCACCGGTGGCAGTGGCGGTGACAGCAATACCTTCCTGCAAGGCGGTCTGGCCGGTGTTGCCAATCGCAGCTTCTATAACGGCGCATACCGAAACGCCACCGGTACAGGCAGCGGCGGCGTTGGCGGCATGGCGTTCCGTGCCTCTATGACCAAGGGCGGCGATATTGCCAATAACGTTATCAGCCGGATTGCCACCGGCGGTGCGGGATCTGGGGATGTCATGTCCGGCAATATGGCGGCGGACGCTCTCAAGTCCTATATGGGCTATACGGCTCTTGGTGAAGGCGCGGCGGATATTCCGACCTTCTCCAATGTGGAGATCGGCGGGGATAGGAAATGCCGCCATCCGGATTCTGATAGGGTTTTTTCTCCACTACGTCCTGTGCGTACTGCCTATACCATTTTGTGCCATCCACGGTGGTGACGGTGGTGTATTCCCGTTTTGGCTCCATATACTGTTCAGTGCTGTACATGGCAAAGGCACGACCGGCAGGTTCTTCCTCAGAGGTCTCCGTGCCGGTGATATGCGCCATCAAAACCGGAAAAGCGGTAAGCGGCGCGGCAAAAGGTGCTGCTGCCGCAGGCCCTTACGGTGCGGCGGCAGCGGCACTCTGGACACATCGCAAGGCGGTTGCTGCCATCATTGCCGGGTTGCTGGTGCTTCCCGTCCTGTTCATCATGCTGCTGCCCTCCCTGATCTTCGGCGGGTTGACCAAGGCAGGGGTTGAAGGAAGTCCAGACACACCGATCCTCAACGACAACGCCGCCGTTGTGGAGAACATCAATCAGATCTCGCAGGCGATCAGCGACTTGCTGGAGGAAGGGCAGGAGGATGTCCGCGCCCGGATTGACACGGATTTTACCGCTTCCGGTGCCGACCAGAAGGAGATCATCAATCCATACGAAAGCTCCCCGACCTACAATGCCAACCGCTTCATTGCCATGTACTGTGCCGCCAAAAATCAGGACTACGCATCTATCTCCCTCAAGGATATGGAGGATGTGATCCGTAAGGCCAAGGACGCCCTCTATACCTTCACGAGCACGGAGGAGTCTCGCACGACTACGGTAACGGAAACGAATACAGATCCCAAAACCGGTAAGGTCACGGTGACGGAAACGGAAGTAACAGAGATATGGAAGATATATACCATCGTCTATAACAGAGAGGCCTATTTTGAGGATAAGATATTCGCCCTGTCGGATGAACAAAAGGGACTGGCGGAAAACTACGCCCAGAACCTGAGCGTATTCCTGGGCGATGGTATGATGCAGGGCTTGCTGCCCGCCGAGTCCACCGGCCTTGTATCTCTGGGCGACATTCGTTTCTCGGATGGCGCGACGCAGGTGGTCTACTATAATCAGTTGGACAAGCGGTACGCGAGCAAGCCCTACGGCACCGACGACATCGGCACCTACGGCTGCGGGCCTATGGTTATCATGGCACCGGAGATGGTTCGGGTGATCTCGCCTGATCCCTCGGTGTGCAAGACGTGCAAGGTCTATCTCCTCACAATGCAGTTTACCACAAGCTGGGATTCGGGCTGCATTACAGAACTGTACGCCGACTATGATATGGCGCGTTTTGCTATGCTGAAGGGTATCCGCGAAGAACAGGCAGAAGGCTGTATAAAGGATTGGGCAGATCGGGACGTACTGGAAGAAGAATATGGCATTGACCGCTATGAGGCATGGTATCGTGATGAATACTTCGAGAATCATTTCGTCATATCGCTTGAAAAGCTGTCCCTCATGCTGCCGCCAGATTTTATAGAAAATCCGAAAAGTTATAATTGAAATTATTATAATTTGCGGTATAATACTTTATGGAGGCGGTGAGCTTATGAAGCAATTTGTTGATCGACAGCAGGAGATGGAGACGCTGCAAAGTGAGTATGAGCGGAATGGCAGCGCACTTGTCGTACTGTATGGACGCCGGCGAGTGGGAAAGACTACTTTGATATCCGAATTTATTCGGGATAAAAATGCCCTGTTTTTCCTTGCAAGTGAAGAGTCCGAAGCGCAAAACCGAGCGGTATTCAAGGAGAAAGCAGCAGAATTTATTGATAGCGATCTTCTGCGTAATGCGGACGTCAAAAGCTGGGACGTGATATTCAAAGCAATCATGGATGCCAAGCATGACAGCAAGCCCGTTATCGTACTGGATGAATTTCAGTATCTGGGCAAAGCGGAGCCTGCATTTCCTTCCATATTCCAACGGATATGGGAAGAGATATTAAAGAACCAGTCTGTTATGGTAATTCTTTGCGGCTCTCTGATTTCCATGATGGAGTCTCAGACATTGGCCTACGGCAGCCCTTTATACGGAAGGCGAACCGCGCAGATCCGGCTCAAGCAGATCCCGTTCGCCTATTACCATGAGTTTTTCCCTGGCAAAACCCGCAGAGAACTCATTGAGCTATACTCTGTTACAGGCGGTGTCCCCAAGTATATCGAGTTATTTTCGGAGAGCGGCGATATCTATCGTGCTATCCAGAAATGCGTACTGAACCGCTCCGGCTATCTCTATGATGAACCGCATTTTTTGCTGCAGCAGGAGGTCAGTGAAGTCGGCAGTTACTTTTCCATTATCAAGGCGATCGCAGCCGGAAATCACAAGCTTTCCACGATTGCTGCTGTGTTGGAGGTCAAGTCAACGAACCTGACCAAGTACCTGAAGACCTTGATGGATCTGGATATTCTGGAACGAAGGGTGCCTGTCACAGAGGAAAATCCCGAGAAGAGCAAGCGCGGCCTTTACAAGATCAAGGATAACTATCTGCGGTTTTGGTTTGCATTTATCTATCCCAATATGAGCTTTATCGAAAGCGGGCATAGCGATATCGTGATGGATAAGATCCGCAGGGGACTCACTGCCAGCCACATTGGCTTCGTATATGAGGACATCTGTCAGGAGCGGATGTGGGAATTGAATGTCAATAACGCATGGCCGTTCCAGTTCTCCAAGCTGGGTGGGTATTGGGATGCCAAGAATGAGATCGACATTGCAGCTCTTGATCCGGAGGGCAAGAACCTGATTCTGGGAGAGTGCAAGTACTGGAAAGAGCCAGTTGGTCTTAATGTCCTTCATGCGTTGGAAACTAAGGCCTGCGATGTCGCATGGGAGCGGGATCGGCGAAAAGTGTGGTACGTCCTGTTCAGCATCTCCGGCTTCTCGGATGAGCTACGTAATCATGCCGCAACACGAGACGATCTTCTTCTGATTGATGATGGAGGAAGATAGCTGATCGACCAGCCGGTTCAATATCTTCAATGCGCTCCAAAATCCTTTGAGGGAATTAAAGAAGTTCTGACAAATGTGTATCAAACAGACGTGGAGATTTCCACGTCTGTTTTTCTATCCGGTAACAAGGGAAAACTACGGTAGATACAGGGCGTCCGTTGACAATCCTGTGCGGTTAGGGTATGTCTCTTTCGTGAGCGGCGACCGCACTCCTTTACCTGGCTCGCTTTTCCTGATAAAATTTAAAATAATTTGAAAAATATGTAATATTGGCTCCTAAAAAGGTAGTTAATAGATAAGAGGAAAAGGAGGATCGCCGCCATATGGATGACAAACAAATTATACGCCTGTTTTTTGAGCGCTCAGAGCAGGCCATCACCGAACTGTCCCAAAAATACGGCGACCTGTGCATGAAAATCGCCAGAAGCATTCTGAACGATCATCAGGACGCGGAAGAATGTGTGAACGACGCCTATCTTGGCGTATGGAACAGTATTCCTCCTCAAACCCCCGACCCGCTGAGAGCCTACATCTGCCGTATCGTTCGCAACCGCTCTTTGAAGAAGCTTCGCGCAAATACCGCGATAAAGCGGGGCAGCCAATTTGAGGTCTCACTATCCGAACTGGAGGACTGTATCCCCGACAACTCCATGGATGAGCAACTCTCGATAAGTGAACTATCTGCGCAGATCAACGCATTTCTCGCTGTCTTGCCCAAAGATGACAGGCTCATGTTTGTGAAACGCTACTGGTTCTCAGAATCAATATCCGAGCTGGCAGACGCATTTGGCATTACTGAGAACAACGTGTCTGTCCGGCTCAGCAGAATACGCGGAAAACTACATCAATACCTGAATCGTAAGGAGGCAAACATATAATGGATCGGAAAACCGACAAGCTGGTGTCGGCCATCGGAGAGATTGACACCGCATATCTGGAAGAAGCCCTCGACTTTAACCGCACAAATGCAGACCGGAGAAAACGCACCCGCTTTCCCAAATTATCTGCCGCGTGTGCGGCGGTGCTGATCATACTGGGCGTATCCGTCACCGCCTTCGCTATCAGTCGAATACCGCTGTCGTGGCGCGACATCTTTTCCCCCGGTCAGACCGTCATCGGTGACGCAGACGAGGCACCGGTGATCTCCCAACAGCAACCGCAGGCCGCAGCCACGGAAGAACTGCAGATCAAGGTGGAAAAGGTGATCTCTGATGAACGAGCCCTTTATCTTCTCTATTCCGTAAAGGCAAATGAGGGAGCCGTCCTTGACCAAACAGGGATATTTGCCGACTTCGAGCTGTATTTTCCCGGTAAGATGATGTCTGGTGCATATGTGTCACAATTTCTGGAGCGTAAAGAGGGTGTTCCAGAGAATGAATTGGAAGGTGTCGTATACGCCAACTGGCAACCGGGTGACAGCACCAACGGCCTTGTGATGAACCTCTCCAACTGGCAGGAGAAAAAGTGGTTCGATGATGTAACGATAGACTTCGATGTAGCGAAAATGGTAGAAAATGCCGGAGAGAACGCCAGGCTGCCCAAGCTATCGCAGAGTCAACTGCCGCAGCATCTTGAGTATCTATGGCAGCCGGGCGACGCGGATATACCGCTGCCCTATGGCGGCCTATCCATCTGCAATGCTGGCTGGGAGAACGGCGTCCTGCAGATGGTTATGAAGGGGCCGGTAAACCAAAACATATCGTACCCTGAGAATTGGTATTTTGTCGACACACGAACGGATACCATCATCTATCCGGAGTCGAGGGCCATGTTCTATACTCCAGGCACGCTTGATCCAAGCATAACGGACACCGACTGGAATTATATCTGGGAATTTGTGCTGGTTGATAAGGAGACACTCCCCTATCTTGAACTGCACTGGGGCGGAAAGTATATCTTTACCACTGTGCTTCCGGGGCACTGGAAGGTCACGCTGGACGAAACGCCCGTTACCATTGCGAGCGAGGTGCTGGCAGAGAACGTGCCCCTGACCTATGGCGGGGAGGAACTGACGGCGGAGCGGATCGAGTGCTCCAAGCTGTCCATGGCAGTGTATTTCGCCGACTATGTGGACTCTACCACCGGCATTCTCGGCGCGTTCAGGGTATTTGACGCGGACGGCAAACCTATCCCCTGCGATTGGAGCTTCACAGCCGACCAAGCCGACGATAGTTGCATGATTTGGACACGGTTTGACGAGCCAATCGAGCCTGAATGCATCTGCCGGTTAACGTTCAACGGGGAGACCGTGTTTGAAAGATAGGCGTTTCGCATTCGATTGCAGTGATTATTATTCCTTTTTGCCGAGAATTAGAAAAGACAGGTGTGGATTTTTCCGCACCTGTCTTTCTTGTTTGTTGTAACACTGCGTATTAAAGTCGTATAAACACAGTATAAGCACAAAAGAGAAGGAGCTGATCTTATGTTAGTCTGTATCGACCACGGAAATAAACAAATTAAAACGGCCAGTCGGGTATTTACATCCGGACTGGTAGAGAGCGATACCCGTCCCCCTTTCGGTGACAACATCCTATTTTATCGGGGAAAATACTACACGCTCTCTGACCAGCGAATCCCCTATACCCGGGATAAAACAGAGGACGACCGATTTTTTATCCTGACGTTGTTCGCCATCGCTTACGAGATTAACACGGCGGGCCAGTATGTCCCGGATCGGCTGATGAACATCCAGCTTGCCGTTGGGCTGCCGCCTGCGCATTATGGAACGCAGTATAAACGCTTTGCCCAGTATTTCCTGAACCGCGGTGTGATCGGGTTTGAATTCAATGGGA
>OQVZ01001014.1_pt1 | contig 10562 bp, 7 predicted proteins | sample 1691571 | NCBI WGS metagenome assembly OQVZ01 (sample SAMN03418261, study PRJEB22391) | human gut metagenome | biome: human-gut; feature: organic feature; material: feces | host: Homo sapiens | place: Tanzania | collected 2013-01
TATCTCTTGCAATTCTTTTATTTCGTTTTGTCTTCCGAAGAACTTCATATTTTTACAATTTTAAAGTTTCTTTTTTTTATATTTTTAGAGTTTCTTTTTATATTGTTTTTCGAAACCGCCGTTTCCGAAATGGAGGTTTCGGATGCAAAGATAATAAAAAAGCTTGAATATCAGCTTGTTTATTTACCAATTTAAGTTTTTTTTATTTATTTGAACGTTATGGATGTTTTCGTAATAGCGGTTCCGAATATTAAAATAACGGGCTTGTTTCATGGTATAAAACGAGTATAAATAAACGATTCAAGGGGGATAAAGGGATGGATTTCGGGATGGTTTCTCTGTTTGTCAGGTGGATAATGGCTAGCGATTTAATATCCACCTCATTTTTTTTCGGCGATTTTTTCGGTGTTTTTTCTGTGTTTTTTCTGTGTTTTTTCTATTGATACAAAGGGCATTTCCATCACGGGAATGCTCTTTTCGTATCAGGTGGACATTATTTTCTTTTTTATCCACCTCATGCACCCCCGAGCTTTTGGAGTACTTTTGCAGCGTGAATCATCAGAAATGGCGATTCATTAAAAGTAAGTGAAATAAATAGATTTACTCGCCCTATCATGGGCAAACATTAATAAAAATAAAGACGATATGGGATTTTACATCAGTTTCCGCATTTGGAAGGTGACATTCACCTTCAATGCAAGCATTTCGTTCTCACATCAGTTGGTATGAACCTGATGCAAGGGGAAAGTACCTGTTGGTAGTATGAACGGAAAATTAAAGAAAAAAAGTTATGAACAAGATTTTAAAACTGGTGAGCTTCATTCTGACGCTCGCCGACTTTGCAAAAGAATTAACAGAAAAAATTATGGCAACAAAGAAAACAATTCAAAGCGCTGTAGGCTTTAAGGGCAAAAGCGCAGAAAAGAACAAGGAAGCAGGCAAGAATGCCTTTAACGGCTTGGATACCTATAATGGCAAGCAGATGGATAATGCCACTCGTGGCATCCGCAACAACAACCCGCTCAACATCCGCCACAGCAAGAACCAGTGGTTTGGAATGAAAGAGCTGCAAAACGACAAAACCTTCGTGCAGTTCGTGAGTCGCAAGTTTGGCTATCGTGCAGCCTTCGTGCTCATCCGCACCTACATGGTGAAACATCATGCCAACACCATCGGCAAGATCATCGCCCGATGGGCACCAAGTTCGGATGGCAACAATACCCAGGGCTACATCCGCTTCGTGAGTAAGACCACGGGCATCCCGGTAGATGAACCGCTCCGCTTCGAAGACCAGAAGAAGATGGTGAGCATCGTGCGCAGTATGGCACAGATGGAAAGCGGCATCATCGAGAACGAGGACATCCTGAACGAGGCCTATTGCATGGTGTAACCGAGGGAATTTGCAATCCACCAAACAAAAGGTAAAAGCATACTCTCTTGCTGCGGATTCCAAATCCGCAGAGCATAAATAGGTTAGGACATTTTTTAACGCCGGATTGCAAATCCGGCGGGACGCCTAGCGGGCTTGCGTTCTTGGCTTCAAATCCGGCGGAACGCCTGGCGGGCTTGCGTTCTTGATTTTATACTACAGTCCCGGCTGGCTGTTCAATATCTTCTCGGTATCCTCGCTGGATGGGCGTGTCATATCCGGATTCACGATTCTGCCGTTTGGATCGAGGAGGATGAAGCGAGGGATTCCGCTGATGCGATAGTCGCTTTGGAACTTGGTGCCCTTACCTATGTAAAGCTGGGTGCCGCTCAGGGCGCCGCTCTTTACACGGGCTGTCCACTTCGCCTTGTCCTGGTCTATCGACAAGCCCACGAACACGATGTTTCTGCCCTTGAACTTCTCCTCCAGCTTCTTGAGGAATGGCAACTCCTTCTGGCATGGTCCGCACCAGGTGGCCCACATATCTATATATACATACTTGCCACGGAAATCGCGAAGCGTCATCTCCTTGCCGTTTACATCCACACCCTTGAACATAGGCGATGGACGGCCCACGGCTGCCTTGTCCCACTTGGCACATGCCTGCTTGAAGATGGCGTTGAGACGTGGCGAGGTTACGTAGGTGTAATAGAGGTTCTGAAGGTCGGTGATGTTCTCCACGCCATTGCCTTCTACATAGGTGAACGCCAGGAAGTGAATCAGGGATTCACGAACCTTGTCGCTCTGGATGTTCTCGCCGATGTAGCTCATCTCTGCCACTACCTTTGGATAATACTGGCGGATGTTCTTGCCAGCCTCATCGAAGATATGTGCCGCCTCTATCATGAAGTTGCGGTACTCGTCGATGTCGGCAAGATCATCATCCTCCTTCACATACTGGCGAAGGGTATCGTAATACTCCTTGCCCAGCACCATCGTGGTGTCCTGGGTGAGATAGGTATGGCTCACCGGATACATCAGCATCATGTTGGCATAGAAGTAGGTGATTCTGCCTTCCTCCATCTTCAGGAACTTGTCGTCGGCTGCAAACTTGCGTGCCTTCAGCAAGCGCTTCATCGATGCCATCTTCTTATCTACGGTGGACTTGAACTCGCCCCATGGCTGGGTATAAGCCTCGTTAGGCAAGCCGGTTAGCTGAATCTTGTTCAAGTAATCCGCAGCCTTCTCGTTACCGCCCTTTACGGCAAAGGTATTGTCGAAATCGTTGGCATCGAAGGAGATGTTCATCTCGTCGCCCTTCTGGAGATAGACTACCTTGAACTTCTCGCCATAATATACGTTGGCATAGAGGGCATCCATGCCGTCGATCTGCACCGTGGCCTTGCCGTCGGTGAGCGCAAATTCGTTTACACTCATGTGGTAAACCAGTACCACATTGTTCAGCACCGCATTCCTGACATCAAACTTCACCGTGATGCCGTCTGCTGCGTGCATGTTCACTGCTACCAGCAGGAACAGAAGCAATGATACTATCTTATTCTTCATCTTGTTTTCTTTCTTTTAAAACTTATCTTTTTCAATTTTCGCAAGTAATCTACGATATTAGTTGGTACGCTCGCGATAGGTGGCATCCACTATCTTGCCGAAGCCGGAATAGCTGGTTGGGGTTACCTTAGAGAAGTCGCCCTCTGATTTCATACCGTCGTAGATGCGGAGTGTTCCGGACCCCTTGCCGTTCTCTGTGCCCACGATGAGATCGTAGTCATTGGCTGATGCCGAATTCTGATAGAAGTTGAACTTCATCATCGTGATGGTCTCGCCGCTGAAGCTGAACTGGCGTTCTGCCTTCAATGGCTTCTCTGAGAGATTCACCCGGTAAACCGTGCCGCCCACTGCATAATACATATAGTTTTTCAGCGAACTGAAGGCGAAGCAGGAAGCCTTGGCGATGTCGGTGCAGTCGCTCAGGTCGCCATAGTAGGCCTTGCCCAAGGCGAAGGTGCAGTCGGCATAGCAGAGCATATCGCCCAGCTGGATGCCATAGAGTTCATACTTCCTGCCGCTGCGGAGCACGGTATAGGTGATGCCCATCTTGGCATTTCCCGGGTCGTATTTGGTATTCTCCATATAAACGAAGTCCATGCCGGTAGGGTAGTCGGCAAAGGCATTTCCCGTTACCATCTCAGAACCCTTATAGCCTGTGGCAATCTCTTCCATCTCCTTCATGGTGTGATAGGAGGCATCAGAAAGCGACAATCCTGGCAGGAACGGACAGCACGACATGAAGCACTTGTTTACATCATCGTAAAGCAGATAGATGGATGCATAAGAGGCGGCTCCGATGTTGGCTCCCACGGCTGGGGCAAGCACCGGCTGCTTGTTCACGGCAGCGAAGAGGCCCTGGATTCCCATGTTGGAAGCGGAGTAGGCATAGCCGTCGCTCACGATCATTCTCATCATGCCGCTCTGGTCGCATACCATGCCCTGCGGATGCAGCTCCTGCTGCTTTGCCACCTCGTACTTGAAGGCGTAATCTTTCTGCCACATGAAACTGTTTTTGGAAAGACGGGTGGCGCCATCGGCGGTGAAGAGATAGAATGGGGAGTCAGAATATCCGCTGTTGGGCGCATACTGGATGCGATAAGGATGATCCAGCTCCGGCATTCCGGTGGTCTTGAGGATGTCGAGATAGGTTTTGCCCGTAATCTTCGATACGATGTCGAGACGGGTCTTGCCATCCACATCGCAAAGCACCATCCAGCCCTCTGAAGAGGTATCGCTCACGGTGAGCGCATAGCTCTGTCGCCAGAACAATCCGGTCTTCTTTTCGGTGGCGGTGAAGAAGAGAGTGTATTCTCCGGCAGGAAGCGTCATTTCCTGCAAGAGATGTTTTTCGTTGCCCAGCACGGTTACCTCGTTGTCGCCCGCCTTGTTGATTACCTTCCACTCGTAGGTGTAGGCATCGAGGTCGGTGATGTTGTCGCCCAGGGATGGATCGAGGTCGATGTTGGCATGGGTGAGCACCGAGATGTTCTCAGGCACGCCCGTGATAGTTGGCTCGTTGAGGTTGTGGTAATCGTAATTGCCCTCGTCCTGAGAGCAGCCGGCGAACACCGTGGCCATCAGCAGAGCCGCAGCCCATATTTTATAATTTCTCATTTTTCTTAAAGTTTTTCTATTTAATCTCTTTTGAGAGTGATTCCCTTTGAAAGTGAGTCCCTTTGAGAGTAATTGTATGCCCATGACTTTACTCGCCATAGAATGCCAGCGCATTGCCCTGGGCATCGAAGGCATCGGCATCGTATGCCTTGCCACTGTTGCGAAGCTTCTGCTGCTCCTTCACGTAGCTCTGCATCTCGGAACTTACGTAGCTCTGCATGGCAAGCGTCATCTTCGAATCGTCGTTGAAATCGGCTGGATCCAGGTCAAGAACCTTGCAGGCCAACTCAAACTTCTGCTGGGTGAAGGCACCGAGCAGATCCGTCTTCCATGCCTTTGGGGCTGTGGTAAACTGGTCGGAGAAGGTGATCTTGTACTGCAGCGTGGTCACCACATCGCCATTGGCGTTGGTTTCCTCGGTAACAGGCAGGGTGAAGAATGCATTAGGCTGCAGACTTACCTGGATGTGCTTCTGCTGTGATTTCAGGATAGCGGTACGCTTCAGGGTAATCATATACTCCAGCGTGGTTTCGCCCGCAGGCATCTCAGCCTTCTCAGGCAGAACGTAATCCACACCTTCCCTGGCATCCTCCGAACTTACCGTGAGGGCTATCTCGCGAGGCTGGTCGGCAGGACGGCCTACCAGCTGAATCTTCACAGGCACCTGCATCTCGTCGCCCTTCTCATAAACAAAGGTTACGCTGGTGGTATCCTGCAGGATATTGGTGTTGGTGCGATTGTTGAGGTAAACGCCGTTAATATCCTGGAATACATCCGGTTCCTGCTCGCTGCACGAACCGAGCAGGAAGGCTGCCATCGCTCCAAACAAAAGAGTCTTTATCTGATATTTCATAATTCTTCTGTATTTAATTTTCTGTCTCAGAATCTGGCAGTGGCACCACGAAGATGAGGTCGCTTGCCTTTGGATTCTTGTTCTTGTTGGAAGAGGTGATGATGTCGCAGTTCAATCGCTTGTAGAGATAGAACAGCTGGCCCTCGCCATACAGCTCTCTGATATACTCGTACTTCAGCAAGTCGGGAGTCAGGGTCTGCAGGTTGGCCACACCGCGGTTTCTGCGCAGGGCATTCACATACTTCAGGCCGTTAGCCAGATTGTCGCTCTGGCTCTCTGCGGCAATCAGGAACATCTCGCCCAGCCTTATCATCGGAATCATCGTGTTCTGAATGCTTCCATTGGCCACCATGTCGCTATACTTGTAGAAATAGCGGTTGCTGCCCGTAGCAATCCAGTTGGCACGATAGCGGTAGTCGTCCTGGTAACCGCCCGTAGTGGCTGCTCCGCCATACACGATGTTGCTCATCAGGTTGTCGTCCATGCGGAACACATAGTTTGGCAGACGGGATGGGTCGAAGAAGTTCTTGTGGATGGTTCCCCGACTGGTGTTGGTGAGGGCGAAGATAACCTCCGACGAGAAGATGCGGTCGGGGTCGGCTGGTGAACCGGTTACGAGACTCTTATCCACGAACGGGAAGATGCCCTGGTCGGCTGTCTTGATTACATCGGTGGCATACTTGAAGGCATCGGCCTTGTCGCCCATGTAGAGATAGGCACGTGCCAGGAGTGCCTCCACGGCATAATAATTCATGCGGAGGGCACGATAGCGCATAAAATTGCTGGTGCCATCCTGCGAACCGCTCATCAGGGTTCCCTCGGTCTTCACCGGGTCGTTGGCAAGCAGGGTGCGCGCCTCTTCCAAATCAGCCACCACCTTCTCTGCCACCTCCTTGGCGGTGAGGATAGGTTCAGGCGAATTGGTCTGCTTATTATAATAAGGTATCGCCTTCTTGTCGCTGTCCTTAGCATAAACCGGACCGAAGAGGCGGAGCATGTCGAAATGGAGCATGGCACGCAAGGCCATCGCCTCGCCCTTGATGGCGTAGTAGTTGCCGCCTGTGAAGAGATTCTGGTTGCCATCGATGGTCTCCAGAATCTTGTTGCAGTTCAGAATCAGGGCGTATGCCTTGTTCCAGGTCTGGTCTAACCGATTGCGCCAATACTCTGTGGCATACTGATATGACGCCAGGTCCTTGTAGTTGCCCCAAACACTGTTGTCGCTGCCGATGGTGTAGGCACCGCCCATCACCTCGATCATCTCAACCGAGAGGGTCTGACCATAGAGTGCCTCGCTGTTGAGGTCGATATAAACGCCATTGAGCATTTTCTGATAGCCTTCTTCCGACTTGAGGAGCTCGCCCTCCGAAATCTGGTCGTAAGGCTTTACCTCCAGCCAGCTGTCGCACGAAACCATCAGCGTGCTGCAGGCTATGATCATTGAATATATTATCTTTTTCATTTCTTGCTTTTTAGAATGTTGCACCTATTGAGAATGACACGGTACGGGCAAACGGATAGTCGATGCCTCGCTCAGCCTTTACGGTTGACCAACGGAAGATGTCGTTCATGTTGGCCTGAACGGAAAGGGCCTGCATGCCCAACTTCTTGGCGATGTTGAGCGGGAACTCGTAACCCAGGTTGATAGACTCGCAGGTGAGGGTGTTCTCATCCATCACGAAGCGCGAAGACTTGTCGGTCTTCTGCACCATCGAGATGCCCTTGAACTGGGCATTGCGGTTGCTGATGCTCCAACGGTCGTAGAGGGCACGGCGGTCCTGGTTGTTATATACGTCGGCTGTGCCGATGTTCTCCACCTTGTCGAAGAGCGAACTGTTGAAGAGCTGTCCGCCATACTGATAGCGGAAGAAGCAGCTGAACGAGAAGCCCTTATAATAGAAGGTGGTTCCCAGCAGGCCTTCTACATCCGGCTCGGTATCGCCGCATACCACCTCATCATTGGCATCGTAGGTGAACGAATAGGTTCCGTCGCGCTTGATGAAAAGCTCCTTACCCGTGGCTGGGTCGATGCCCGCAGAGCGTACTGCCCAGATGGCGGTAGGACTTCCACCGTCGTAATAGCGGGTGGTGTTGTGAAGACCGGTCTTGCCGCTCTCGTTCAAGGCGCTGAAGGCATTGCCGATGTTGGCATACTTCGACTTGGAGTGGGTGGCGCTCACGGAGATGTTCCAGTTGATGCGCTCGTGCGGCATATAGATAGGCGAGAACTTGACGGTGGCTTCCCAACCATTGGTCTTCTGCTTGCCGGCGTTCAATGCCTCGCTGGTTACACCCATGGAACCTGGGGTGGTGATGATGGCGAGCAACGGGTCGGTGTTCTTGATGTAGTAATCAAGAGTAAGGTTCAGACGGTTGCCTAGGGTGGTGATATCGGCACCCACATTGTAGTTGATGGTCTCCTGCCAAGCCAGGTCGTTATTGCCTAAACCATTGATTACAACACCAGTACCAAACACGTTGGTCATCAAACTGTTAAACATATAGGTGGTGTAAGCCTGATAAGCCGAGAAATTCTGATTTCCAGGGTTACCCACAGAGGCACGCAGCTTCAGCATCTGGAAGATATCATTCTCCTGCATCCACTGCTCGTTGTGGATGTTCCAACCCAGACCCACAGACCAGGTGGTGCGGAAACGGTTGTCGGTACCGAACATGGAGGCACCGTCGTTACGCAGGTTGAAATCGAGCAGGTAGCGGTTGTCGTAGGCATATCCGCCGTTGAGATAGAAGCTGGATGCATGCTTGATGTTCTCCCGATAACTTGGCTTGCCACCGGTAGGGTAGTTGTTGGCAAAGGATGGTGCCGCAAACTGATCGTCGGTGAAACCGGTAGCCGAATAGCCGTTGGTCTTGCTAGTGGTATTGTTGAAGTTGAAGCCCAGCACGGCATTGATCTGATGCTTTTCGGCTATCAGCTTACCGTAAGTGGCAGAAAGGTCGCCCTCGTAGTAGAGATACTTCTGCAGACTGTGCTTGAAGAGTCCCTTCTGGGTAGCCTCCTTATCGTCGAAATCGGTATGTTCAGGCGAGAGGCGCTGGTCCTGGGTATCATCATACTTGGTGATACCAAACTTGGCACGCACGCGGAGCTCTTCGGTGGCAAACCACTCGGCGATGAAGTTGTTGGTAAAGCCGAAACGCTGGCCCTTGTCGTAGTTGTTGAGATGGGCATTCCAGAGCGGATTCGAAACAGGATTATCGTTCAATCCATCTTCAGGATAATAGAGATACTTGTTGATCTTGCCATCTGCACCATACTTCTTGTAGTAAGGGTTGGCCTGCGCATATTCTGCGAAACTCACCGTAGGGTTGTTGGTCTCCAGATAGTCGATGGAGAGCTTGTTGCTGAACTGGAACTTTCCGGTGCGGTAGATGAGGTCGAGGTTTCCGCCCAGGGTCTGACGGTCGGACCCCTTCATCACGCCATTCACCTTTCCATAGTTCAATCCCAAACCATATCTCACGTTGCCCTCACCACCCTCGGCATATACATTGTGCTTGTGGGTAAAGCCGGTGCGCAGCGGCACACTGAGCCAATAGGTGCTTACGCCCTGTTCTATATCGCGGAGACGGGAATTATAGAGATTATCCAACTTAATCTGGTTGAAAGGATCGCTGGCATTATCCTTATATACGCCAGCCAGTTTTTCGAACTCCAGCTTCTCGCGGGCATTCATCAGGTTGTAATCAGAAAGGTCGGCGAAGTCCATGCTGTAGTCTCCCTTGTAGGAAATCTGCAGCTTACCCTTTACAGGCGCCTTGGTCTCGATGACCACCACGCCATTGGCCGCCTTGGAACCGTAGATGGCTGTGGATGCGGCATCCTTGAGCAGGGTAACCGATGCTACTCTGTTCATATTGAGGTTCATCACGGTTTCCAGGGTTGTCTCGAAACCGTCGAGGATAAAGAGCGGCTGGTTAGGGTCGGAGCCGTATTCCTCCTTCAGTCCCGCCACGCTCGACTTGCCGCGGATTTCCACATCCGGCATCTTGTTAGGGTTGGAACCAGAGAGGGCATTGTCCATGATCTTGAACGAAGGGTCCAGGGTCTTCAAGCTCTGGAGCACGTTCTGTGCGCCCACGCTCTTGAGTTCATCGCCCTTGAAGGTAGCAGAAGAACCGGTGAAGCTCTCCTTCTTGCGTCGATAGACACCGGTAACCACCACGTCCTTGATACTCTGAGCTTCCGACTTCAGCATGATGCGGGCAAAGTCGGCCTGGTTGTTACCCGTATATCGGATTACCGTTTTTTTATAGCCGATAAATGACAGTACGATGTTGCATTCCTTCTTGACAGGCAAGGAGAAATGACCGTCGATATCCGTTGTTACTGCATGAGTAGTACCTTCGATGGCTACGGTAACGCCAATCATCGGCTCGTGGTCACCGCCATCAAATACCTTACCCTCAACAAATCCTTGCTTCACGGTAAGTTCTGTCTGTGCAGTTGTCTCTCCGTTAACGTTCTGCGCGCATGCAGAGTGAAAGAATGGAGGAGTGAGACAACAACTCAGCAAAATCCAGCGGCAAGCGCATGGAGTTAAATTGTTTATTTGCATAAAGTTACAATCTAAATTGAGTATTCTCGTATTAATATTATATTTCTTTGCAAAGATAACACTTTTTTAGAGATTAAATATATGTTTAATGAATATTTTACCATAAATGAGGTAATATTCTACAGAATTAAACTGAGATAAGCTTAAAAAAATAGATTTCTTACTTTTAATGTGGTTTGATAACCAATTAATTTCTTTATGCTATATTCGCCTTATTTGGGAATGCTTGTCAAAAGCAGATTCTTATACGATTCAGTTGTTTGCAAACGATGAGGATATGAAATTTGAAGGTGAGCCTACTTTAGAGTTTACTGATGTGGCTTCAAGCCCATATACAGTGACGGGCTTGAATGACGAAACTCCATATTCGATTCGTATCAAGGCTGTGGGCTCTTCAAAGGAATCACATTGGTCAACAGCTTTCGTAACAACAGATGCAGAGCAAATTTTTGAAAAGGTAACAGATGACGATATCACTGCAAAGACTGTAACTTTGCGTTGGGAAGCTGGTGCCGATGTGTCTGTTATTGAAATTACTGGTGGTAAGGAAGAAACCTATACACTTTCTGATGAGGAAAAA
>OQVZ01001015.1_pt1 | contig 10557 bp, 10 predicted proteins | sample 1691571 | NCBI WGS metagenome assembly OQVZ01 (sample SAMN03418261, study PRJEB22391) | human gut metagenome | biome: human-gut; feature: organic feature; material: feces | host: Homo sapiens | place: Tanzania | collected 2013-01
GATATCGCAGAGCGTACGGAACCAGATTTTCTTTTCCTCTTTTATCTTTTTTATTGTTCTCTTTCATCGCTTTTCGGATTAACACTTTTGTTTAACAGCATTGTTAACACGGCAAATGTAACCTTTATTTCTATACGTCGTCAGAATAAAAAACGTAATAAAGGTAAATTGCAGGGCGACCGTAGCGGTTTTCCTGAATGGATGCAGCAATATGCTAATATGGGCCTTAATGAAAATGGTGAAATTTCATCTGATGCTATCGGTCGCGGTGCTGGCTTCTCTAACACACAGTTGGCCGAAATGCAGTACAACCACGATGAAGCGCAACTTGATAGAGACTGGAATGAACGTATGTATAATATGTATCAGTCTCCAGAGGCTCAGATGAGACAGTACCAAGATGCGGGTTTGAATCCTGCTTTGATGTATCAGGGCGGTGTTGATATTAATGGCCCGTCTGGTGGTTCTGCTGCTTCTGTTTCTGGTGCTTCTGGTGGTGATTCTCCTACTAACAGTTTTGAGCAAGTTATGGGCGTTATGTCTCAGTTCATTAACATGATTACTGGCGCTTCTGGTGTTAGTTCTTCTGTTATGAATACTGTTAATAGTACTAAGGCTACTAATTCTACTGTGGCTTTACAGGACGCTGATATCGCTAAGAAAGAAGAAGAAACTAAAGGCATTAAGATTGATAATGAGCGCAAACAGTTGCAACTTACTATTGACCGCGCTGTGCAGGCTTCGGTTATCTCTGAGGCTCAGGCTAAAGCCTTTAAGGCTGCTTGGGAAGCCGATGTACTTGCTGGCGTGCCTGTCGAAACTGCTACCAAAAACATCCTTACGAAGTTTGGTATTGACTCTGCTGAACTTGATAAGAAAGGCTCTGAGGCTGAAAAGAATCGCGCTGACGCTGATAAGGCTACGGCTGAGGCTGAACTTGCTAGAGGTCGTAATACTCGTGAGGCTGCTAAAAATGTTGCTGATATTAAGTTCATTAATAAACAGATTGAAGTTCTTGATTCTCAAAAAACCTTAAATGGTGCTGAGGAAGAGTTGGCAAAAGTTAATAAGATTGTTCAGGAACATATTGGCAAGTCTGCTGAGGTTAAGTCTTTCCTTGATGATTATGCTAAAGAAAATAATCTGCCACTTGGTAATTATACTGCTATTTCTCTTTATCGTCATTATCAATTGCAGTATGTTGATACTCAGAAAAAACAGTATCTTCGTAAAATGAATGATATTCGCGATTTGCTTCATCGTGATATGGGTAAGGATGTTAACTATACTCGTAAGGATTTTGAGAAAGACCTTGCTAAAGTTGTAACTACTGGTATTGAAACCTCTGGCAAAATTGTTTCTTCTGTTCTTTAATGCTCTTCGTTCTGTGGAACGTTGCACACTATTCTATTATTGCCGTTGCTTTTATTCGCAACGGCTTTATTTTTATTTATTATATTGTCTTTATATATTCTAACGACGCGCGCGCGCGTCTTTCGTACTTTGGCGCGTGCGCGCGACCGCTTCCGGCTCCGCCGGTGTCCGGTCTGTCCGTGCATGGCCCCCCAAAAAGCCTGCACGGAATAACAGCGACCGGACAAAAATATCTTTATATTATAAAAAAAGACTAATTTATTTTGCATTTTTAAAAAAATGCTTATATTTGCATAAAACAATAATAGTTATGCTTATTACCGATGACCCTGAAAAAGAGAAAGACGTTATTAAATTTCGTTATCGTTTCTTTGTTCGCTTTTTCTCTTTTGTATTTCTCTTTTGGCTTTTAGCCGTTGCTGTTTTGGCTGTTATACAATGTTATTAACATAACGTTAAATTGTGTAACAATATAATGTTGTCATTTAACTGACAAATATAACTATTTTTTACGACACGTAAAACCTCGAGTCTGATGATACGACACAAGGCCAGTTCTTAAGCAGAAACTGGCCTTGCATCATTATCTACATATTATTTATGACCTCGTCCACAAAAGCGACGACGTTGTCAGAATATTTCTCACCGAAACCCTGGCGGAAAGACATGCCCTCAGAAAGCAGTTTCAATCCGGCGGCTGAAGCCATCTCATTCATGAGCTTCACGCTGGCACCTGCCCAGGTAAAAGAGCCGAAAGCGGCAAAGCCATGATTCTTGACCTGTCTTGCACAGACACCGTACAGAACTTCACGGACAGCAGGGAAAATATCATTATTATAGGTAGGAGAACCGCAAATCAGCGTATTATACTCGAAAACATCCTTGTAGATGAACGACGGGTTCTCTGTTACTGCATTGTGAATCACACACTTGACTCCCATCTTTACGAATTCGGCATGTATTGCCTCGGCAGCCTTTTCAGTGTTTCCGTACATCGAACCGACTACGATGCAGACGCCCTTGTCAGTCTCATAGCGGCTCATCCTGTCATACAAGGCTACCACCTGCGGAATCTGAGACTCCCAGACAGGACCGTGTGTACTGCAAATCCTTGACAGGGCGAGACCTGAGAGTTTCTTCAATGCCGCCTGGACCGGCTGCCCATATTTGCCGACGATGCTGGCATAATACCTGACCATGTCGTCCCTGTACTCCTCGAACCTGTCACGGATCTTACCCTCGACCGCACCGAAACATCCGAATGCGTCACCGGAGAAAAGGGTCTGTTCCTCAGCAAGATACGTAACCATTGTTTCCGGCCAGTGAACCATAGGAATCATCGCGAATGTCAATGATACCGAACCCAGACTGAGGACTTCACCTTCCTTGATGACCTTGACATTGTCAGTAATTCCATTATATCCCTCTATCATAGGCACGGCCTTGGCATTTGTAACAATCTGAATACCAGGATATTCCTTACGGACCAGAGACATCAGGGCAGAATGGTCCGGCTCCATGTGGTTGACTATCAGATAGTCCACTTGCCTGTCCCCTATCTCCTCCCTGATATTTGCAAGGAACTGCTCTCCGAATGCAGCTGCGGCCGTATCCACAAGAGCTATCTTTTCATCCACTACCAGATATGAGTTATATGAGACACCATGAGGAAGAGTCCACTGATTCTCGAAAAGAAAAGGTCTGAAGTCATTGACTCCAACATACCTTACATGTTCACTAAGTTTCATATTATCAATTAATTATGTATCAAAAGACTAAAGCCACAGTAATTATGGCACCGACATTCAGGCTCTGGCTCACCCCGACATTCCCGGCCGGCGCATATTTTCCGGAATACTTGTCAAAGACTTTGGGATGAGAAAATGACGCAATCGCAGCAGCATTGAAATCGACCGCAAAATTTCTGGCAAGCCTGCATCTGTACGAGTATCCGATTTTTCCGACAGGAGCCGGTTTCACAGAATGACGGAAAGCGGCACCGGCTTCGACAAAAATGGAGCCACCCTCCTCCAATCCGTTCATTCCCAATGCAAAAGAACCCCGCAATGATACCGGATACGCTCTCTCCCCTGCTCTCAATCCCATATATCCGCCAAGAAGCGACATTCCGAAACGCGGGCTCATATCATATCCCACAAAACCAAGTACAGTACCATTGACATGACCGCTGAACCTCAAATCCTTAGTCTCGACAAGATAACCTTCCGTAGAAAGATAAGTGTTATAGATACCCACCAGCATAGGTGAATTGATGCCCCATTCGGCTCCGTAATGGAATCTGTGTCCCCGCAGGCCCTCAGAATGAAGACCCACTGAAACAAAAATCAGGCTCAATGCCATTATTATACGGAGACAACGCATTCAGAATCTGTAGTTTATGCTAATTTCAGGTATCCACGCCCGGTATATTCCATTATGGTAGAAGGTCAATGTCGTATTTCCGTTTTTCTTGCCTGTATGACATCCGAGTATCGCAGAAAAACCCGCAGAAACTGAAAGTCCGGAATTGAAACGGAAATCAAAGGACGCCATTCCAGACATGCCGGCAACGACTCCGCGTCTGTCACTGTTGTCCATGACATATCCTGCAGAAGCGCCCGGACCAGCATTGAACTGAACCCGTACCTCATCATTGATCTTCCATTCAGCGGCATTGAATCTGATGAAATAACTCGCGAGTCCTCCAGGACAATTGTTCTTTCCGTCAATGACATGATACAAGTCGGCACACAACCTCAGTTCAGAGTCATTGCGTCCGGACATGAAGCGGAACCTCAAACCGGCTTGTGCCGCAGAAGAAATCAGACCGCACTCAAAAGTTTGTGCCCTGCCTTCCTCAGATACGAGCAGACAGAACACGAAAATCAGCGATATGACAAGTTTCTTCAGCAAGAATCAGACGTTTTTCAACTCCATGTATGTCGCGCCGATCTGTTCGCCGAACACACCGCCGATGAAACCGATGAGATCACCTTCGTGTATCTTTCCTTCCAGGGCAAGCATTTCCACGGCCTTCTGCGCGAATTCCTCCTTGTCCTTCACAACACCGAAAGGATAGGCCTTGACACCGAAGACAAGAGCAAGTTCACGCATCGTATAATCATTGTAGCACATGGCGTAGATAGGGACTTTCGGCCTGAAAGTCGAAATGTAACGTCCCACACGGCCGGTGTAAGTGTCGAATATCAATGCCTTTACCGGCAGTTCCTGTGTCGCTGCCACCAGTGACTGGGCCAGAACGACAGCTACAGGCTTCACAACCTTCCTGAGGTCAAGGTCAAGATTCACATCAAGCGTTCCCTCCGTCTGAAGGGCAATCCGTGTCATTGTCTTCACTGCCTCGACCGGATATTTGCCATACGCGCTTTCTCCGCTGAGCATTATCGCATCAGCACTCTGGAAAATCGCATTGGCAACGTCAGTCACCTCGGCACGTGTAGGCCTCGGATTGTCAATCATGCTCTGGAGCATCTGTGTAGCCACGATAACCGGCTTTTTCCTGTCACGGCAAGCCTTCACGATATCTCTCTGGACAAGAGGTATGCGCTCCGCCGGAATTTCCACTCCGAGGTCTCCTCTGGCGACCATGATTCCATAGCAATATGTGAGGATATCATCCAGATTGTCAACACCTTGCTGATTTTCAATCTTGGAAATTATCTTGAGGTGACTGTTCTCAGCATCGAGAATATCCTGAATTTCATGAAGGTCATCAGCACTGCGGACAAATGAATGTGCAACAAAGTCAATGTTAGCCTTCACTGCCCAGTGTATGAACATCCTGTCTTTCTCAGTAACCGCAGGCAGATTTATATGGACATTAGGAACATTGACGCTCTTATGACCCTTGATCAGGCCCTCATTCATGACTTTGCAAATCAGTTTTCCTTCTTCCTTGCCCACAACTGACAAATCCACGGAACCATCGTCAATGAGAATGTCAGCGCCTACAGGCACGTCTTCTGCCATATGCGGATATGAGGTATAGAGGACTCCTTTTCTGCAGGGCTTGGAAGGATCATCGACAATTTCCAGTGTCTCCCCCACGTGTGCAACAAATCCGACGGAATCGGCCATCTGCGTCAATCTGACTTCCGGCCCCTTGGTATCAATGAGAATGGCAATCTTGTCAGATACCTTACGGACGTTGTCCACTATCTCCTGCGCTCCTTCCACGGATGCATGAGCCGAATTGATGCGGACCACATTCATTCCATTTTCATAGAGCTGTCTGATAAACTCTTCATCGCATCTGTTGTCCGCGATTGTACAAATAATCTTCGTTTTTTTCTCGATCATCGTTGTTTTTGGTTTTTCCTTATTGCAAAATTAATGATTTCAGGTCAATGTTCAATGCGTATTTATCATTATCTTTGTAGAACGCGCACAGAACGGCCATCCGGATGTCAAAATATGGTTACGACTGGCTGCAACGCGCGATAACAATTTTGTTACATGCAATTAACATAATTGTTTTACTTATTGATTGTCAATTCATTATATTATGGCTAACAATTCTGCAAACACATACAATAAGATGCTTCCGCCACTGCCTGAAAGGATGCGGCCACGTAATCTGGATGAATATGTGGGCCAGAAACATCTGGTAGGCAAAGGCTGTGTCCTCAGAAATATGATAGAGGGAGGGAACCTGACCTCCTTCATACTTTGGGGTCCTCCAGGTGTAGGCAAGACATCGCTTGCCAGGATTGTGGCCAATTCGATGGACAGGGATTTCTATACACTGTCCGCCGTAAGTTCAGGTGTAAAAGACGTCCGCGAAGTCATAGACAGGGCCAGGTCTTCAGCAACGTCAATGTTCGGGGCCGACAAAGGAGCACCGATTCTTTTCATTGACGAAATTCACAGGTTCAACAAGGCGCAGCAGGATGCTCTTCTTGGCGCAGTCGAAGACGGAACCGTAATACTTATCGGAGCCACCACGGAAAATCCGTCCTTCGAGGTCATCAATCCTCTTCTCTCAAGGTGTCAGGTGCTGGTTCTCAAATCGTTGGAGGCTTCTGACCTGAGAGACCTTCTCGCCCGCGCCCTGCGCGAAGACGAGATACTGAAGCACAAGGAGATCAAGATCAATGAAGATGAGGCGCTTCTGAGATACTCCGGCGGTGATGCGAGAAAACTTCTAAATATCCTGGAAATCGTCATTGACTTTTCCACAGGAAAAACACCGGTTGTCATTGACAATAAGACAGTTGAGTCGTGTCTCCAGACCAATGCCTCCAGATATGACAAGGGTGGAGAGATGCATTACGACATCATTTCTGCCTTCATCAAGAGCATCCGCGGTTCGGACCCTAATGCGGCAATCTATTATCTGGCCCGCATGATTGACGGTGGAGAGGACCCGGTTTTCATCGCCAGAAGACTCTGCATTTCTGCGGCCGAGGATATCGGGCTAGCAAATCCGAATGCCCTCCTGCTGGCCAATGCATGTTTCCAGACCGTATCTTCCATAGGGATGCCCGAGGGCAGGATTCCTCTTGCAGAAGCGACAATATATCTGGCATCCTCGCCAAAGAGCAATTCCGCCTATATAGCTATCAATCAGGCTCTTGAAGTAGCATCCAAGACACAGGCCGAAGCGGTTCCGCTCCAGCTCAGAAATGCGCCGACTTCTCTCATGAAGGAGCTTGGATACAGCGACGGATACAAGTATTCACATGATTATCCCGGACATTTTGTGGATCAGGAATTCATGCCGGACGGACTGAGAGGCACCGTGTTCTACCAGCCTGCCGAGAACCGCCATGAGGACGGGCTGAAATCGTATCTGGAGTCCTGCTGGCCAAAGTATTACAAGAAATAATCAAGTCGACAAAAATCAGAACGGATATCCGACTCCGAAATGCACGGCGAACCCGTCGCTCCGGAACCATCCTCCGGGGCCGACCCATCTTTGCTCAGGTTCTTTGGACGGATTTCTGACCACCATACCCATATCGAGACGGACAAGGATGAAGTTAAGGTCAAGACGCAGTCCCAGCCCCCAGTCAATCGCAATGCCTTCCAGAAAATTCCGGGCATTGATCTTACTCTGGTCATAAGATGTCAACCCATTGTCTTTCAGGTACCAGACGTTACCGGCATCAGCGAACACGGCACCATTAAACTTCCAGAAGAGGCCAAAACGGTACTCGAGATTTGCTTCAAGTTTTACGTCGCCAGTCTGGTTAGGAATAACAAAGACGGTATCGCGGGGAGCCGTACCCGGACCGATTGTCCTGGCCTGCCAACCCCTCAAACTGTTTGCACCACCGCTATAGAACTGCTGCTCAAACGGCATGGATGATGAGTTTCCGTACGGCAGACCTGCTCCCGCGAGAAATCTCGTGGCGATTGCCTGTTTCCCGTTCTTTCCGAACACCCAAGTTTTTCCGGCAGTAAACTCTCCCCTGACGTACTGGGAATAACTTGTACCCCAGATCTGATGTTCCCCAGTCTTGCCGTCCTTCCTGATGACCGGATTGAACAGCGAGAGCACATTGCCGGCCTCATTGAACTGGAATTTGAAGTAATGGTACGAATTCTTGGGATTGACATCAGTGCTTGTCGTGTAATAGAGAGTTCCTCCGGCACCGAAATCAAAGTGGTCCGTGTATGCGCTCCTGACTATGGAGTTCATCATCACATTATTGAAGAATGTCGGGTCTATCTTGAACATTCTCACGATATTGAGCTGCGTAGGATAGAACTGGAAATACAGTTTCTTATATGAACCGGTGTAGCCGAATGAATATGAGATTATATTCCTCTTGTATTCCGGGCGGTCCTGATAATTGTAGGATGCCTTTATTTCAGTATAAGGCACTGCCTTGCGGAATTTATGGACAGGTATGAACACGAACCTCGGAATCTTCACTCCTGCGGAGACGCTGAATTCAGTGGAGCGCATGTCGCTGTTCGGCTTGAACTGGAAATTTCCAGAAAAGTTAAGGTTCAGGACCTCACCTCCGCGGAAAATGTTCCTGTGATAATATGAAAGTCCCGGCGAAATGCCGAAAAGTCCGCTTGAATTCGAAGATGCCTCAATGTTGACCTTCGTTCCCTGGAGACGCGCTCCTGAAAGAGTGATGTCGGCATTGACAAGGGCCGTATCTATCTGACGCACATCGACATTGACACTGCTGAGCACGCTGAGCGAAGACAGGCGGGTATAGGTATTGTTGACGATGTTCTCGCTGTAAAGGTCGCCGGGTCGGATGGTATTGAGGTCGCGCAAGACCTTTTCCCTGATTTTGAACGTCTCCGGGTGTGAAATGACCACGTCATTGAATGTGAATTTGCGTATGGGAGTCGCATCTTTCTCGCTCTCGTTACGTGTGTATTCATTGATACGGTACTCCAGAATCGCGTTGCCCGGATCTGTAAGTGTGTCTGCCTGAAAGAAATAATGACTTTTCGAAAAACCATAATAACCGAGGTTTCTCATCTTGGCAGAAGATCGCTGGCTTTCATTCTCGAGCATCTCCTCCGACAGCCAGTCGCCTCGTCTGACAAGCACCCTATTGGTGTCACGCAGGAAGTCAGAAGCAAAGGTTCCTCCCGATGGCACATTGTAATGTATGTCCTTGATTGGAAACCGCTTGCCTAATGTTACCTTATATGTCACTTTAACATTCTTCCGTTTGACATTGACCTCGGAACCGACCTCGGAGCCATAATAGCCGAGGTACTCCAGATGCCGCTTGATATTATCCTCAGAAGCATTGACCTTATCCGGCTCGTACACGACCGGCGGGGTTCCGATTTTCCTGAACAGCCTGGCGAAAAACGAGTTGCTTTTGCCTCCCCAGTTATATACGTTCAGGAAAGGGTTCCAGCCGAATATCAGATTCGAGTTCGGCTTCTGCTTGATATACGGCTCTACTTTATTGGTACTGAATCTCTTGTCGTTCTCTATCACAACTTCATTCTTGGCCAGACGGTATTCTCCGTCCTGAAGGACTCTGGTCGTGCTGCAGGATTGGGCAAAAAACGCCAAAGCAGTTGCCATTGCGGCAACACAAATCGCTGTAATGCTGTTTTTCCCTTCGAATCGTCTCATGTATCCTGTCTGTCAAACCAAATAAAAGTGGTCTCTATAAGATGTGTTCCGCACTTTGCGAAACTTGAGTTGTACAAATTTATGGTTTTTAGACGATATTCCTATTAAAAATTTTGTGGGAAATGGTTTCATTTATTAAAACTGATAAGTTATATTTGCATCCGATTTCGGCAGAGATGCCGGAATCTATTGTTTTTTTATTTGAAGTATATGTTTTGATAAACACTAAGTTTTAAGGATGAAGAACAAATACATCGACCTGGTCGGCCAGACTTTCGATTTCCCGCAGGATGAGTTTAGAGTAGAAGATGGAACCCTGTACGTTAATGACATCAACATGATGGACATTATCAAGGAGTATGGTACTCCGCTTAAAATCACGTATTTACCGAAGATTTCAAGCCAGATACAGCGGGCGAAACGAATGTTCCGCAATGCAATGTCCAAAGTCAGCTATGACGGAGAGTATCATTATTGCTATTGCACGAAAAGTTCACAATTTGAGTTTGTTCTGGAAGAAGTCCTCAAGAACGGTGTCCATATCGAGACCTCGTCCGCTTATGATTTGAATCTTATCCAGAGCCTGAAGGACAAGGAACTTGTAGATAAGGATCTTATCATCATCTGCAACGGATTCAAGAAATATCAGTATATCGCAAACATGGCCAACTTCCTAAATACAGGTTGGCACAATCTTATCCCTGTCCTGGACAACAAGAACGAGCTTGAAGACCTCGATGACCTGGTAGAGGTTCCTACCAACCTTGGAATCCGTATCGCTGCAGAGGAGGAGCCTTCATTCGATTTCTATACATCCAGACTCGGTATCAGATACAGCGACATCATTCCTTTCTACAAGAACGGCATCAGCAAGAACCCTAAGTTCAAGCTCAAGATGCTCCATTTCTTCATCAATACCGGTATCCGTGATACCTCGTATTACTGGAATGAGCTTTCACGCTGTCTGAACCTCTATTGCGACCTCAGACAGATCTGCCCTGAGCTGGGCTCTCTCAATATCGGTGGCGGACTTCCTATAAAGACCTCATGACACGCAAGGACTACGACATCGAACTGCTCGTAAATACACTTCGCGA
>OQVZ01001016.1_pt1 | contig 10553 bp, 11 predicted proteins | sample 1691571 | NCBI WGS metagenome assembly OQVZ01 (sample SAMN03418261, study PRJEB22391) | human gut metagenome | biome: human-gut; feature: organic feature; material: feces | host: Homo sapiens | place: Tanzania | collected 2013-01
AGGCCTCTTAAGTATCGAGACCGCAAGCAGATATCTGCGCTCTTTTCTTTATATATATAGTGTAAGGATAATACGAAAATAATAATTCTAAAAATAATAAAGATGAACAGTTTAAGAATTGGATTGATGTCCGCTGCCCTCGTTGCCGGTTTGGCAACAGCAAGTGCACAACAGTGTTGCACAGACAGTACAGCAGCAAAACCCCGATTTACCATTGGTGGTTATGGAGAGGCCGTGATGAGCCGCAACTTCTATAGCCAGCATTTCAACCGTTACAGAGACCCTGCCACCTATAAGGACGATGACAGCCATGGACGTTTCGACTTGCCACACGTAACCCTCAATCTGGGCTATGATTTCGGAAAGGGCTGGACCATGGGAATGGAGATTGAGTTCGAGCATGGTGGAACAGAGAATGCAGTAGAAATCGATGCTGATGAAAGTGGTGAATACGAGGCTGAGACAGAGCGTGGCGGTGAGGTTGCCCTTGAGCAGTTCTGGCTCAACAAAGCTTTCTGGGGTGGCAAGTTCAATGTCAAGGCTGGTGAAATCATCATTCCAGTTGGCGAGATCAATGCCTATCACATGCCAAACAATTTCTTCTCTGTTTACCGTTCAGAGGGCGAAGCAAAAATCCTTCCTAACACCTGGCACCAGGTGGGTATTTCCCTGTGGGGTAAGTTGAAGGACTGGCGTTATGAGGCCATCTTCACATCGGGTCTCGATGCTGAGCGTTTCGGTCACAACTGTTTCGTTCATTATGGAGCAACAAGTCCTTATGAATACAAGATTGGCAATGTATATGCCGGTGCTGCCCGCATCGACAACTATTCTATACCAGGTTTGCGCCTCAGCCTGAGCGGCTACTATGGTTATACCTTCAAGAATACAGAAAAGAAAGCAAGTGCTTCTTATAACGATGTACATGGAGCCCTGTCTATCGGCAGCTTCGGTTTCGAGTTGAACCGTTGGAACTGGATAGTACGTGGTAATGCCACCTATTCTCATCTCAGCGACGCTGCCAAGATGACCACTTTTATGAACGCTTTCCCTAAGCACACCCAGCAGGACGGTTCGCCTTCAAAGCACTCTCCTATCGCAAGCAACGCCTACTCTGTTGGTCTTGAGGCTGGCTACAACATCTTCTCGCAGATAGGAAGCCTGAGCGACAAGCAGAAGCTTTACCTCTTCGGCCGCTACGAGGACTACAACACCTATGCCGCCGGCAAACAGAAAGTGGCTTACAAATACGACCGTGTCAAGAGAATGGCTGTCGGCGTGAACTACTCCCCTATCAGCCAGATTACAATCAAGGGAGAATACAGCAACCGTTTCCTCAGCCACGGCTACAACAACGAGCCAAGCGTTTCATTGGGAATAACCTACGCTGGATGGTTTCTGAAATAATCGGATTCTGACAAATCTCAGAACACGGAAAATGAATTCTTTAGCAAAGAAGTAAACATTCCTGTTGCAGGAGTTTAGCTTTAAGCTGATAATCCTCAACAAATCAATCATTTACCATATTCCAACAAAGCAAGAGAACAAAAAGTTTAATAATAAACAAAAAAAGAAATATGAAGAAGAAGGCATTTAGTCTGGTGCGCAGCATCCGTAACATCGTTAACAATGCGCCCATGAATGATATTGATAATGCTGTTATTTCAGCAGGTAATGAGCAAGCAAGAAAAGCAGGCATTAACTTTCAAGGCCAAATTCAGCTCCCTTCGACAAGAGCAGCAGTAACCGTTACCGCAGAAGGTGAGGATGTAGTGGCAACAGAATTGTTTGACATTTTAAAGCCACTCCGAGCAAAGAACGTACTTGCACAGGCAGGAGCAAAGTTTTTAACAGGCTTAGTTGGCAACGTTCAAGTACCTGTAATGTCTAAATCAAACGTTACATGGGAAGGTGAAACAACCACCGCAAAAGATGGTGCAGGTGCATTCTCACATGTTACTTTGTCGCCAAAGCGCTTGACAGCTTTTGTTGATATTTCAAAGCAGATGATTGCGCAAGACTCAGTCGACGTTGAAAGCACTATCCGTGAAGACCTCGTAAATGCCATTAACTCAAAGCTCGAGGAAACCGTATTAGGTGCAGCAGCTGGTACAGCAACACAGCCCGAGGGCATTTTTAAGACAATCGCACCGACGGCAGTAGCAGACTTTGCAGCTTTGGTAAATAAGGAAAGTGACGTTGAAGACGCTAATGTTATCGGTGAATGTAAGTACATTTTGAGCAACAAGGCTAAAGCAGCTTTACGTTCAATGTCAAAGGGTACTAAGAGCACTCAGCTTGTTTACGAGAACGGCAGCGTGGACGGTACACAGGCACTCAATACATCAAATGTTGCAGGTAAAAACTACGTTTACGGTGACTTTTCAAATCTTTCTATCGGCGCATGGGGTGGTGTAGACCTTACGGTAGACCCATACACAAAAGCTGGTGACGGAATGATACGTATCGTAGTAAATATGTACGTTGATGCTAAGGTGTTGAGAAAAGAAGCATTTGCAACAGGCACCGTCGCAGCAAGCGCATAAAATAATAAAATAAAAGGTTATTCAATATGTACCTTCAACTTTATCAGATAAAAAAGCACCTCAATATTGATGATGCTTTCCATGAGGATGATGAATATTTGGCTTCATTGGCCGAGGCCGCAGAGAAGGCGGTGGAGGTACAAATTGATAGGCCATTAGATACACTAAAAGATGGGGAGGGGTATTTACCTTCCCCATTGGTTCAAGCTATTTTGTTACTTGTCGGCACGTGGTATGCGAGCCGTGAAACGGTAACTTTTGGAGCTGCAAATGTTCTTCCACATGGTTTTGAATACATCATCGCATTATATAAAAAATATGATAAGGAGGAGTAAACATGCAGGCAGGACGTCTAAATGAAATGATTAAAATATACAGCAAAACAACACGTATCAATGAGTATGGTGAGGCAGTAGATGAGTATGATAAAAGCTACATAACAAGAGCTAAGGTAGACCACAAAAGCGGTGGCCGTGGTATTGAAAATAATGAGATATTTTACGGTTACAATAAAATATTCAATGTGCGGTTCTACGTGCCGATACTCGACACCGATAGAATAGAATATCAAGGCCATTTATACCGCATTTTATCCATTGAGCACCGCAGGGAATACAACGATATTATTATCAATGCCGAGTTAATAAATGAGTGAAATAGTACATGTAGACACAGCATCCGTTGATGAACTTTTCAGAAAATTAGATGATGATGAGCTAAAGAATAAAATACTGTATGATGCTGTAATGAGCGGAGCAAAAGCACTTCAACAAGCAGCACAACAAAACTTCAGAACAGTATTGGGTGCAGCAGCTTCACACCCATCTCCATACTTGAAGGGTAATAAGCCGCTATATGAAAGTGTAAGCGTGAAGGGAGAAAAAGCATATATCGAGGCGAGCGTATCAATATTAAATGACTTCCGTATGAAGTTTTTTGAAAAAGGCACGGTTGAACGCTATACAAAAGGCCGCAAAATAACAGGTTACGCAGAAAATGGCAGAAACTTAAAGCGAGAAGGCAAAGGCCATTATACAGGCAAAATCACGGCAACAAATTTCTTTGCTACGGCGAGAAATAGCGGTGAGAAAAACATAAATGATGCTATGTTAAGCAGTATAGAAAAATCACTTAAAAATGCTATAAAACAATGAAAAATTTCAAGATAGGCTCAGAAATACGTGATATTTTATCATCAGCACTCGCCGAGAATGTGAAGGGTAAAATCTTTCCTCTCGTTGCTCCGGCAAATACTACTTTTCCATTTATTGTTTATCGACGTAGCGGTTACTCGCCAAACGGCAACAAGGACATTCAAAGTGAAATAGTATTTATCGAGCTTGCAGTTATCACTACCGAGTACGCCGAGAGTGTTGAAATAGCTAATAAAGTGGCGGATATTTTGCAAGCGGCATCATCGGAGAATATCGATGAAATAACAGTAACAAATATCTTTGAAGAATACATTTCAGATAGTTTTGTACAGAAAATAAACATATCAGTAAAAATAAATTAATTTATAACGTTATAATATTATGGCAAAAATAAAAGGACAAGAGCTAATGTTATTTGTCGGCGGTAAGAGCATCGCCGCAGCCACAAGCCACACACTTGAGGTAACGGCAGAAACCGCAGACACAAGTAATAAAGATGAAGGTGGTGGCGATTGGGCGTCATCGGAAGTAAGCTCGTTAGCATGGACGGCATCATCCGAGAATTTATTTACGGTGGAAGGCAACGGCGAGGGATATGATTCTCTTTTTGACTTGATGGTTAAAAAGCAGCCAATAGACGCAGTATTTGGACGCAAAAAAGAAACCGCAACAAATGTGCCCGAGACAGGTTGGACGGCAAACACCACAGGCGTATATGAAGGCAAGGTGGTTATTACTTCATTATCTCTCAATGCACCAAATGGCGAGTATGCTACTTACAGCGTGCAGTTTACGGGTGTGGGCGAGTTGAAGAAAAAGACAGTATAAAATATCACTCTCAGCCTCAATTTAAGAGGTACAATATATAATATTAATAGCAGATAATATCATTATTATCTGTTATTTTTTTTTATCCGATTTTGAGCTTTTTTCCCTATAACAGTATATTTATATTATATATGATATTAAGGAAAATGAAGAAGAAAGTAAAGAATACCGTAATCATCAACGGCAAGGAATACGCCGTGAAATACACTATCAGAGCGTTGTTCATTTTTGAACAAATAACAAATAAGCCGTTCAAAATAGAAACACTACTCGATAACTACATTTTTTTCTACTCGATGCTGTTAGCATCAAACAAGGATAATGTATTACAATGGGATGATTTCATTGACGCTCTCGATGCTGATAGAACATTATTTCAAAAGCTTAATGATATAGTAGCCGAGCAGGAAAAAGCAAGAGAAGTTTTTGAAAATAGTGCGCCGGATCCGGACGGAGAAAAAAAAAGTTAAGCATTTCTGAGATATACGCTATTTTGGTACTTGAGATGAAAATTTCATCATCATATGTACTCGATGAAATGCAATGGTATGAAATTAATGCACTCTTCAAATACCGACATTACAGCTACAAAGACGCATGGGAGCAAGCGAGGTTAATAACATACATGGTGGCGCAAGTAAATAGCAGAAAAACATTAAAGCTCAATGATATAATAACTTTTCCGTGGGAAGATGATGCCGATGAAAAAGAGCAAAAAGTATCAGCGGAAGATGTGAAAAGGCTCAAGCAGATGGCTCAAGACTATTTATCTAATAAGTAAGAAAAATGAATTGATTTATAATGGCAGCAGATTATATCGTGAAGTTGAGCGGACAAGACAACCTCAGCGACACCATAAAAAACGTAAAAAATAGCCTCGCAGATGTGGGCAAAGAAACAGGAAAGCTCGATAAGATAAAAGAGCGTTTTGACAAAATACAAAGCAGTTCAGCGCCGTTGAAAAGACAGCTCAGAGACCTTAAAGCGTTGATGTCGCAGATGAACATGGACGGCCTCAGCAATACCCATGCCTTTGAGGAAATGGCAATGTATGCAGGTGAAGTGAAGGACGCAATGGCCGACGCAAATGATGCAATAAGCCGCTTTGCAGACGATAACATGAAGCTCAGTGCAATGGCCGAAGGCTTCAGTTTGATAGCAGGTGCAGCGAGTACGGCAACAGGCATAATGGGGATGTTTGGCGTTGAAAATGACAAAGTTCAAGCCGCTATTTTGAAAGTACAAAGTGTAATGGCAGCTCTCAATGGTGTGCAAGCCATAGCAAATGCATTGAATAAAGATAGTGTTTTGATGCACCGTATTAAGCAAGTACGCCTCGCAGCAAGCACAGCAGCACAGGCAACAAACACTGTAGCAGTCACAACAAATACGGTGGCCGTCGGCGCAAATACCGCTGCGACAGTGGCAAACACCACAGCAACAAGAGCGTGGAACACAACAAAGGCAGTTGCAAAAGCGTTATTAGGCGATTGGACCGGATTAGTATTGGTCGGAGCAACGGCGTTGACAGCTTATGCAGTATGCACGTCAGATGCAGCGGAAGCGGAAGAGCAAAAGGCAGCATCGACGGATAAGGCCGCAGACGCACAAAACAGCTACAATAAGATAATGGTCGATACGTATAGTCAGCTAATGACTACGTACACTAAGCTGAAGAATCAATATTCATCGTTGGCCTCAGAACACCAAAAAACGGCGTGGATAGCGGAAAACAAAAACAAACTCAAAGATTTGGGTCTCGAGGTGAATAATGTTGCGGATGCGGAGAAAATATTCTCCGACAACACAAGCGTAGTAGTTGAGGCATTTGCAAAAAGAGCAAGAGCAGCGGCACGCCTCGCACAGCTTACGGAGTTGTATAAAAAGCAAATGGAGCTAATGGATAAAAAAGATGAGGTATCACGTAACATTAAAGAAGACGCAGCAGCTCACGGCAGACACGCAAAAGCAGGTGATGAAATCAAAGATGAAACATTCCGTTCTTCACGTTACGGCTCAGTAGGAAATGATGGAAAATGGCGTTTTTCAGCACAGGGAGCAGCACTTTATTCAGGTAATGATACGTCAACAAATACGCAAATACAGGCACTTGATAATGAGCTAAAGACCGTTAATAATACTATCCTCAAAGTGTCAAAACAGATAGGCACGGAAAACTATTCACCATCATCAGCAAGTGGAAAACACAACACAACGCATAACACCACAACAACAAAGAATGACACCCCACAGCCTGTTAGCGGTTCAATCTCCTATATGGAAAAGCAGCTCCAAAAATTGCAGTCTGAATTAAAAAACGGCTTTATTTCAAAATCAGCGGAACAACAGACAATAGACAGTATCACAAAGCTAAAGGAAAAGATAGAGAAGGAAAAAATACGTCTTGGCTTTGAAGCACCAAAACAGAGTGACGCAGAAAAGGCAGCGGAAAAATACAAAGAGAATCTGAAGAATTTACAGGAAAAACAGAGTGGTATAAAGACAACACCTTCACAATCAAGCTATGAATCTGCCATCGGTCAAAATGATTACGATACCAAAACACTTGACGGTATTAAAAATCAAATGAATTTTAATGACTCTTTAATTAAGCAACTTGAAGACCTCAAAAAAGCATATGAAGCCCTCGGCGCAACAGGTGAAGAGTCATACACCGATATACTCACACAGCTTGCAAAAGTCAACGGCGAGCAAGCCAATCTCGGAGAAAATGCCAAAAACATTAAAGAGCAAAATGAAAAATTTGAAAACCAAAAAAACACACTTGAAGGTCTTGCCGATATGAGCGGACAGGTGGGCGGTGCATTCTCTGCGCTCGGGGATGTATTCCAAAAATGCGGCAATGATGCGGTAGCCGGAACAATGCAGATAATGGCGAGCACGGCACAAGCAACAGCGGATATAATACCACAAATACTAAAGCTTATTGGTGCAAAACAAGGTGAAGCCATTGCAAGCGGCACAGCTTCTGCTTCAGCACTTCCATTTCCGGCCAACATCGGCGCAATAGCAAGTATTGTGGCCACTATCATGTCAACATTTGCACAGATAGGCTCTATTGTCGGAGCTTTTGCGGATGGTGGTATCGTGGGCGGTTCTCTTCACGGCGACAAGGTTTTGGCACGTCTAAATGGTGGTGAGATGGTACTCAATAAGACACAGCAAAGCAAGCTATTCCATGCCATCGAGAGCGGACGTTTTGGTGATAATAATACAGCACCGAGCACCGTAACATGGAAGATAAAAGGCAGCGATTTATACGGCACTCTCAGTAACTATAAATCAATCAAAATAAAGCAAGGAAAAAATATAAAGCTATAGACTATGTATATACACGGAGAATTTAGGGATAAAGAGAATAATGTTATTGCCGTTCATATAATAAAAAGTAATAAAAATGAAGACGTGATGCTTATAGGTGAGGATGGCTTATTCTTCACGGATGATCCGGTAACAATAGAGCAAGAAAATGATGATACATGGGAGCATATTATAACAAAATCAGCGACGATTAATCTTATTACAAAAAACTATTTAGGCAATAAATTATGGGCCGATAATGCCCGAGATGTGCGAGTAGTAATAACAAAAAATACAACACCGATATTCTGCGGATATGTCGAGCCTAACACTTTCCAACAACCCTTCACCTCGCCACTCGATGAGTTCAGTATCAACTGTTTAGACGGCCTCGCATCATTGAAATATTACAAGTATGATGACATAAGTATTACTACATACGCACAGAAAAAGAGTGAAGCGGCGACAGTATCATTTTTTGATATATTAGAGAAGACATTAGCGCCGATATACAATATTAACGATATAGTGTTGAACAGCAAACATCTATATTACGATGGCAGCGTAGCAGCAGAAGAAGGTAGAGAAAAAAGTGTATTTCAAGACCTCGGCATAGCGGAGCTTAACTTTTTGGGTGATGAATATGATGACGTATGGAGCTATGAAGATGTATTAAAAGAAATGCTAAGGTATCTCAATCTCCATATTATTCAGCATGGAAATGATATATATATGTTCAATTTTGACACCATCCGCAAAGGTACTGTAGGGTGGATAGACCTTCACCATGAAAACTATATAAAATTTGAAGGTATTACAAAAATCTCGCTGAAGGCAGATATGCACAGCGACACCGATACAAATATTACCATATCAGATGTTTTCAACCAAATAAAAATAAAGTGTAATCTCGAGGACAGAGAAGACGTTATTACATCACCATTAGATGATGATACTTTAACCTCGCCGTGGTCGGCCAAGCAACTATATATGGATGAATATATCGTATCTAATACCAAAGGCAGCGGAAGGCAAGCGTTTGCCGATATGGTGTTAGGCAAAGGCACTGAGCACGCAGATGCAAAGACAATAACATGGTATATGCAAATGATGCAGAGCAATTCATGGAAGCTCAATACTTTTCATGGAAAAACACTCGAGGAGGCACTCCCTAACAGTTATCTTTCAGTGACCGATAGATATATTTGGCAGCATGAAGCACCGTTGTATGTTAAGCAAAATAGCTTATCACCGTGTATATTTAGAATGGGTAGTGCAGAAGGAATCACAAAAAAAGACAACTCGCCGACCGCAAAAATCGACACTAATACATACCTCTATATTTCAATAAATGGAAATGAAAAAGATACAGAGGCCGACGCTATTCCGGCACCGCAAGAGCTTGAAAATAATAGCGGAATGATAGAGTACGTAGGTAATGCGAGTGGTGGCATATTCTCGCCGAGTGATGATGATACTACAAATTATTTAGTTTTTAGTGGTAGTATGCTCTTACAGCCGATAGTAAAAGAAAGCGGCATATATTCAGCACTCAAGAAGACACTTGAGAGTAACATTGAGAATATGTATCAAATTCATACGGTCGACGGCGAGGACGGCAAAAAAAGACTTTATACGAGGAAATTTCACGCAATGGAGAATCCAAAAAATAACACAGGATATTATTATTTGCAAGATAAAGTATCTCTTCAGCCGTGGACTAAGGACAAAGGGGCAAGGCTCTACAAATACCAATACACGGCAAAAAAAGACGGAACGGATAGATATTCAAAACTCCCGGTACTTGAATGCGAGTTAATCATCGGCAACAAGAGACTTATAGAAAAAGACATCGATATGTACGGAAATAGCACCTTCGAGTGGGTGAAGTTAGGTGAAGAGCCGACAACAGTAGATACCGATGGAAATACAGGAAAAATCACAACATTTACGCTCGGAATTAACCCCAAAATAGATGACTACATCATTGGCCAAGAACACAGCTTGCAGAACACAATAAAATATGATATGAATGTTGATGCGGAGGGTACGGCCATTCCTATCAAAAAGAGTGATGCACTAAGTGGTGGTATTATTTTCCGTATTTTAGGCCCATGTAATTTGGTGTGGAACGATGTTGTAAGAAAGCACAAAACATGGTTCCGTCGGGCAAAATATAAGGACAATGATAGAGCTATTTTGGCACACCTTGAGAACATAATCATCAAAAATTTTGAGTGTAAAATATACAGCGATAATGGCAAAATCGACGCAAAGAAAGAACAAAGTGATTTGATCTATATTTCAGCGGAAAACAATAAATATATTAATGCTAAAGATGACATAGAATTTAAGTTGATCACTCAGCCGACATCAAAGGAGTGCATGGAAAAAGGCTTGAAGAATACTATTAACATGAATGCAGTGATAAATACCACAACCTCGATGCCGTTGTCTACATTATATAATACAATAACAAAAGAAGTAGCAAAAGCAGAAGAACACTATATATCACAGTATTATAATGAGTACAGCGTGCCGAGAATTTGCATGGAAACTACACTGAAGAGTAACGTTGTTGAGTGGAGATATTTATATAGTAGTTATCCGCTTAAAAAAGAATTTTAAGTAAGTGATCTAAATTATTTATATATATCAGTACTAATATGGTTCATTTTCCGTTTTATAGAAAAAATAGAATTAT
>OQVZ01001017.1_pt1 | contig 10543 bp, 10 predicted proteins | sample 1691571 | NCBI WGS metagenome assembly OQVZ01 (sample SAMN03418261, study PRJEB22391) | human gut metagenome | biome: human-gut; feature: organic feature; material: feces | host: Homo sapiens | place: Tanzania | collected 2013-01
GCCAGGTCAATGTGGTACAGGGTGGGTTCGGCCTGGGCGGTGTACTGAAAGCCAAAATCCCGGAATGTGAGAATGGGCGTGTTGTCCATTGGGGTACCTCCTAGGGAACGAAAACAGATATGCGAGATCTGATACTATTTCCTGATTAAAATCTTAATTTTAATCAGGAAGGCATCGCCTGAAGGCGCTGCCTGTTTTGTGATTTATAAGGAAAGAAATCACAAAACAAGTCTCATATGAACTCCATGCCCTTCAGGCAATTAAAATCTTTTTTAAAGATTTTAGGGTCTATCTGAAAACCGTCAACACGCCCAAACAGCGGGTCTTTTCCACCTGCTGGGCACCATTTTTTCTTGCAATACGCAGAGTATTCCTGCAAAAAAATGGCTTCATCAGGCGGAAAATCCCTCGCCGCCTCTCATATTTCCGGTTTTCAGATAGACCCTTGTTAAGTTGCTGCTTTCTTTCGGGTAGCAGTATCGTGGAAGGAAAAGTATTCCGGCTGATGCCGGGACTGGGTATATTCGAACATCACACCGTCAGAATTAAAGGTATTGCTGGTCACCACAGCCAGGCAGTTATAACTGTCCATAAAGATCAGTTCCCGGTCCTGGGGTGTGGCCTTTTCTACCGTAATTTTTCGCTTACTGGTGACAATCTGCATCTTTAATTCCTGTTCCAGGTAAGCGTAGATGGAGTTTTCTGCGATTTCTTTTGTCAAACCGGGAACAGCGGATTTCAGGAAATAGTTAACGTCCAAAATCAGGGGCTTGTCATCCACGCAGCGGACACGGCAGATATGAAGTACTTCACTGCCTACAGGAAAGCTGCTTTCCCGGGACAGGGACTCATCAACGGTAATTGTTTCGTAAACAACTACTTTTGTGCAATAGGTCATCCGGTTTCTGGCAGCGGTTTCCCGGAAGGATTCAATGCCGCCAACGGTAAAATTGGTTTTTTCCAAGGGCTGAAAAATTACCTGCACACCCTTACCGTGGACAGCCTGAACATAACCGTCCCCCACTAGTCCGGCAATGGCCCGGCGGATAGTATTGCGGGAGCAGTCATAAATTCCAATCAGATTATTTTCAGAGGGAAGCAGTTCGCTATACAGATAATCTCCCTGCTCCACATGATACTTTAAATCTCTGTAGATTTCTTTAAATTTGGACTTCGTCAAAGACAACACCTTCTTAAACTTGTTTGAACATCGAATAGTATATCGGAAGTATCCGTAAAAATCAAGTGTACAAATCAGGGGACAAAGGAAACCATTACAAGCAGATGGGAATGGTCTGAATCATCTGTGATAGTAATAATGAACAAAATGTAAATATCGGTTTTGTATATTGTTACAAAATATGTATTGATGGGAAATAACTTACTATTTCTTCGTTGACTTGTTCAAACAAGTGTGATATAAAGGTGCCACAAGGAGCTTGTTCAAACAAGTTCAAAAAAATACAGGAGGAACCACAATTATGGGCAAGTACACTCAGGATGCCGCCAAGCTGCTGGAGCTGGTTGGTGGCAAGGAAAACATCGCAGCAGTCAGCCACTGCATAACCAGAATGCGCTTCGTTCTGAACGATCCCGCACTGGCAAACATCGAAGCCATCGAGGCTATCCCTTCCGTTAAGGGCAGCTTCACCCAGGCTGGCCAGTTCCAGGTCATCATTGGCAACACTGTTGCTGACTTCTACAACGACTTCGTCGCCATTTCCGGCATCGAAGGCGTCAGCAAAGACGAGGCTAAGTCCGCAGCCAAGCAGAATCAGAACGCGCTGCAGCGCATCATGACCGCTCTGGCAGAGATCTTCGCTCCCCTGATCCCCGCAATTATTACCGGCGGTCTGATCCTCGGCTTCCGTAACGTTATCGACAGCATGTACATCTTCGCAGGCGGCACCGCTACTCTGGTTCAGCTGAGCCAGTTCTGGGCAGGCGTTGACCAGTTCCTGTGGCTCATCGGCGAAGCCGTCTTCCACATGCTGCCTGTCGGTATCTGCTGGTCCATCACCAAGAAGATGGGTACCAACCAGATGCTGGGCATCGTTCTGGGTCTGACTCTGGTTTCCGGCCAGCTGCTGAATGCATATGCTGTGAATGCTAGCGCCGTTATTCCCCAGTGGGACTTCGGCTTTGTTAAGGTGGATATGATCGGCTACCAGGCTCAGGTTATCCCCGCCATGCTGGCAGGTTTCACTCTGGTCTATCTGGAAAAGTTCTTCCGTAAGGTCACGCCTGCTGTCATCTCCATGATTGTGGTTCCCTTCTGCAGCCTGCTGCTGGCTGTCATGGCTGCTCACTTCGTTCTGGGCCCCATCGGCTGGACCATCGGTTCCTGGATCTCCAACTTCGTCTATGCCGGCATCACCGGTTCCCTGCGTCTGCTGTTCGGCGCTCTATTCGGCTTCTTCTATGCACCTCTGGTCATCACCGGTCTGCATCACATGTCCAACGCCATCGACACCCAGCTGTGCGCTGACTTCGGCGGCACCATGCTGTGGCCCATGATCGCTCTGTCCAACATCGCTCAGGGTTCCGCCGTTCTGGGCATGATCTACCTGCAGCGCAAGAACGCCCGTGCTCAGGAAGTCAACATTCCCTCCTGCATCTCCTGCTACCTGGGTGTTACCGAGCCCGCCATGTTCGGTGTCAACCTGAAGTACAACTTCCCCTTCATCTGCGCCATGATCGGTTCCGGTATCGCCGGTGCCTTCTCCGTCATGACCTCCTCCACCGCAAACTCCATCGGTGTCGGCGGTCTGCCCGGCATCCTGTCCATGCAGCCCCAGTCCATGGGTACCTTCGCCATCGCCATGCTGATCGCCATCGCAGTGCCCTTCGTACTGACTGTCATCATCGGCAAGCGCAAGAACATCGCCTGATTCGCCTCTTAAAATAGGTTCCGGGAAAGACTTCGGTCTTTCCCGGATACCCGTATCAAAGGAGACTTCTCATGGGAAATTTTAAGAACAAAGTTGTGTATCAAGTCTACCCCAAAAGCTTTTGCGACTCCAACGGAGACGGCGAAGGCGATCTGAAGGGCATTACCTCCAAGCTGGACTACCTGCAGGAGCTGGGTGTGGAACTGCTGTGGATCACTCCCTTCTTCCCCAGCCCCCAGCGTGACAATGGCTATGACGTTTCCGACTACTGCGCAGTGGATCCCCGGTTCGGTACCATGGAGGAACTGGAAGAGCTCATCGCCGAAGCTGATAAGAGAAACATCGGCCTCATGTTCGATATGGTCTTCAACCACACCTCCACCGAGCACGAGTGGTTCCAGAAGGCTCTGGCCGGTGACGAAAAGTACCAGAACTACTACATCTTCAAGGACGGCACCCCCGATAAAATCCCCACCAACTGGTTGTCCAAGTTCGGCGGCCCTGCCTGGGAATATGTGCCCTCTCTGGGAAAATGGTATCTGCACCTGTTCGATGTAACTCAGGCAGATCTGAACTGGGAAAATCCCGAAGTCCGTGAGGAACTGAAGAATGTTCTGCGGTTCTGGAAGACCAAGGGCATTCAGGGTTTCCGCTTCGATGTGGTAAACCTGATCTCCAAGCCTGAGATTTTTGAAAATGACGATATCGGCGATGGCCGCCGTTTTTATACTGACGGACGGCATGTCCACGAATTCCTGAAGGAAATGGTTCGTGATGCAGGCATTGCAGATATGACCACCGTCGGTGAGATGTCCTCCTCCAGCCTGGACAACTGTGTCCGCTACACCGCTCCCAAGGAACAGGAGCTGAGCATGGTCTTCAGCTTCCATCATCTGAAGGTTGACTACAAGGATGGCGATAAGTGGAGCCTAATGACCGCCGACCTGATGAAGCTGAAGGATCTCTTCTGCACCTGGCAGGAGGGAATGCAGGCAGAGGACGGCTGGAATGCCCTATTCTGGTGCAACCATGACCAGCCCCGGGCCGTCAGCCGCTTCGGCAACGAGGACAAGTACTGGAAGGAATCCGCCAAGATGCTGGCTGCAGCCATCCATCTGATGCGAGGTACTCCCTTCATCTATCAGGGTGAAGAGATTGGCATGACCAACCCTCACTATACCTCCATTGACCAGTACCGGGATGTGGAAAGCCTGAACTACTACCGGATCCTCATGGAAAACGGCAAGACCTCCGAAGAGGCTCTGCAGATCCTGGCAGAGCGCAGCCGCGACAATGGCCGTACTCCCATGCAGTGGGACGACAGCCACGCCGCCGGTTTCACCACCGGTACTCCCTGGATCTATCCTCCTGAAAACTACCGTCAGATCAACGCTGCCGCACAGATGAATGATGAGACTTCTGTCCGTGCTTTCTACAAGAAGCTGGTTCAGCTGCGTAAGGAGATGGAAGTTATCTCCGAAGGCAAGATTGAATTCCTGATGAAGGAAGACGAGAACGTTCTGGCTTACCGCCGTTATACCGATTCCCAGGAGATGCTGGTGATGTGTAACCTTACCAGTGAAGAAGCCCCTGTAACCCTGCCCCAGGGCTGGGAAAATACCGATGTTCTGATCGCAAACTGGGACAATGCCACCGCCCTCACTGATCTGACTCTGCGGCCTTACGAGTGCCTGGCTCTGATCAAGTAATATAGAAAGAAGGAAATAATATGGGTCTTTTTGATAAACTGTTTGGTAAGAAAGAAGAAACCTTTGATCCCAATCATATTTTTGCTCCTATGGCTGGTCAGACCGTGCCTGTAGCAGAAGTTCCCGATCCTACTTTTGCCCAGGGTGTGCTGGGTGAAGGCATTGCCATTATCCCTGCTGACGGCAAGGTATATGCTCCCTGCAATGCTACCGTAGATACTATGTTTGAAACCGGCCATGCATGCAGCCTGGTAGCTGAAAACGGCGCTGAGATTCTGATCCATGTGGGTCTGGAAACTGTTGGCCTGGGCGGCAAGTGCTTCAAAGTTCATGTGAAGAATGGCCAGAAGGTCAAGAAGGGCCAGCTGATGTTCGAAGCAGATCTGGAAGGAATCAAGGCTGCCGGTCTGAATACCATTACCCCTGTCCTGGTTTGCAATGTGGATGACTTTGCTTCCCTGAACGGTCACACCGGAAATGCTGTTACCAATGATGACGTTGTCATCGAACTGAGCAAGTAATGGAATATAATAACGATTTAGGAGGCTAATAATATGAAGCAGTTTGAATATACCATCAATGATCCTCTGGGCATCCATGCCCGTCCCGCTGGTATGCTGGTCAAGGAAGCAAAAGCTTTCGCCGATACTGTTGTTACCATCACCAAGAATGGTACCACTGTGAAGGCCGGTCAGCTGATGAAGCTCATGAGTCTGGGTGTAAAGCAGGGCGATGTTGTTACTGTAGCCGCAGAAGGTGCGAATGAAGATGCCGCAATTGCCGCTCTGACTGCCTTCTTTAACAACAATCTGTAAGCAATCAAATCCTTTTGCCACGGGAAACGCTGAAATGATAACACTCCTTCTTCGGCGTTTCCCAACTTCTTTCCACGTATAGAAAGGACACTGAACTATGATTACAATCCAAGGTAAAGGTGTATCCAAGGGCATTGCAAAAGGCCCCCTCTATTTCTTCCAGCGTTCTGACACCACGGTTACGTTGAAAGTTGTCTCTGATATTGAGGCCGAAAAAGCCCGCCTGGCTGTGGCTCAGGAGCAATCCATCCAGCAGCTGAACGCTCTGGCAGAAAAGTGTCGGGACGATGCCGGTGAGGAGATGGCAGTCCTCTTTGAAACCCATGCCATGTTTGTGGAAGATGAAGACTTTGTAGAGTGTATTACATCTCTGATTGATGAAAAATCCTGTAATGCAGAATATGCCGTGGAACAGGCAGGCATCCAGTTCGCTGCCATGTTTGCTGCTATGGATGATGCATATATGCAGGCTCGTGCTGCGGACATCAAGGACGTAGCTAAGCGGATTCTGAATAATCTGCTGGGTGTTGTGGACGGAGGAATCCGCTCTGATGTTCCGGTTATTTTGGCAGCGGACGATCTGGCTCCTTCTGAAACCCTGCAGCTGGACAAGTCCAAGATTCTGGGATTTGTCACCATGGGTGGTTCCGGTAACTCTCATACTGCTATTTTGGCCCGTACTATGGGCATCCCTGCTATCTGCGGTGCTGGTGAAGCTCTGGCAGAAGGCTACAATGGCCGTGTTGGCTACATTGATGGTGAAACTGGTCAGCTGATCATCGATCCCGACGCTATGACGCAGGCTGCTCTGAAAGAAAAATATGAAAAACAGCAGGAAACAAAGAAGCTGCTGGAAACCATGAAGGGCCAGGAAGATATCACTCTGGATGGAAAGAAGATGTTGCTGTATTGCAATATCGGTTCTCCCGAGGATGTGGCTGCCGTTCTGGCAAACGATGGTCAGGGTATCGGTCTGTTCCGCAGTGAGTTCCTTTACTTAAGTGCTTCCGATTACCCCACTGAGGATGAGCAGTTCGAGGCGTACCGTAGTGTTGCTGCTGCCATGAACGGCAAGCGTGTTGTGATTCGTACTCTGGATATCGGTGCAGACAAGCAGGTGGATTATTTCGATATGAAGGAAGAAGAAAATCCTGCCCTGGGTGTTCGCGCTATTCGTATCTGTCTGAATCGTCCTGAGGTATTCCGCACCCAGTTGCGCGCTCTGTACCGGGCATCTGTTTACGGTAAAATTGCCATTATGTTCCCCATGATCACTTCTGTCTGGGAAGTCAAGGAATGTAAGCGTGCCTGCGTGAGCGTTATGAAAGAACTGGAAGCCGAGGGGATTCCCTATAACAAGGATACTGAGCTGGGCATTATGATCGAGACTCCTTCCTCTGTATTTGTGGCCGAGGAACTTGCCAAACTGGTGGACTTCTTCTCTGTTGGCACCAACGATCTGACTCAGTATACCCTGGCCTGCGACCGTCAGGCAAACGATCTGGGTAAGTTCTTTGATCCTCATCATCCCGCTCTGCTCCGTGCCATCAAAATGGCTGCCGATGCTGCCCATAAGGCTGGCATCTGGATCGGTATCTGCGGCGAGCTGGGTGCTGACATTTCCATGCTGCCTACCTTCCTGGCTATGGGTATCGATGAACTGTCTGTATCTCCCTCTGCCGTGCTGCCTGTTCGTGCAGCCATCCGCCAGAGCATTGCTCAAACTTGCACGCTGGAGATGCTGGAGTGCTGATGCATGCTTGAAATACTTATGCCTGTCTCGAAACGTGGAAAATGAAATTCATCCAGGGACGATCTGACAACAAATACTGCCGTGCGGCGTATCTGAAGATTTGGAGGGGCTTGATGACAAGTAAAGAGTTAAAACGGCTTAGCCGCAGGGAACTGCTGGAAATGCTCATCGAGCAGATGAAGGAAAACCAGCGGCTTAGGAACCGTCTGGAGCAGGCGGAGGCGGAGCTGGAAAATGGGGAGCTGGTCAGTTTGCGGGCAGGTTCTATGGCGGAAGCGGCTATGCAGCTCAATGGCGTGTTCGAGGCCGCTGACAAAGCCGCCAGGCAGTATCTGGAAAATGTCTACCGCAGCGCACAGAAAGGAGACCGCGAAAAATGAGACCCCGATATCGCAGACCCCGGGAGATTCCGACTGTGGAACAGTTGACTGCAGAACTGGACAGAGAAATATACCGGAGCCGTTACAGGCGGGAGCTGCGCAGCACAGTGTATGCCCTGGTGGTGGTCGCAGCGGTGGAAGCTCGTTCGGCAGTGGCCGTAGCAGCGGAGGCTCATTCGGCGGCGGTAGCAACCACGGCGGTGGCGGTCATGGTTCGTTTGGCAGCAGAAGATGAATTAAGTGAAGAGTGAAGAGTGAAGAGTGAAGAATTTTGATTGGATAAAGAAGGTGATTTTAAAAAGATAATCAAGGGTTATAAAAAAGATAATCAAGGGTTATAAAAAAGATAATAAAAGATAATAAAAGAGACAATTAAGGGTTATAAAAGAATATTATTGGTCTAATTTGTTTCTCACGACTTGCAAGGGATAAGTGCTCCTGAGCAGGTCGTGAGATTTTTTATGTCACTAAGCCATCTGTTTCAAAGCTCCAGCACGCGCACCTCAGCGTTTTTCATCGGCACAATCTTGTTTGTGGGCTTGTCATAATAGACGCTTTGTATGGCCTTGTTAATGATGCCGTGGCCCACGGCCAAGACCGTTTGGCCGGGATAGTTGCGGCGTATGAACTCGATGAAGCTGCCCGCACGCGCTTTCAGGTCGTCCATCGTCTCGATGTCGTCGGCCCACGGTTCACCTTTAAGGTCGGGTATGTAACGCCCTGTGAAACTTCCCCAGTCGCGCTCGCGCAGCAGAGGCGTGGTCACAACAGGCGCTTTGTGGGGTAGGGCTATGATGTGGCAAGTGTCGATGGCGCGTTTGAGATCGCTCGACACGAAAGCGTCGATCTTCTTGTCTGCCATCTCCTTCGCCACCACCTCAGCCTGTTCGCGTCCGTGGGTGGTGAGCTGTCCTTGAGTCTGTCCTTGCATTATCTGGTTCACGTTGTCCACCGTTTCGCCGTGGCGCGTGAGCAAAAGGGTTGTATGTGTCATAGCTTGTTTTTCTTTTTTTTGTTTTCTTTGTTCCTTTTCTCTTTTTCCGACTGCAAAAGTAATGATAATTCGCGATTTTTTGATAATTTTGCCAATGTAAGTTTTGCTTACGAAACAGAAACAATTCTATCCCCCACAAACACCTTTTCATTATGGACAATCTGTTGCTTAGCGCAGCCATTGGCGACATCGCAGGAAGCGCATACGAGTTTAATGCTACAAAGAAAGAGGAAGACGTGGTGTTCTTCCATCCGAAAGCCAAGTATACCGATGACACGGTCTGCACCTTCGCTTGTGCCGAAGCGCTGCTCCGCGACCTCGACATGGGCGACAACCTGCACACACGTTGCCGTCAGCACCCGTGGGCAGGCTATGGAGGCAACTTCATGAGATGGGTCAGCTCGTCAAACCCTCAACCCTACAACAGCTTCGGCAACGGCAGCGCCATGCGCTGTTCGGCGGCAGGATGGCTGGCAGAGAGCGAGGCCGAGTGTGTGAGCATGGCATCTCTCACAGCCATGCCCACCCACAACCACCCCGAGGGCATAAAAGGAGCGGTGGCGACAGCTCTCACCGTCTTTTTCTTAAAGACAGGACGGGGTGCTGACTATGTGAAAGAGAATGTGCTTCAACGTTATTATCCAGAGTGGGCATCGCTCTCTTACGACGACATAAAGCCGCGCTACACCTTTGACGAGACCTGCCAGAAGACCGTGCCCGCGGCCCTCATCTGCCTTCTTTCTTCTTTCGGCTATGTCGACTGCCTGCGCCGTTGCATAGCTCTTGGCGGCGATGCCGACACGCTCTGTGCCATTGCCGGCCCCATGGCCTATGCCATGTATCGCGAGATGCCTGCAGCGTTGGTCGATGCCGCTCTCGACATGTTGCCCGAATGGATGCTGAAGGTCAATGCTGAGTTTGACCGAGAGTGCAGTCGGCATCTCATCATACGCGAAAAGCGGTTGCCGCTGCCCGCCTTCTTCACGAGAAAGGTTAAGGGACAGATGCGCACGCTCGTCGACATGCTTGCCGCTCTGAACGCGCGACAGGGTTTCTCTTCGCCCGATGAGGCTTACAACGCGCTCATGGAGATCTTGGATATGGCCCGCTTGGGAGGCGATGCGGTGGCGTTCAACTGTAGCTTGCGTGCCATGTGGAGCTACGCCAAAGAGTGTTTCCGCGATGGCCATTTCGACATAGACCTCCTGCGCGAACGTCTATCGCCCGTCGGCTATCATGGCGTGTATGGCGCTTACCGCGACTATGTGGTTGACAAGACCATCCGGCTGGTGGCTTATCTCAACGAGTTCAGGCGTTACACCTGTGCCGACGACCTGTGCAACGATTTCTTTAAAGCCTCGGGTGGCGTGAACCATTGCGGTCCCAACCCAGAAGACTATTATTTCGCTTTTAGCCCCGATATAAAAGAGACGTTCCGCCGTTACCTGCAACGCTTCTGGCCGGAGCTGGCGCCCACCGGACAGCTCGACGGCAACCTGTTGCGCGAGTTTATGTATCGCCGTCATGAGCGCGGCGTGCGCAAGTATGGCTTGGCGGCTGTGCTGCAACGCAACTTCCGCGACGAGGATGTGAGTTGTGGCGTTACGGTGAAGAAAGCCTGGCGCGGCGGAGCGGCCCCCACCTACACGCACGGCAAAAACGTGTGGGGCAGAGACCCGCGCTACCCTGACTGTCATTACGTCAAAGCATGTGTGGCAAGACCTTATGGCGCCAGCGACGTACAAGACATGTATGAGTTTGGCTTGGTGAGAAGCATTCTTAAGGAAGACAAACATTATGTTGAGACAGGCAATTGCTTTGTGCCGCTCGAAGACACCACCTTGCCCGTGTTCATCTGCTATGGAGGCATGATGCTCTTCGACACCCAAGAAGAGAAAAACAAGTTTATATGGAGCATGCTCGACGACTGGCGCAAGGCAAACAACGGGGGAGACGAGTGATGGCAGCAAGCATTTTCGGACATGAGATAAGCGTCAAGAC
>OQVZ01001020.1_pt1 | contig 10533 bp, 7 predicted proteins | sample 1691571 | NCBI WGS metagenome assembly OQVZ01 (sample SAMN03418261, study PRJEB22391) | human gut metagenome | biome: human-gut; feature: organic feature; material: feces | host: Homo sapiens | place: Tanzania | collected 2013-01
CTTGGCATCCACCAAGGACTTGAATTGTTTGTATTTTGTGTAGGATTGTATCATAGATAGTTATTCTATTTCAAATATTCTACAAATATCTTTTTCACATAGACCAAGTTCATTTTCCACCATTGCCAACAAAATAATACTGCGATGATGAGTGTTGAAAGGAACAAAGTCCAAGACCAGCCTATAATAATCATCAAGAGAACAGAAGAGAACATATGCCCAAAGAATAGATTCCTTGCCAAAACTGATTGATAGTAAAACTCTTGATACTTATCTATTTCTGTTGCTTGTTTTGCCTGTACCAGACCTTTTGCGGCCTTGGAATTATCAATGAAGCCTGTCTCTAATTGTTGGAGTTTATGCCGCAAGTCACGGTTTTTCTCTAAGGAAAATCTTTTGAACGAATTGTTCAATACTAACCGTGAAGGACGTGGCAAACCGCAACAATAAAGTATATATTCTATGCCTCCACTGATTATCTCATTGATATAGCCTACAATAAAAGCTCCCAACAATATGAGCATAATCAATATAGCAGAGATTTTACTTATACTCTCACACATATCCTTATCAATCTGATAATGTGTGCAAAAATACCCCATACCTATACTACAAATAATGTAAAATCCCGGAATGAGGATTTTCATCGTTTCTTGCCACCTATAGCTCATTTCTTTTCTTCTTTATCTTGTTTGACATATTTATCGTATTGGTATTCATATCCTGGTGGTGGATTTTTGAATTCCTTTAAGGCATCCTCATTTTCGGATTGTGCTTTCCACAAAGCATCAACAGGCAAAGAGACTATTTGTGTTGTAAACAAGTCATGCCCTTCATGTTTATAGCTGTAACGTTCGAATTCATGTTTCGCTGGCGTAAAACAAACAGAACCTCCGTAATGTCCAGAATTACAAATCACGACATTACAAAATACTAATCGTGATATTGCCTCTGCCAAGAAATAAAAAGATTTAACATCCTTGTTGTTTGCAATTATTAGAAGATGCTGTATGCGTCCTTTGTAAATTGCGTAACGCTCAATGTCATAAAAGTCTGCACAAATCGAAACTCCAAGCTTTCCATATCCGGCCAAATCTACAATATAGAATTCATTGCACGGACTAAAGCTCTTTTTCCATTTACTATTAATGATTCTCATTTCTTCTCGTGAGGCAAAATGTTTCCCAAAATAGAATGATGTGGACTTTACTTTTCCAACATTCTTTTCATGAGGCCAATCTCGTGGCACATAGAATACAGCTTTATTTGCGACCTTGTCATTTTCGTATTGCTTGAAATCCAAACCAGCAATAACAATAGCACCTATTTTTTGAGCGTAACTTTTTATGCGAGATTCAAAATAAGTTGCTACTGCCAATTCTGGTATGACAACGATGTCTGGTTTGTTTGTTTCGGACATTTCTTGGAAAGAAGCAAATGCTGCTTGTATCTGTCTCCAGATGGCATTTGCTTCATATGCGTCCATTTGTGGAGAGTCTGCCCATGCTAAATGAGAATCTACAATTGCCTGTATAACACCGATTTTCAATAATTTTTCCATCAGATTTTTATCATTACAAGTTGACGTGTCTCATGGTGAGCTACAGATATTTGGTTTTCTTTCAATTCGGCAAGAGATGCTTTTATTTCCTCATGCAATTCTTCAAGTGTTTCTATCTTGGCATCATTGACTTGTTGGGCACAAGTTACTCCATTCAAGATACTTTTCAGTTTAATGGTCTCTCTATTTTCCAAAGACAAACAAGCTGAAATAATATCGTAGTTATGAGAAGAAACCTTTCCCTTTTCCAGCAAACGATAAAGCACAGATTGCCACTCATATCCATATTCTGGCCTATTGAATACCCAAGGAAGTGAATATTCTTTAGTCAATAGTTGTAGAAAGATTATTCCTAATCCATAAATCGCTCCTATCATGGGCGCATAATCATTGGAGGCAAAAGTTGGATACCTGTACATTGTACTCTCAAAAGAATCTTTAGTGTCAACATTTATTTCCTTTTGTGGAGAAAGCCAACTGTCCCAGTCTTTGAATTTCAAACATTCTTCTCTCCTTACTAAAACCGAAGCAGGATGAAGCGGCATTTCACCAATCTGCTCAATATTATTGCAATAATATTTTACAACAGATTCCATTATAAACGTTGCACAATATTCTGAGCACAAGGCATTTCCTAAGATGTTAGCATCCTCTTTCTCCATAAATTTCACCTCTTTCATCCATTGCATTAAGGATATTTTGTTGTTTGGACTTGTCATTTTCTGTTTTGGCAGTTCAAAGTTCTTAATAACATCATTCCCAGAATATTGCCCCCAAACAGACAGAAGCAGATTTTCTTTCTGTTGTCGATTGAGTTTTAATTTTGAAAAATCTTGTTTACCAAACTTGGATAGAGGAACATGAGAAATACAAGTGAAAAGAAGTTGGACAAAATATTTAGAATTGACATCTGCCTTATTCAAATCTTCTATCAAATAGTCTGTTACAAACAGAATAGGATTTGGTTTGCTCCTATTGAACCGCTCTATATGCCATAACAACCAAAATGATGAATCCAAATTCATTCCATGATAATCGCAAGCATCCAAATAGCCATTACCTCCTTCTTTTCCCTGATATTTCTTCAATGAAATTTTAACTCGACCTACTAAGAACTTTGCATCCTCGTATAAATAATGATGCGTTCCGTCATATTTGTCGTCTAAATTTTCAAATTGCGTCAAGAGCATTTCATCTATAATCTTCTTCCAGGGGTCTTTATATTTATTCGCAAAAAGCCGTGAGATGGTCTTTTGCACCTGCAATGCCAAATGAATATTCATCACAGAGACGATATATTCATATCCCAATAGATGAATATCCCCCTTTATCTGTATTCCTTTCAAAATAGAATACAGCTTATTTATCTTCTCTGGCAAATGATAGATACAAAAATCCAATATCCTAAGCCACATCTTTGGCTTGTCTGGAATTTCTTTTATGGAATAGATTAACAGGTTAAATATCTTTTCTTCAATTTTTTGATTTTCCTTTCTTGAATCACCGATTGCGTTTCTAATGGCATTATAACGTTTCTGCCCCTCCTCGTCTACAAATTGGAGAGCTGAATCATCCAAAGTTTCAGGATAGTCATTACCATTAGTAAAAATCAAGGAACACAACTTATTAGTTGCTTCATCTTTTAATTTCAAAGAAGAAACATATTCCAAGTAATGTTTCCGTAACTGGTGTATCTTATCATAATCTACATTTATATCCGATGTCAAACGTGACAACATTGTGCAAGCAAACGAGGTTCTTGTTCCTTTTTTGATTTCCTGTTCTGGAAAATCAGTAACAAGCAACATCTGCAAGTCTCTGAATACCATACTAAATTCATTGGAACTCAATAAGTCCAATGGCATCTTGGCTATTTCGGAAATTTTATGTAGTGTTTGCGTCAGAAGTGGTGTTGGATAGTGTGAATCAAGTTCAATAGGTTTTGTGTCGGTTTTCGCATCATTTACCTTTAGCCCGATTTTATTCAGTTCTTGGATATACCATTTTTTCCACTCAATCAATTTTTCTGCATCTTCTGATAAAAACAAATGGTCATCTACATATCTGAAATGCAAGATGTGGTGCTTACCGTCCTTTCTTAACCTATCTGCCACCTTCAAATCTATTTCCAACAGGAACAAATTGGCTAAAGCACCTGCTACCAATAAACCTGTCGGTAACCCATCAAATACAACATCTTTATATAAATCCATTTCTGCCAATTCATCCTCAGAGAATGGTTGTCCATCAAATCCATTATAAGCTACTTCAAATTTTGTAAGAGTTTCTATCAGTGCGGCGAAGTTTGGATCATCTATAGGAAAAGAATTCAAAAGTATAGCTTTGATTCTATCCATCTTTACCGATGGGTAGAACTTTTCCAAGTCAATTGACATATAAAACAACTTAGGATGACTGCCCTTCGGAAAATAATCCTTTTCCAAATATGGCAATCTAAAAGCCTTATTCACTTGCGCCTCATTTTCTGCAATTGCTTCCAATTCAGAATCATCACAATTCTCATCATCTTTCTTTCCTGAAAAAGCCTTTCTTTTGATACAAGCTGCCAACATGTGCCGGTATAAAGGCCATCCTTGTTGCCATTTACGATAAAACAACTTGGATGTTGTTCTATAAACACCATTAATCCAATGGCCATTTTCGTCTTTCCATGTATTCAAGAACAGACGGTTTCCATAGCTCCAAGCAGGCATATCTTCCTCAATGTAAGGTCCCAACACGCCATATACAGCCATCCATACAATCTGGTCTTCTACATGAATACAGAATGATTGTCTGACACGAAGTTCTTCATGCCCATTTTCTCCATCATCCTTGACAACTTTCTTGCCTTTGGGGTAAGGAGCTGGTTTTATCGGTCTCATTTGATAAGTTCCCGTCTTCATCTTCTCAGACAATTTTTCTATATTGTTCAGAAGATTGAACTTATAAGCAGATAGTTCCAATTCGTCAAACCAGACATCACCATGATGAAAAGAGTTCTCTACTCTTCGCCATGCCAATATAAGGTTCTCTTTACTGCATATAGTTTCAAATATATTATTTTGTATTCTTCTCATGACGTTTATCCAAATAGTAATCCGAATAATCTTTATATTTCGTGTCTTTCCTGATATTATGAATACAATTACCTACTTTCTTCAATGTCTGGTTCATCTTTTCCAATAAGCCGTTTCCTGCCTTATCATTATCAACATACATAAACAAAGTCTTATCCCTCAGAAATTCTGCAAACTCAGGACGAAAAGAACCTGCCCCAGGCAAAGCTATGGCTTTCTTGCCTTCTGACAAAAAGGCAAGGCAATCCGTTACGCCTTCTGCCACATAAATTTTATCATACCTTTCCGAAGATTTTAGGACAGGTAAATTGAACATGATAGGACTGATACCTTTGCAGTTGTTGAATCTCCTTTTATCTCCCTTTTCCAACTTCCCAAGATACCGGCTTTGTAAGTTTTGTATTTGTCCATCCACATTATAATAAGGAAACAAAAGGCATGGTACTCTAAATACAGGATACAAACATTGCAGTTTCTCTATTAAGACACCAGCCTTCAAGCATCTCTCTTTAGGAAATGCTGCGGTTATTGCTTTTATGAATTTGGCAGAGTCTGATATACTGCCTATCTTTAAGGACGAAACGACATCTTTTGAATATTCTCTTTCTGTAAACAGAAAATGTTTTGCTTGTTCAGACAATCGGGATGTACTTATTATCCAATTCAAAATTTCAACATCCACTTGTTGTGGAAGTGATTCTTTTGTAGAAGGTATAACCCTCTTAATGGGGGCTTTTTTTAATCTTATCTGTTGACTTTCAGGTATTGGTATGTTGAAATTCCGAGACAGCCAAACACAGGCTTCTTGGAAAGAATAATTATTGTATCGTTTGACAAGTTCTATACTGTGCCCACCAACACCACAAACATAACATTTCCAAGAATTAGTGCTTTTCTTGAAATGTAAACTTGGATGATGGTCTTGATGTATAAAGCAAAGAGCCAAATTTCGTGATACGGCTATACCAAGTTTCTCCGCAACATCATAGACGTTCACCGCATCTAATTTTTCAACAATATGATTAGGTATATATACCATTACATCATTATTAGTGTGTTATACGATTTTATAGCAACGAATTTCTTGCTGTATGTATTATCGCTCATTGCTGTGTTTTGCCTTATATTGTTGCATTCTTTCCTTTAAATGCAATCTCTTAATAATTTTGTCTTTATCCTCAACGACCTTGGCATACACTGGATTATTTATCATCAAGAACACACCAATAAAGCCATTCTTGCTATTCTTAATAACATTCTCTGCACGTGCAATAGTAAGATTCATCCTATTCAAATGGCACTTATCTACGGTATATATACCCTTTTTGCTTATGCCATGATACAGTATATCGTTCCTTATCTCAATGTGCTCACTATATTTATCGAAATATGGATTGACAAAAAGAAAATCATCACCACCTGTTGGATAATCTGTAACAGTCATATCCTTTAATGATTTATTGGTGCTTTTTGATGTATTGCACAACCTACAGGAAAGTACTAAATTTTGAGAAAGAAACATCCAATCCAACCGACTGCCCTTGTTTACAATATGTTCCAGCTCTGCTGTTGCATTCTCTTCATGTATCTCCATTCTACAGAATGCACAATATCCATTTTGCCTTTCACGAAGGTAATCACGTATATTTTCCTTGAAACCATCAAGTTCTTTGTCACTCCACGATTTGGTAGAAAGACCTTTACCTCTAACTTTAGAAATTGCTTCCTTGTCTTCTGGCAACAATGTATAAGGCTTGTCTATTATAAAATCTTCTTGTGAGTTCATAACAGAATTATTCCTCAAATGTTTCAATGATAGTTTCAATGATTTTCTTCATTGGGTCTATGTCATTCAGATTACCGACAATCTCTTTTAAAAAGCCGACTTTATTCTTTACATCTTCCATTTTCAGAGTGTCATTTGAAATACCATTCATCAGTTCTCCCACAATGCCAGCAAGATACCTGTTGCGTGTTGTGGAAACTTCAAAGACCTTCAACAACACTTCTTCAGCAGACCATCCGTATGTGTTGCTTTCTATTCTTTTTGATTCTATCAAGTTTTCTTCATCCTTGTATAGATGCAATACTTCTGAGCGTTTCATGGGAAGGTCTGACACCAAGAAATTACTATGCGTTGCAATCATCAGATGGCAGGATTGTCCTTTAAGACATTTGTCCAAGTAATCAATTATCGACATTTGCCATGAGGGATGTTGGCTTATCTCTGGTTCATCCATCAACACCAAAACATTCTGCTCTGCTACAGAAGCCACACTGATAATGGTAGCCAACATATTAAACTCTCCCGAACTCATGTCTATGCAAGAGACATAATCTTTTGATACCTTACGAAATGATATTTGGCTCAAATTCACAATGCCCATTTGCCTAAATTTATACAAGGCATAGACATCATGTTTCTTTGTCTCCAAATCATTATCGTCTATAAGGTCGATATTCATGCTTATGGTATCTTTGTTCTCTTTTATTCTTTCGTAAAAGTCAAACAAAACATGCTTCTCGTCAAAATTCAGTTGTCTAAACTTTTTTCCTGCATAAGTTGTCTCCTTAGCTTTCATCTCGATAGTGTTCAAAGCCTTATTAAATGAAAGCTTGTCATTAACGGCTTGCAACTTGAATCTAAATGAAATGCACAGTTCATATCCAATGGCATTGACTGCATTGTTGATTCTGCTTAACTGTTCTTTTGAGGCGGAAGCAATATTACTGAGAAGAGTAAACAAAATGGAAGTGGGGGAAATCATATTGCCATTGACCTTGGCACCTATGTATTTGTAGAAATGATACTGTTCTCTTTCATTACTTCTCGGAACCTTAAACTTATCACAAATACTAAAACTCGTAGCCACAATCCTTGGCAACATTTCAAGCGAGAACGAACATTCCTCTTCATCTATATAGGAATGTAAACATCCATCTTTCCAATCCAATTTACATGTAGCCCCATTCATAGAATAAACAAGTGTGGTACAAAAAATATATTTGTTTCGTCTCACCATAGAATACATGGTGTTACTTACCCAAACATAAAACAGAAAATCTATGATGGCTTCCAATATGAGGCTTTTGCCCACACCATTCTTTCCTATCAGCAGTGTGAATTGACTATCTTGTGATTTATTCTCCGGTTTGGAAAAGTCCAAAGTGAATGAGTGTTTACCATCTTGTAGAAATGTTGCGCTTAATATCTTAAATGCCATATCGCTTCGTTTTTATATGATGTATAATTGTTCCAATATATCTCTTGTCAGTTTGGACAATGGACGATTTTCCAAAGCCTCTTCGTTCAAATACTTTCCCCATATAAACTCAAAAACTTCTTGTGGGGTATGGAATATGCCTTGAAAGCTATCCACAAATGCCTGGTTCTGTTCCAATGTTCCATAGCTTGTTGACTTTTCTATTAAGTCCATCACATAGTCCTTATGCTTGTTATACAAAACATCAAGCCCTAATCCTTCTATGTTTTGTTGTTCAGACGTGGATGGTTTGATAAATCCTATGGAAAAATCAGCTTCTGATTTTACAAGCTTTATCTCGTTGATGTTCAGAAGAGTCATGCCCTTCTTATTGCAAATTCCGAATTTAGACTGAAAACCCTCGAAATATGGATTGACGCCAATATTCTCCGTAGCCTTGCCATGATTGCATATTGAGCATGAAGGAACAAGATTATAAAAAGATATGGCCAACATTGGATGCTGACTTTTATTATAGAAGTGGTCAAATTCAGGGCGAGTCGTAAATGTCTTTCCTTCCTTTGAACATGACGATTTGACAGTGAATGTATAATTTCGATTACAATATGGACAAGTCCTTATCTCGAGCTTTTCAAGCACTTCATTGGCAATGACCTTGGTAAAACCATTATATAGTGTCTCGAATATTTCAGATAAGATATTTAGGCTTTCGTCCCTGTACCTTTCTTTCGACAGCTTCTCCAACTCGTCTTTCGGGGCAAGAACTATATCGTCAAAATTATGTTCAAACTCGTTAAGTTTATTCAGTAATTCATCTTTTGTGCCAATCGAAATCCGTCCATACCGAGCCTCTCTTTTCACATAGCCTCTCCATTTTGCAAACACATTGTCATAATATCTATGATGTTTCCCTGCTTTAAGATATGGGCGTTGCTGTCCTTCCCTTTTATCAAAAAGGTAGTCATGCAATCTGTCACGCCAGAAATGCGCTACAGAATCCAAATCACGATTGTACCCCAAATATATCATAGTTTCTAAGATTGTTGCTCTTCCAACTTTTTACGTATGAAATCACGAAATGCCTTATCGTCAAGTTCTGTGTTCAACTTTTTATAGGTATTATACAAAGCCATCAGTTGTTGTCTGATGACAGGCTCACCTACAAATTGTATTTCTTGACGTATATTGTCCAACTCACTTGCCTTGAAATCTCCTGAATGTAATATTGCGAACAAATGGTTGATTTTCTGATGGGCAAACTCACCCATAGGAAGACTTGGCAAGAAAAAGCCATTTCTCAACAATCCATTAATGTTCGCTCCAAACGTGTTTTCTTGCATGGAATAATCGGCATTGCCATTTTTGAGGAAAAGCACATTTGTTTTCGGAATGTCTGAAAGTATGTATGGAGAATGAGTTACATAAATCACATTGATGTTCTTTATCTGATTGAATGTCATCTGCCTTATAGTCTCCATCAAATAGAAAGTAAAACTGCGCTGCCATTCAGGATGAAAATACAACTCAATTTCTTCCAACATGAGATTCACGGCTTTATAGTGCACTCTGCCGCTACCGATAGAATCTATGTTCAAAAGATGATAGATGATGGCTCCCACAGAAAAATATCTCTGCTTCTCACCAGAACTCAACGAGTCAAATGGAATCAAGCAAGAATCATTCTCTTTCTGAAAATAGATTTGCCATTTATAGATTGCTGGTGGCAAATATTCCATATTCAGAAGTTGTGCTCCATACTTATTTGATATTTTGTCTAAGCTGATTACTTCACCGATGGCACTGTTTTCACAAATATTCTTGTCACGATATATCTTTGCGCTGCCACTGTTAGATAAATAATTGAAAGCCTGACGGAGTTTCAGGGTGATATGCGATTTATATATCCATTCAGCCTGTAACTTGTTGAAAGCCTCTTTGAGCCTATTGGCGTTATGTCCACCATTACCCTTTTTGCCACCAGACAGAATGAAATCATTTTCGTAAGCTGCACATGGATAACCGAAAGTTGAATATGTTTCAAAAATAGAGATTGTTTTGTAGATGATATAATGCTTGCATTTCTCTTCTTGGGTCATATTTTGATAGGATTTGAAGATAAGTGTAGGAGATATATCCAACCTTAACTTTCTCCCATCCTTTAATGTGATTCCTATCAGTCTCCAATAATCACAAACAGCATCTATCAATTCCAAACGCTGCATCTGGCAAAGGTTTAGTGCTTGGAATTTTTCTATCTCATTGATATTCTTGGAAGTCAAATCATCATCACCCGACAAATTATTGCAAACTCTTCTTAGTGCCTTGATTATTTGGCATACATCACTGTTGTGCGAAAGCAGGTCGCCTTCCTTCGCATATTCCAAAGCCATACTGAACAATCTGTGGTTGTTGGGATGGGCAATGAAACGATTATATATTTGCGACAAGATGTTTGTTGCATTGGAAATCCACGTATTCAGATTCTTTGGGTCGTTTTCTTCCAAGTATGCGATGTCTTCTTGAAACAGGTTCGTTTCCCTGTGCCGTGAGAAAAAATCAACGATGGTGACATTTTGTAATTTGGAAAATCCGACATCCTCCAGTTTCAAAAAGTCAGCTTTCTTGTTGTTCAGCAAGCGAAAAGGATTAATGGCAGTGTTGGATCCAA
>OQVZ01001022.1_pt1 | contig 10521 bp, 9 predicted proteins | sample 1691571 | NCBI WGS metagenome assembly OQVZ01 (sample SAMN03418261, study PRJEB22391) | human gut metagenome | biome: human-gut; feature: organic feature; material: feces | host: Homo sapiens | place: Tanzania | collected 2013-01
AGTGGCCGCCGGCAAGACCTTCGGTGGCAAGAAGGCCGATGGCAAGACCGCTCCCGTGGAGCGCAACATCACGATAAAGAACGGACACAGATAGACCACGCCGCCATATCCGTTGACACACCAAGAGAAATTGGTGCGCGTCTCGCCCTCGTCCTCGTTGTAGCGATACTCCGTGCCACGGCCCTTGACGTCTGACGAGGCACTGAGTTCAAAGTGCCATATCACCTGATAGTCGGTATACACGGTCTGCCCGGCCTGGTTCTTGAAGTACATGCGCAGCGGGCCCTCCCATTCGCCGTTGAGATAGCGCGCCATGGTGGTGCGCGAGTTGTTTATGTCGGCATTTACCGCATTGATAAACGAGCGGTAGTCATAGTCCGAAGCGTAGGGATAATAGTGGTCAAACCAGTCGGCAGTGGTACGGTCGTCAGTACCGAAGTCACCATAACGGTTGAAATACTCTGTCAAAGCTCTGTCGAGGTCGAAATAGTAGTCATAGTCGTCGCTCTCACCACACGACACCATCGTCGCCGACATCATCACCAGCACCACGGCTGTCATCAAGGTTGCTAACTTTTTCATAATCGTATCTTTTTAGTTGTTATTGCTTATTGTTATGCTGCAAAATTAGCATTATATCCTGACAACGCCAATGGAAAATGAATATTCTTTGGTGGGCTTATCCCTACACTTTGTGGGGAAAACCCTAAATAATCTAAAAATCTCTGCTTTACGTTTCCTCCGTCTCGTGAGAAATAAGTAACTTTGTCGCCATATAACTGATATTTATAGTAAACAAGATGAAAACCGTTTTCGATTTTGCTGTCAAAGACAGAAAAGGCAAGGAGGTATCGCTGCGCGAGTATGCCAACGAGGTGCTCCTCATAGTAAACACCGCTACCAAGTGTGGCTTTACTCCTCAGTATGAGGAACTCGAAGCCCTCTATCAGAAATATCACACCCAGGGCTTTGAAATCCTCGATTTCCCCTGCAACCAGTTTGGCCAGCAGGCCCCCGGTACCGATGAGTCTATCCACAATTTCTGCAAACTCACCTACGGTACCGACTTCCCCCGTTTCAAGAAGGTCAAGGTCAACGGCGACGATGCCGACCCTCTCTTCCGTTTCCTGCAGGAGCAGCGCAGTTTTGCCGGCTGGGACGAGAGCCATCCCCTCACCCCAGTCCTCGACAAGATGCTCAGCGAGGCCGACCCTGACTACAAGCAGAAGAGCGATATCAAGTGGAATTTCACCAAGTTCCTCATCAACAAGCGCGGTATGGTGGTAGCCCGCTTCGAGCCCACCGAATGCCTCGACAACATCAGCAAGGAAATAGAAAAACTCTTAGCTCAATAAGAACGTGGAACATACCAAATGTCTCATCATCGGCAGCGGCCCCGCCGGCTATACAGCCGCCATCTACGCCGGCCGCGCCAATCTGCAGCCCATCGAGTATTGCGGTCTGCAGACGGGTGGTCAGCTCACCCAGACCACCATCGTCGAAAACTTCCCCGGCTATCCTGAGGGCGTCGATGCCAACCAGATGATGATGGAACTGCGCGAGCAGGCCGAGCGATTCGGTGCCGACATCCGCGACGGCGTGGTGACGGCAGCCGACCTGTCCAAGCGTCCTTACGTAGTGACCATCGACGACGACACTCAGATAGAGGCCGACACCATCATCATAGCCACCGGCGCCAGCGCCAAATACCTGGGTCTGCCCGACGAGCAGAAATACAACGGCATGGGCGTGTCGGCTTGCGCCACCTGCGACGGCTTCTTCTACCGCAAGAAGGTGGTGGCTGTAGTGGGCGGCGGCGACACCGCCTGCGAAGAGGCATCCTATCTGGCCAACCTCTGCACCAAGGTCTATATGATTGTGCGCAAGCCCTACCTCCGCGCGTCAGACATCATGCGCCGCCGCGTTGAGGAAAATCCAAAGATAGAAATCCTCTACGAACACAACACCGAAGGACTCTATGGCGACAACGGTGTAGAGGGTGCCCACCTGGTACGTCATCTCGGCGAACCCAACGAGGAGGCCTTCGACATTGCGATCGATGGTTTCTTCCTTGCCATTGGTCATAAGCCCAACACCGAACTTTTCAAGAGCCATATCGATCTCGACGAGCAGGGATTCATCAAGGTGATTCCCGGCACTGCCACCACCAATCTGCCCGGTATCTTTGCTGCAGGTGATGTGGCCGATCCCGTTTACCGTCAGGGAGTTGTAGCTGCAGGATCTGGTGCCAAAGCTGCCATTGAAGCCGACCGCTATCTACAAAAACTGTAAAGGCAAAGGAGTCGCATGACGCGCATAGAGCAAGAAAAGAAAACGGTAAGCCAAATGGTGGAGATATACTGCCATGGCAAGAAGCATTCGAAAGAAGGACTTTGCGAGGAGTGTTCGGCCCTACTCGACTATGCCTACACCAGATTGGAGCATTGCAAGTTTGGCGAGAAGAAGCCGACTTGCAAGAAATGTCCTATTCACTGCTATAAGCCTGACAGAAAAATACAAATGCAGGCTGCTATGCGCTATGCTGGACCCCGTATGTTGTGGCATCACCCCATTGCTGCAATAAGACACATGATGAATGAATGGTAAACATCCAGACATTATTCTGTCGCTTTCAATGTATAGATTTCGCTGGGAGTCTTGCGCTTCAGCACTTCGAGCATGAAATCCTTGCCTGCCACAATGCCATAGCTGCGCAATATCTGTTCGACGGTCTTGCGGGCAAGTTCGGGATGATTGTTCTCCTCGCTGAGATGACACAGCCAGACATGACGCAGAGCATCGGTGGCATTTTCTGCCAACGCCTTACCACAGGAGGTATTGCTAAGATGACCATTAGGACCGAGAATGCGATCCTTGAGATACTGGGGATATGGCCCCTGCTGAAGCATCTCCTCATCATGATTTGCCTCTAAAACAAGATAATTGGCACGACCGATGAAGGCCTTCATCTCGTCGGTGATATGGCCCACATCCGTAATGAGACAGAAGGTGACACCACCACACTCCACTTGATAACCTACATTGTCGGTACTATCATGCGGAACACCAAAGGGAGTAATGCGAAACTCACCCAGCACGAAGGGCACACCTTTCTCTACGACATGCACATTGGCACCATTGATCTTCTTGCGAACACAATAGTTGTTCTCAATGCCACTATGCACCTTACGAGTTGTATAAACAGGCAAGTGATAATCATTGCTTAGGCTTCCCACAGACTTGACATGGTCGGCATGGTCGTGAGTGATAAGAATGTTGTGCACATCCTCGAAGCGCAATCCATAGTTATGAAAGTGCTTTTTCAGTGTCCTTATTCCTACTCCCACATCTATTAATAGTGAATCCGTCTCAGTAAAAAGATAGTAGCAATTACCACTACTTCCGCTGCCGAAGGAAATAAATCTTAGCATCTTAATTTTTATTTTCATGCAAAGTTAGCTAAAAAGATTCTAATTACAAAGTTTTTTCTTACCTTTGTGGCGTTTTTAAGCTAATTTAAAAAGATACTGATATGAGAACAAGAAGAATTTATCTTCGATGGATCCTATTGGCTGCCGTGAGCGGCATGATGATGATGGCAGGTTCTTCTTGCAAGCACGAACTGAGCGAAGAGGAACAACTGCGAATGGATGCCGACTCCTTCGCCGTAAACTACTACAACTGGCACTTCGAGAAAGCGCTGCGTTACTGCACACCCGAGTCGGAGAAATGGCTGAGGTTTGCTGCCAGCAATGTGCACCAGGCGGATGTCGACTCGCTGCGTGCTAAAAACGAAGACGCCCAGATTGAACTGGGCGACATCGAATGGCAAGACAATGATTCGCTTGCCTCAATAGAAATAAAGGTTTCTGACTTTCTGCAGATGGACACCATAGGAAAGGTTGCCCGACTGACAGAGAAAGCCAACTTCTGCCTCCCTATGGTAAAGAGAGACGGAAGATGGATGGTTAGAATGGGAAGCCCACTGCGAAGTGAAACGCAAAGTCGCGACTGAGTCGTGGATGAATGATTGCCCAGTGCTCCTGCTCGTTCTCATAGGCGGGATTGATGGCTTTCATACCCATATCGAAACGCAGGATGAAATAGTCGAAGTTAAGACGTATTCCCAAGCCGTAAGCCACAGCTATCTGCTTGTAGAACTCATCCAACTTGAACTGTCCGCCAGGTTGCTCATCGTAGGAACGAAGGGTCCAGATGTTGCCGGCATCTACGAAGAACGCACCCTGGAACTTCCAGAACAAAGACGTGCGGTACTCGGCATTGAGGTCGAGCTTCAGATCGCCCGTCTGGTTGATGAAGTCGATACGGCCGTCGGTGCCTCTGAACTTTCCTGGTCCCAACTCTCTTACACCCCATCCTCGCACGGAGTTGGCTCCACCCGAGAAATATCGTTTTTCGAAAGGCAGCACTCGGCTGTTGCCATAAGGATAGGCTATGCCGAAGCCTGCATGCAGCGCCAGGGCGTTGCGCTTGTCAAACTGCATCAGATGGGTGTAGTCGAAATCAAACTTAGCATACTGAGCGTAGGCTATATTAAATAAGGTGTACTGACCCTCTCCATTCTTCTTCAGTCCGAACGCCTTGGCTGCTCCGTTGAGCAGATTGCCTGCTGTCTCGATATTTGCCCTCATGGCGTCTATACCATTATTATATGTAATACCAAAACCTATCTTCATAATGAAAAGGTCCTCGTAGTTGTAACGCAGGATGGCGTTACGATTGTCTGCATCGTCGAGGTAGTCATTCTTGAAGGTAGGAGAAATCCACGGCATATACACATAGTTGAGATCGAGCAGGTCGATGCGCCAGTTGAGATGGTGTCTGGGTTCGGCCCAGCGATAGCGCCAGGCTGTAGAGAACACCCTGCGATAGAACTCGGGACGGTTCTGCATGTCCCAACTCACAGAGAGCTCAGAACTTGCCGTCTGTCTCCTACGGAAGCTCTTCGACAGGAATGGTGCTAAGAATCGCGGGAACATCAACTTGGCTTCTGCCGAATACTCGATGTAGTTCTGGTCGGTGTAGCCCTCCAGTCCCTTGATGGCCTCGTAGGCTCCACGCAGTTCGATGCTGAACTGTTCGCTGCCATGGAACAGGTTGCGGTTGGTATAGGTAAGCGAGGCTGCTGCTCCCAGGTTGCCTGCCGTATTGGTGCCCTCGGGCTGAAACGACAGGGTGTGGGGCTTGTTGGTGCTTATCTGTATGTTGCAGTCCAGCTGATTGGTGTCGGGCACTTCTACGAAACGTATGTTAGTATACTTCACGGCCTGCAGACGGGCAAAGTTGTTGTACGTACGCTGCAGGTCGGAAGCGCTGTAGGGCAGTCCTTCCTTCACGGCTGTGGCGTTGAGCAACACCTGATGGCGCAGATGGATGGGCAGACTGTCATTGCTCAAGAAGTTGACCTGACGTATCCAGTATCGCGGATGGTCGGTGGCAGGCTGATTGCTGCTTGCCTTGTACTTCAGGAGATGGAGTTTCAGGTCGATATCCTTCTCGCCGGAGATGGTGTCGGCATCATACTGAATGAAGTCTTTGTTGAAACGGAAATATCCACTGTCTGCCAAGAGTCTTGCTATACGCTTGCGCTCGGCATCGAGCGCCTCTACACTGAAACGCATTCCTGGCTTCAGCAAGCGCTGACTCTCATCGCCCTGGCTCAGCACCTTGCGCACCTCGTCGTCGTCGACCACATAGGGCATCTTGCCTATCCGGTAAGGCTCTCCCGGATGCAACAGATACTGGGCATCGAGCTTCTTGCCCTTCGTAGTGGTGAAAAGCGAGACTCCTGCCTGCAGGAATCCCTGGTTCTGCATCGCCACACGGAGGTCCTGACACGACAGGCGTGCCTGCAACGTATCGAAGATGACAGGCTTGCGGCTGAAGGGATTTCTGAAAAGCGAGAAGATCTTGGGGGCTTCCTTCTGACGGACATAGGGTTTGAGCGACGAAGCATCGTAGGATTTATCGTCGCTCTTCACCTCCACCTTGTTAAGGATATATTCGCCTTCGGGAACATGCTTACTCACAGAGCACGCACCCAACACGAGGGGGACAAACAATATGGATATTCGATGTAGTTTCAACTTTTTTTGCTTTTACGTTATTATTTGGTGATGCGGAACCAGTCCACATCTATCCAACCACGGTTGGTCTTGCCTTCGGGCTCCTTGGCGAGGAGTCCTACCTTGGCTCCAATCCACTTGCCTTCGCGCATGGTAAATTCATCGCCCACCTTCTTGTACGACTTGCCATTCTGGGAGAAATAGAACTGCATCTTGCCCTGGCGTACCACCATTCGCATATAAGCCTGCTCGTGGATGGCTGGCTGATAGTCTATCTTGTCTACCAAACTTGGCTTCAGCGTGTCGAGAACCTTCACAGTCTCGGCCTTGCCCTTGTCGGCACTCTTGCAGGTAATCTGCTGCAACTGGAACTCATCGCCCACTCGCTTGACTACCAATGCCGTGTAGTCGAGGCCCATCATGATGATACCGCCCATCTGGTTCTGGTCCTTGGCAGTAAGCTGTAGTTTGGTGGTGACAGTGAAGTTGTCGGCTGGAGTTTTCTGCAACAACAGGTTGGGTGTGTGCCAGATGGTTCCGTCGTTCTTGTCGGTATAGACGCGCATCACGCCCATCGAGGTTGGCATTCCATACCACTGCTGGTAGTTCGCGTGCCATTGCCATTGAAGGCCCAACTTAGTTTCATTGAACTCATCGCTCTCCACAGGGTTTACGTTCACATGAATGGCAGCCTTAGGCATCTTATAAGTCTCGTAAGGTTCGCCACAATAGCCCTTGGCTGGCACCTTGCCCATCACAGGCCAGTTGTCCTTCCAGGTAACTGGCTGCAGGTGAACCACACGTCCGTAGGCTTCCTTGTCCTGGAAATGCAAGAACCAGTCTTCGCCGTATTTTGTATGAACCCATCCGCCCTGATGAGGGCCATTGATTTTGCTCTTGCCCTGGGCAAGCACCTTCTTAGCCTCGTAAGGACCGAAAGGCGACTTGGAGCGCATGGCAATCTGATGACCTGTAGGAACACCTCCGGCAGGGAACATCACCCAGTACCAGCCGTTGCGTTTATAAAACTTAGGACCTTCGCAAGTGCGATTCTCTGTTCCGTTGCCGTCGAAGACTATGACAGGATCGCTGATGGCCTTGGTTCCTTCGGCATTCAACTCGCGAACAGTGATGACAGATGCGAAGCGATTGCGCGAATTGGCCCAGCCATTCACCAAGTACACGCGGCCGTCCTCGTCCCACAGAGGAGAGGTGTCGATCATTCCCTTGCCAGGAATCACACACACTGGATCGTCCCATTTGCCGGCTGGATTCTTGGTCTTCACCATGAACACACCGTAATCGGGGTCACCCCAATAGATATAGAACTCGCCATTATGATAACTGATGCAGGGAGCCCATACACCATTGCCATGCGAGGGCTTATCGAACTCGCTCTCAGGCTGGAGTTTGGTGACAGCATGTCCGATGAGTTCCCAGTTGACAAGGTCCTTGCTGTGGAGGATGGGCAGACCGGGAATACAGTTGAAACTGCTGGCTGTGAGGTAATAGTCATCACCTACCGCCACCACGTCGGGGTCACTATAGTCTGCATTAATTACAGGATTGGTATAAGTTCCGTTACCATTGTCCGGATTCCATACCTGCGACACGTAAGGTTTAGCTGTCTGAGCAAAGGCTCCTAAAGATGCCGATGCAAGAAATAATACGATTAGTTTTTTCTTCATTGGTTATGAAAAGATTTAGTTTGTTAAAAAAAATAGTTTATTTGAATGATATTTTATTTATTTAAAGAAATGACGTATTAAACATATTGTTTGGTGAAAGAAGTTATATATTAAACATTTTGTTTAGTATTCTGCTCTATCTTTCTTACAGTCAGATGATAGCGATTACCATCAAAGAGGACCTGCATCATGCGTAGAGGATGCTCGCCATGACCACTGAGAGCCAAGGCGACATGTCCCATCGTGCGACGAAGATTGAGTTCGATGCAGGGATTGATAAAGACATCCTTGCTTCCTGGCTCTTTGGCGCACACCATCATGTCAACTCCGAACGGACCGCTGTAGACTCCCTTCAGAGCAGGCTGCATCACCTCGCAGACATGCTGGCTGATAGCTTCCAGCTGCTCATGGCTGACATAAGACTGCAGCATTTCCTCCTTCTCTTCCTCCGATGCAAGCACATTGCCCGTATAGGCATTCTTCGCAACCTGGAAAAGGGACAGTCCTCGATAAACAATCTGTCCATCGATGGCTTCAAACTCCATACCGAAATCTTTCACCTTATTATAATAGGGCTCTACTGTGACACCGCCCTGTTTTTCGATGATACGTTCTGCCCAGCGCGAGAAGCCTGGGTCTTGCAACATCTGAGCTGTGAGATAGCGCACGCCCCTGCCGCTGCTGCTCCATGGAGCTTTGACTACAGCCCGCTGCATTTGCTGCACCAGAAGGATAAGATCCTGCAGGTTCGACACAAACTTCACGTCGCTCTGCAGATGCGTGGATGCCCATTGGCGAGAACTCAGTTCTCTTATCTTTTGCATGGTTTCATCGGTAGGAAGCATTATGTCAGGGCATCCTATGCGGCGCAACTCCTCCTTGAGCGAGAGATTCCAGCCCCAGGGATGAATGCTGTCCACCGACATGGTATCGGCAAATATCTTCTGCAACTGCAACTTGGTGACGAACTCCACCCTGTCCTGGTTCTCATAACCGCAGAGATGACGCACCTTGTCGCGGGCATTGTCTATATCGTCGACCAGCACCAAATCTCCATCGTCAGCCCATAAGGCAGGAATGAAAGACAGGTCGCCCCGAAGGAGACGACCAGCATGGGGTGCGGTGAATGTTTTTTGGTTGGCAGCTAACGCCAAATCGTGGTCTGGATTGAAAATATGCAACTTCATGAGTGCAAAGTTACTAAAATCTCGCTATATTTTGCCTCATTTTACTTAGATTAGTGCTAAATAATGAAAAAAAAGTTGTTTTTTGCTATCTTGAGTTTGCAATTTAGAAAATAAATATTACCTTTGCACTATTAAAAACAATACGAAAGAACATAAACTCATGGAAGAGGCTTTCTTCAGAACACATCGATATCTGGTCGAGCACATCAACGCTCCGGTTCGTCGCACCCTGATGGATGAGATTGACTGGAACGACCGCATGATTGGTATCAAGGGTACACGAGGAGTCGGAAAGACTACTTTCCTACTGCAATATGCCAAGGAAAAGTTTGGTGCTGACGACCACAAATGTCTCTTTGTGAACATGAACAACTTCTACTTCCAAGGACGTGGAATTGCCGACTTTGCCGGCGACTTTGTCAGACAGGGCGGACGCACATTGCTTATCGACCAGGTTTTCAAACAGCCAGACTGGAGCAAGGAGCTTCGTCGTTGCTACGACCTCTATCCCGAACTGAAGATCGTCTTTACTGGTTCGAGCGTGATGCGACTGAAAGAGGAGAATCCTGAGCTCAACGGCATCGTGAAGAGTTACAACCTGCGTGGTTTCTCCTTCCGCGAGTTCATCAACCTGCAGACAGGCAACAACTTCCAGCCATACGAGTTGGAGGACATCCTGCAGAACCACGAGCACATCATCAAGCAGATCCTGCCCAAGGTGAGTCCGATGAAATACTTCAAGGACTATCTGCACCATGGCTTCTACCCCTTCTTCCTGGAGCAGCGCAACTTTACCGAGAACCTGCTCAAAACCATGAATATGATGACCGAGGTGGACATTCTGCTCATCAAACAGATAGAACTGAAGTACCTCACTAAGATAAAGCGACTCTTCTACCAGTTGGCAGTAGAGGGAGCCAAGGCGCCCAACATCAGTCAGTTGGCTGAAGGCATAGAGACCAGCCGTGCCACGGTGATGAACTACATCAAGTATCTCGCAGACGCACGACTCATCAACATGATTTATCCAGACAATCAAGAGTTCCCCAAAAAGCCATCCAAGGTGATGTTGCACAATCCTAATCTGATGTACGCCATCTTCCCCCTGCAGATAGACGAACAGGAAGTGATGGAAACATTCTTTGTCAACTCCATGTGGAAAGACCATAAGGTGCATCAGGGTGGACACGACCATTTCTATATGGTGGACGGTAACAGGAAGTTCCGCATATGCGACGCCCAGGCTACTAATAAATTAAGGTATACCCCCGACACCATCTACGCCCGTTACAACACCGAGGTGGGAAAGGACAACAGAATACCGCTCTGGCTCTTGGGATTCCTTTACTAAAAGGAAAGCGCAACTACTAAAAGGAAAGCGCAACAAGAAAGGTCTCGAAGAAAAGCCTCAGAGTTTACACCTCGAAGGAAAAATAAAAGCAAAGCAAGACTATTAAGACAAAAATAAAATAAGTATACAAAACATTTTTAATATTTTATCTAAAAGTAAAATGGCTAAAGAAAAAAAATTTATCACTTGTGATGGTAACACAGCTGCCG
>OQVZ01001026.1_pt1 | contig 10515 bp, 8 predicted proteins | sample 1691571 | NCBI WGS metagenome assembly OQVZ01 (sample SAMN03418261, study PRJEB22391) | human gut metagenome | biome: human-gut; feature: organic feature; material: feces | host: Homo sapiens | place: Tanzania | collected 2013-01
GGGTGAGCGCCTCCATGCGGTGCGCGGCGATCATCTGCTCAATGAGCGCGTCGGGCAGCTCGCACAGGAGTATCTTCCCGCCGCCGCAGGCGTAGTAGGGGAGCACAGAGTGCAGCGGGGGGACATAGTTGATGATGCTTTTCGTGAGCGTCTGCTGCAATACCTCGCAGTCGGACCCGCTGCGCACGATCAGATTCATCGCGAGCCCGTGGTGCGCCGTGCACTCCTCCATCACGCACTTCGCCGCGTCGCTCAGCGCGAGATAGAAGTTGTTGCGCTCCGTCACAAAGCTCAGCTTCTGCCCGGGGATATAGCGGTCGTCCTCCATCTGGTAGACCCAGCCCGTCATTTCCAGCGTTTTGAGGATGCGGAAGGTGGTGGAGGGATTGAGCGCGCACTGCTTTGCAATGGCGTTCGCGCCCATGGGGGTCTTTGCCGTGCGCAGCAGGTCGAGCACGCCCATCGCGTTCTCCAGCATCTTTATGGTTTCGACCTTTTGGTTTTTACCGGTCTCCATCAGCTCAACTCCAAAACAGTTTTTAAACATTTTTTAGCAAATGCAATGTATTATTTCAATACTACGCCAGATGTACAAAACGGAAGCGCAATATCTGTGTACTCATACGAAAGTGGGCGTTTTGCACAAATAGGCATTGACGAACGGGGCAAAACGGAGTAGTATAATTTTCGGAATGGATATTCCGAAAATGAAAAGTTAAGGAGCTATTTATTATGGCAAGGCAGAGACTGGAAGGCATTTATATCCCTGTGATCACCCCGTTCAACAAGGACGAGAGCATCAATTTCAGTTCATAAATCGACACGTCACCAACTTCTTTAGCAACAATTGCTTTTACATCATCTTTGGACAAGATTACATTAGCGCTGCCGCCCAACGCTTTTCTTTCCATATTATATTCTTTGATTTTACCATTTACCTGATATACATCAATTTCATATTTTGTCTGAGTAGCAGTATCAAAAAACTTCACTTCATAATATGGTTGCATTTTTTGCAATTCTGCTTCAGTATGCAGGTATGTACTACCTGAGGGAACTTGCTTTTGCGCAATTGCACGAGCTTCGTCCGCACTAATCAGATTAGCAGCAAATGCTGTAGCAGAAATTGCCAAAACAGTCAGTGCGCCAGTAATAATAGCTGTTAATTTTTTCATGAGATAAACCTCCTTCAATGTGAAAAGTTAAACCATATTTAAAGTATACTAAATTTCTAGGATTTATATTGTGAAGTCTTTGTGACTTCTTTAGAAGCTCCAACGTACGCCAGCGTTCCAATCCCAGTTCTTTTTATACTCTCCGCCGACTGCACGCTCGATGTCAAAGTACGCATAGCTATCTTTGCCTGTTTTTACGCTCAAGCCTGCGCCATAATCAAACCAGCTGCTGCCAAAGCGATCGCTTGCACCTAATCTTTCGCCGCTCTTCAGATCCGTCATCTGCATATCATAGTTGCCTAAGAAATCGTGATTTATACTTGCTTTAACATAGAAGTTTACTTTATCACTCACTTCTCTGCCAATGTTCAAACCTAAGCGGCCAATCAGCGCAGGCATGTTCTTTTGCTCCACGCGGATGTTGTTGGAGGTAGTGAAATCGTTACCAAACATGTAACCCAAAGTTACTTCGCTCTGCGGTTCTATGTACCAACCATGCTTCAACTCGTTTTTACGACCATATTCCGCACTCAGGCTCAGCGCATTGTTGCCATATTTGCCACTGATAGCATTGCCCTGTGTGTCCGCAACATGGAAGTCATTTTTGTACTTGTCAAATCTGCCAACCAAGTCTAAATAGTGACCGCTCTCGTACATTTTAGTCTGGTACACGCCCAGCCCCATGCTCTTCATTGTACCTGTGCCACTATCAAAGGACAAGCTGCCTTTGCCGTATTCTGCTGCTACGCCAGTATAAGTGGTTTGCTTATCATCCTTGCTCGTCACAGCGTCGTAACCAAGTTGATAAGTTTGCTGCTTGTTGGTGTAGCTGCCATTGCTACTGTGCCTGCCAAACTCGCTGCCCTTCGTGCGCACCCAAACGCCCTCATTGCCAGCACCATTCAGACGCAGCTCGCCCATACGCTCATTAAACTTGTCGGTATCATTGCGCCAGGTGTCGTAACCTGCAGTGATGGTGGAGAGAAGGGTGGTCACGGAAGTGGTGGGATTTGTACAATTATTGATACCTATTATCTTCCAGTCAGTCCATTCTTCTAATCTTGTAGTATCCATATTAGCATAATAATTTACTTTCTCCCCTGCTAATTCATAATTTACCCATGAAAGCGCACCTTCTGCCTTAGCAGACTTAAAACTACCTTGTTCATTTTTAACTCTTGCTAAAACTCTTCCTTTAATATTAGAATCATCATCAACAACATTTGTTAAGAGTAAATTTGTCACACCTTCATGTGTTCCTTCTATTATTAAAAAATCGCCATAATTTTCATCACTATTAGAATTTCCAAATTCATCAAAAGTTACTTTTTTACTACCATCAAATCGCATTTCAATAATGCCGCCAGCACCATCAAAGCTTTTTTGCACATTCAAAAATACATAATCATCACTATTTGTAAAATCAACACTAGCTCCCTCAGTAACTTTTAAACATGCTAACATTGAACCATATGTAACATCCCACTTAGCACCATTAGAAAATTCTAATGTAGTCCCCCTTGTTTTAGTATTATTAACAGCATTACCAGTAATGTAATCCCAGACATAACCAACTAGATACGCTTCGCTATTAGAAAACTTTATGTTTGTGCAGTTACCATCTCCATTATTAGTAAAATCATTTACTTCATTATAAGTAATCATACTGCCTGTCATTTTGACAGTAGCCGCACCATCAGAATTTATATTGATAATGTGGTTAGTATTTAAATCTCGCGGATTATAACCTGCCCCAACATTCACATTGTTTTGGATATCGCCATTAATAACTATATCTTTTTGAGCGACTATATTAGTTTCGCCACCAGTTTGTCCAATACTTTTCAAAAGAATATTGTTAACAGCATAACCCTCAGGATCATTATTATCAGCTATCCACGTAATAGATTCAGGAATTGACACATCTCCTGCTACAAAGCCATATGTGCCATTATTATTTTTTATGTAAGGACTAATCATATTATAAATTTGTTGTTCACGAATAGTTACCGTCAAATTTTTGCCATTATCATTTGTTTCTATTTCGCTGTCTACTGCCCACGCCTGTCCATAGCAACTCATCGAAAGCAATATCGCCGCTGCAAGCGCTCTTTTTTTCTTCAAATCAACTTTCATTTTCATCATATCACCTTTATTTTAAATTTAGGTTGTAAGGCAACCTAGAACCTCATCTGATTATCTTTATTTTCTTACCTATGCGTTCCAGTTTTTCAGCTAATTCCATAGCACTCCCACTCTCGAGAATAATTTTAGGCCATTATAACACATCTGCCCCCCCCTGCAAGACTGTACCTTGTTTTTGTTATTATATTTTTTATTTTTCTCGGCAAATTTTACATTGTTTTTAATTTTTTTGCCACACATCGCCCCAACGTTCGCCCAAGGCTGCGCAAAAAAATGCCCCGAAACGATATTGTTTCAAAGCAAGAATATTTAAAACAAGTGCTGCCACGTTTTTGTAGTATGAGTTGGGAGTTAACATTCACCACTAAACTCAATTTTCCTCTTGACTTAGAGTATACTTCAGGTATTAAAATATAAGTAACTAAATTATGGGAGGTAGATGAAATTGTCACAAGAATTTGCACAAGCCCCTGTAGTAGGCTGCAAAAAAGTTTCCGCAAACGATAACGCAGGCTCTCATGCCAAAGTATACTTCACCAAACACATTGATGCAGAGCATCTCATCAAATTATATGATTTAATCAACGAAAGCATTTACGGCAAAGTTGCTATCAAGCTGCACACCGGCGAAAAGCACGGCCCCAACATTCTGCCGCGCGAGCTGGTCAAAGCACTGCAGCAGCAAATCCCTGACAGCACCATCGTAGAAACCAACACTCTGTATCAGGGCGACCGCTATACCACCGAAGAGCATCTGGATACATTGAAGGTTAACGGCTGGACCTTCTGCCCTGTTGATATCATGGACGCCGAGGGCACCATTAATCTGCCTGTACGCCACGGCAAGCACTTCAAAGAGGTTTCTATGGGCAAAAACATCGTCAACTATGATTCCATGCTCGTTTTAACGCACTTCAAAGGTCACGCTATGGGCGGCTTCGGCGGCTCCATGAAAAATATTGCTATCGGCTGCGCTGACGGCCGCATCGGCAAAGCACAGGTTCACGGCGTAGACAAGGATAACCTGCCTACAGATTGGAACGTATGGCCCGGCAAGGAGCTGCTCATGGAAAATATGGCTGAATCCGCTAAGGCTACCATTGATTTCTTCGGCAAGCACATCGTTTACATCAACGTCCTGCGCCGCATGTCCGTTGACTGCGACTGCGCCGGCTTAAGTGCAGCAGAGCCGACCATTCCGGATATCGGCATTCTCGCTTCTACCGACATTTTAGCTATCGACCAGGCTTCCGTCGATCTTGTATATGCCAAGGAAAGCAACCATGACCTCGTTGAGCGCATGGAAAGCCGTCACGGCCTGCACCAGCTCACCGCTATGCGCGAGCTGAAAATGGGCAATGACAAATATGAACTGATTGAGCTTGATTAAGCGCACAAAACATTTACACCTCCCCACAGCATTCGATGTATAATATTCTTGTACAGAAAATGCTATGAGGAGGTCTTTTTTATGACTATGAAAAAATCAACGTCGCAGTCTTAGTATTACACTGGTTCACCTCTTCCGGTATAACATAATTCTTAACACCACGCCGTAAAAGCTGAGCAGGTGTGCTGCGCATTTTCATGTCAATCTATCAAAAACTTTGAAACCGAAATCAAGCTTTGCTTGTTTTCTGCATATGTTTTAATTCAAAGTCAAACTCTTGATGTTTCACCTTGCTTATGCTATACTAATTTCATAAGAAAGTGGGTGAAGCAATGAATATAAAACGTCCGGAATATCTAAAATTTTTACTTGATTGGCAAGATAAGCAAATTATCAAAGTTGTCTCCGGCATTCGTCGTTGTGGCAAATCTACTCTTTTTGATTTGTTTCAGGAGCAGTTGCTTGCACAAAACATACAGCAAGAGCAGATTATAAATATTAATTTTGAAGATGCAGAATACGAAAACCTTTGTGAATATCACGCACTTTATAAATATGTAAAGGATAGAATGCTGCCTGATAAAATGAATTATATTTTCTTAGATGAAATTCAGCATGTAGCTGACTATCAAAAAGCAGTCGACAGCCTGTTTATCAAAAAAAATGCTGATGTCTATATCACGGGCTCCAATGCCTATTTCATGTCAGGTGAATTGGCAACACTGCTTTCAGGACGCTATATCGAACTAAAGATGCTGCCACTCTCTTTCAAGGAATATACTAGTGCTTTTCCCTCTATCATAAGTAAAGAAGAGCTTTATCGAAATTATGTCTATAACAGTTCTTTCCCTTATACTGTCAATCTCACAGACAGACGCAATATTCATGCCTACCTTGATGGTATCTACAACACCGTAGTACTCAATGATATTGTCACACGCAAAAATATTCAAGACCCGTCTATGCTAAAAAGCGTCCTGAAATATATGTTCGACAACATCGGCAATCTTTGTACTGCAAAAAAAATTGCTGACACTATGACGAGTGCAGGACGCAAAATAAGTCCGCGCACTGTTGAAAATTATCTTGATGGTATTTTAGACAGCCTGCTGATGTACAAAGTCAGCCGTTATGATATTAAAGGCAAGGAATATCTGAAATTACAGGACAAATATTATCTTGCTGATATAGGTTTACGTTATTATCTTTTAGGCACACGTAATGTTGACCAAGGGCATATTCTGGAAAACATTGTCTATCTTGAGCTTCTAAGACGGGGATATCAAGTTTATATTGGCAAGGCAGGTAATACAGAAGTAGATTTTGTGGCACAAGATTATGATGGTAACACTGAATATTACCAAGTTTCGTGGAGTGTACATGACGAAAGCACCTTGCAACGTGAACTTAAACCTCTTGCTTCTATCAATGACCACAACTTGAAAGTCTTGCTAACTATGGATAATGACCCGCCCATCTCCTATAACGGCATTCGCCAGAAATATGTTCTTGACTGGTTATTAGATAAATAATACATACAACAAACAAAAGCAGCTACTCTCTCTCGAAAGTAGCTGCTCATTTTTATGTCAGCTTAGTTTTTGTTATTTAGTTAATTTCACTTCGTCAAACTGCTTACCATCCGGCAGAAAGACTTTAAACTCCAGGGTTTTCTCATCTGCCTTCAGCGTCATATAATTGGCGGTTTCCGGCTTCGGCGCTGTTGCCGCATCCCACTCAAAATCGCCCCACAGCTTAGGATAACGCACACTGCCGGCCACACCTGTCAGGATATAGGTAACACCCTCGCCCTGCGGTGCAGGCGCAAAGTTCTGCAACGGCACACGACGGCGATAAGTATGCAAATGCGCCGTCAGCACCGCATCCACCTTGTATTTTTCAAACACCGGCATCAGCTGATAGCTGAAATCAAGAAAATGCGTCTTGGTCTGCGCTCTGCCCGACTCCGGCCCGAAGCCGTAGATAAAAATATCGCGGTGCATCAAAACAACCTTCCACTGCGCCCTGCTCGCCGCCAAATCCTTTTCCAGCCAAGAAAGCTCGTCTGCCAATAAATCAGGCTGAAAGTTTTTCATCTCCGGAAAGTTGGTATCCAGCACTACAAAATGCACAGGACCGTAATCAAAGCTGTAAAACTGATTCGGATATTTTGCCAGACCGTTCTGCGGCACATTGAACAGATGCGTATAGCTTGCAGGCAGGTATTCCTTCCACTCCAGACTGTACGCCTCATGATTGCCGATTACCGGTGCCAGCGGCACAGCATCACTGAAAACGCTCACGCTGTTGAACCACGCGCGCCATTGGCTCGCATCCTGCCCGTTGTCCACCAAATCTCCCATATTCACGTAAAACGCACTCTCCGGATGACGCTTATACGCTTCACGCGCCAGCTGTTGCCAGCCGCTGTAATTGGCGCTTTGCGAATCTGGGAAGATTAAGGCAGTAAAGCCATCTCCCTTTTCGGTGCTCAGCTTGTGCCAACGCCCTTTATTCTGCGCTGTGTTGATGCGATATTCATAAGCACTGCCAGGCACCAGACCGCTTAAACGCGCAGTATATTGAATAACACTGTTCTTATCCGTGAAGCTGCTGTCTGTTGCCTGCACTGCCTTGATATCCTTGCTGCCCTGCAAGCGATACTCCAGCGTATAAGGCTGCTTCACCTTTGCTTCCCACATAATCGTGCGCCCTGTTTTATTATCCGCAGCTACCAGCTGACGCGGATTGGTAATAGCAACGGCAGTATCACTGCCCTGCACTTCGCTGTCGGCGTTTTTTGCGCAGCCGCTTAAAGCTGCCAATGCTAAACACAATATAAAAAGTAAAAGCTTAATTTTTTTGCTCATGCTCTGCTTCCTTTCATGTTGCTTTATTTAAGTATAGCATAACACCTGGAGTACGGTCGAAGTCAAGATTTGTTTGTACATTTTGACTTAAAGTTACAATAATACTATCTTTTTCACTCTACAAATCCTTATAGAATTTATTCATGACCTAGTAAAAGATAATTTGTGAAAAGCTTTCAAAAGCACTTTCATAAAATGCTATTTTTGATATAATATAAGGTGAAGCTATCGCATGCTGTTATTTTAAACAAGGTATCATAAGGAGGAGACCATATGAGCTTAAAAATAATTACTAAGCGTTGCAAAGGCTGTGGTATTTGTGCGGCCTTCTGCCCGAAAAAAGTTCTGGCAGTCAGCGAAGTCGGCAAAGTCGAAGCCGTCGCTGAAGAAAATTGCATCAAATGCGGACAATGCGAAATGCGTTGCCCCGACTATGCTATCTTTGTAGATAAATAAAAAGGAGTGAGGTAACCCATGTCAAGAATCCTGCTGTTACAAGGTAACCAAGCGGTTGTTGAGGGTGCGATTGCTGCCGGTGTAAAATTTTACGGCGGCTATCCGATCACCCCTTCTACCGAAATTGCTGAACAATTAGCTCTGCGTCTGCCGCAGGTTGGCGGTAAATTTATGCAGACTGAAGATGAAATCGCCGGTCTCGGTACTGTTATCGGTGCATCTATGGCCGGTAAAAAAGCTATGACCGCAACCAGCGGCCCGGGCTTCTCCCTGAAACAGGAAATGCTCGGTCTGGCTTGCAGCGCCGAAATCCCCTGCGTTATTGTCAACGTACAGCGTGTAGGCCCTGCTACCGGCCAGCCGACCTCCCCTGCTCAAGGCGAGGTTATGCAAACTCGCTGGGGCACCCACGGTGACCACTGGCTGATTACCGTTTCTCCGTCCAGTGTTCCCGAATGCTTCGACCTGACTTTGCGTGCAGTAGCATTGAGCGAAAAATATCGTTGCCCGGTTATTCTCCTGATGGACGAGGTTATCGGCCATATGCGCGAGAAAATTGAGCTTCCCGACAACTATGATGAAATTCCGCAGGCAGAACGCAAACGCCCGACCTGCGCACCCGAAGATTATCTGGCTTACGGCTGCGAGGAAGGCTCCAAGGTTCCTGCTATGGCAGACTTCGGCAGCGGTTACCGCTGGCACGTATCCGGTCTGGTACATGACGAAACCGGTTTCCCGAAAGGCACCGGCGAAGCAACCCGCACCTCTCAGGATCGTCTGCGCACTAAATTAGAAGATAACTTAGACGACATCGTACAAGTAGAAAACTATCGTATGGAAGATGCCGAATTTGCTGTTGTAGCCTTCGGCGGCGCTGCCCGTACTGCTTATGAAGCAGTTGACATGGCACGCAAGGAAGGCCTGAAGGTTGGCTTCGTCCGCCCGATTACTATCTGGCCGTTTGCCGAAAAGCAAATGCAGGAGCTGGCAGGCAAGGTTAAAGGCATCCTCGTACACGAGCTCAACTGCGGTCAGTACGTTCTGGAGGTTGAACGTGCGGTAGCAGGCAAGGTTCCTGTAAGCCTGTACGCTAAATACGATAACGAATCTGCTACTCCGGCAGAACTGTTAGCTGAAATCAAAAAGGCTATGGCCTAACGGATGAGAGGAGAAAAAACGATGAGTGAAATGGAAAATTTAATCAATAAATATTTCCGCCCGGGCCGTCTGCCTCACATCTGGTGCCCCGGCTGCGGCAACGGCGTTATCACCGGCGCCATTGTAAAAGCAATTGATAAGCAAGGTCTGGAAAAAGACGACGTTGCAGTAATCAGCGGTATCGGCTGCTCCAGCCGTTCCTCCGGTTATCTGGACTTCAACACCGCCAACACTCTGCACGGCCGTGCTCTGCCGATTGCTACCGGTGTAAAAATGGCTAACCCTGCACTGAACGTTATCGTTTGCAGCGGTGACGGTGACTGCACCGCTATCGGCGGCAACCACCTGATTCATGCAGCACGCCGCAATATTGATTTGACTCTGGTTGTTTTCAACAACAGCATTTACGGCATGACCGGCGGTCAATATTCTCCGATGACCCCGATTCATTCCAAAGCAACCACCGCTCCGTACTACACTGTTGAACCGAGCTTCAATCTGCTCGACCTGGCAAAAGCTGCCGGCGCAACCTATGTAGCACGCGCAACCACCTACCATGTTCCCGTACTGGTTGATGTTATCGCTAAAGGCATTGCACACAAGGGCTTCTCTATCATCGAAGCAGTAAGCGCTTGCCCGATTTCCTTCGGCCGTCAGAACAAGATGGGCGGACCTGCTCAGATGATGGCTTGGCAGCGTGACCATGGCGTTATGAAGGCTGTTTGGAACTGTTTGTTTCGTGTTTCATCTTCAAAGCTCCTTTCGGTGAAAAGATCCGGTCTCCGGCGTTATTATTTCCAATAAAGTATCTGGTATCCGCTTTTTTTATACAGAAATTTGTGGTATACTGTGTCGTGAAATTTATCATGGGGCTGTGTGCCCGGCCCAAACCGGCCGCAGCCTGTACTGCATACTGGCAAGGAGGTCTCCTTATTTGATACACCCTGTTGAACCCAAAAAAGTTCTCTGCATCCACGATCTGCTGCGCCGCACCACCCGCAAGGTGGTGAAGGGCGCAGAAAACGCCGTTTTGCAGCTGGACAAAATGGTGGGGGACTTTGTGGAAAAGCACATGGAAGGGTAAAAAACAAGGAACGGCGTTCCGGACGGGACGCCGTTCCTTGCTTTGGAAAGCTCATTTGTTCCAGATGCACATGCGGGCCGAGGTGTTGATCTCGCCCAGAACGCTCAGGTCCATCTGGATGTTGCAGGTCACGGTAAGGGACTTGTTGACATCGTCGCCGGTCAGCACCGAGGCGGGCAGGTTCTTGATGGTGAGCACGCCGGTGTCCTTGGACACATCGCCGGGCACAGCACCGGT
>OQVZ01001027.1_pt1 | contig 10511 bp, 5 predicted proteins | sample 1691571 | NCBI WGS metagenome assembly OQVZ01 (sample SAMN03418261, study PRJEB22391) | human gut metagenome | biome: human-gut; feature: organic feature; material: feces | host: Homo sapiens | place: Tanzania | collected 2013-01
CTTGTGCTGTATGCGGCAAGCCACGCCTTGGGGTCGGGGGCACTGCTGCGCCATGGCAGTTCGAACAGGGCATCGTAAAGTACAGGCACTTGCTCAATGGCCTCGGGAGTGGCGCCAATGCCCTTGATGTTGCTGTATGTAGACTTCTGTGTAAAGAAATCGGTCATGATTTTAGACAGACGGCCGAACAAACCCGTGCGGCCACCAAAGTTGGGCAGTGCACAGTAAACGGCATCATGGCCTTTGTAATCATTAAAATGTGTGTGTGCATCGCTGAAGAGGTCAAGCACAATGAGTTTGCCCTTTTCTACTTTGTCTAATACATTGTATTGTGCGCCACTCCATTGCCAGAACTGAATGACCCACTTGCCATTGCTGTTGGCCTTGTACATGGCATCGGCTATTTTGCTATAAGCCGAGGCTACATCAATGCCGTCGGGGTTGGCCCCCTCGTGGAAGGGGTCCATGCTGTAATATTCAGATGTACCCATCAGCTCCTCAAGACGCTTGTAGTAGAGTGCTGATATTTCGGTAAATGCGGTGGAGTTGGGGTCGAGAATGTAGGGACGCACAAAGTTGCACCAGTTGCCCTGGTTGTTGGCTTTGTAGCCCTTTTTGCTTTCGATGTTGCTCGGCACCATGCCAGCATAGCCAGGCAGTACGGGCTGCATGCCGAGCTCGCGCTCGCGGGCCAGAATCTTTTTGGCCAATGCCTCTTGGCGTGTGTACCACCAATCGGGGTCGGGGCCACCCCAACCCTCAAGGTTGTTCATGCCCCACCAAGCTTGGAAACAGGGGCCGGCAATAAATGCGTTGGCTTCGTCCTTGGTGTAGCCAAGGTCGTTGACCAACAGATTTCTCCACACCACGTCAAGGCCCACAATCTGCAACGGCATGTTGATGCCGTGCAGGGCCATCCAGTCAATTTCCTTTTGCCAGCGGTCCCAAGTCCATACCGACATGGAGTATGAAAAGGTGCAGTAGTTGAGGTAGTAGCGGTAGTCAACGCTGCTCTCGTGTGTCTCGTCGGTAGTGGGCACGGGCAGTGTTTTGCTGCTTAGGTCCGTAGTCAGATTGTTCCACGACAGATTGACGTGGGCATAGTGGTTGAGATACCAGTTAATACCCGTTGTCACCGCCGAAATGTTGCTGCCCTTGATGCAAGGCTTGCCATCTTGGTTTGTAATGACAAAGGCCTCCTTGCCGTTGCTGCTGATGCGCTCGTCGACAATGGTGACAAAGCGGTCAGCTGTGCCGTTGCCACCAATGCGATTGAGCAGGGCAGTTACAGCAGGCGGATTTTGTGTGGCTGCTGCAAGTGTTTGCACGCAAGCCAAGGCCAAAAGCACAACGAAGAGTTTGATGCTTTTGAAGTGATGTTTGTAATGCCTCATCGATGTATGGGGTTGAATGGTTAATGTGATATTTCTTTGTATGATTGGCCTCATGGCATGGTGGTGCAATGGGGCTTGTGTTTCTGTCTGTTATTGTAGTAAGTGGGTGCAGGTAATGTCGGTTGTGCAGATGGTGTATGCACGCTTTGTGCTTACCCCCTAAAAAGTAGTTATATCCATTTTGTCTGCACTCTGCACTAAGTGTGTTTAATGTATTGATAATCAGTTTGTTATGGCGTGTAGACAACTTGTAAAACCATCTACACTTTGCCTGCACTTGTCATCTACACGCTTTGTTCGCATATTACCCTCTACACGCTATATTCACCCTCTCTATCTCTACCCCCTCAGTCTGCAATCAATCCCTTGCACCATCTTAATTATATATTGTGTGTCAGTTGGGGCGCGCCTGTGCAATTTTCAGTCATGTGGGATAGAAAAAACAGTTGCGGGAGGTAGAAAAATGTGTTGCTCCGTGTGTTATAACGGCCTCCCGTTACTGTCATTGCTTGCGCGCATGGCCGCGTTGGCTGATGCTTGTGCACAGTATGGCTGGTGCGCTTGCTGTGCATTTAACTTGCCGAATGCGGTGTGCAGATACAGTGTAGATAAATTACGAGTTTGTCTACACTCCTAAAGCCGTTGATATTCAGTGTGTTACGTGCTATTAGTGTAGAGTGTAGACAAAGTGACGAAAAATAATCTGTAGGGTGCTGACGATGCAGTAAAGTGTATACACTCTATCAAAGTGCATCATTAGTATGTAGTGGTTTTCTCCTTAAGTTTTGATGACAAAAAGTCGGCGGCGTGTACAATGCTTACGAGGGCTGATTTGTCGCTGGCTGTGAAAAAGGAGTAGCGGTTGGTGCTGCCGTTTTCGCCCACATCGAACATGCCCATGTGCCAACGTATGGCCAACATCTCCTCGGGCTTGAGGCGCATATACCAGCTGAGCATAAGGCACGACTTTTCACCATGCCCGAAGGGGAAATCATCTTTTATTTCATATCCATTGTACGACTGCCATTTGCCTTTGTCGTCTTTTTTCCAACGTTCGGCTTTGTGGTACATTTTGACTTTGCATATATCGTGGAACAATGTGGCAATGGCAATGCTCTCGCGCGAAATTTGCTCTTGAAATGGCGATGTGCCGTTTTCGATGGCAGGCTGTGCCACACTGTCGTAGATGCTGCATGCCGTTTCAAACACGTTGATGCAGTGTTGGCACAGGCCACCGTCCTCGTTGAGATGGAAGTTGGTAGAGCTTGGTGCCGTGTAGAAGTCGGTGTTTTCGAGATAGGCCAACACTTTGTCAACACCCTCACGCTTGATGTGTTCATGACAGAGGGCTATGAAGCGCTGCTTGTTGGCTTCGATGATGTCGGGGGTCATACGCTTTTGATCTTTTGTTTGTGTGGGGGGATTTTTGTAAGTCACCGTGGTGGGCTGCACCTTGATGCTGTCAATCGGCAGCAGTTTCAGCCAATGCCTTTTCGTCAGTCTCTTTTTGTTGCCTGATTTCGGCATAGGCCTCTTGGTTGGCAGACAATCCCATTTGTTGGGCGCGTTCCATCACAAAATTAAGGGCGGCCAAGGGTTTGTTTTCTGCTTTGCCGTCAAGTATGGCGTCTTTGAGTGCACTCTTCAGCGTACCAATTTCGCGGCAAGGGGGCAAGGTGAACAGTCGCATGATTTCGTCGCCTGTAACGGGTGGTTGGAAATTGCGTATGCGGTCTTTCTCTTCGATGTCGATGAGCTTTTGGCGCACGATTTTGAAGTTTTGCAGAAAGTTCTTTTTGCGTTGCTCGTTCTTGCTGGTGATGTCGGCTTCGCACAACAGCATGAGGTCCTCAATGTCGTCGCCAGCCTCAAATAGCAGTCGTCGCACGGCGCTGTCGGTCACGATGTCGTCGGCTATGGCAATGGGGCGCATGTGCAGCCCTACGAGTTTGGCCACATACTTCATACGCTCGTCAAGTGGCAGTTTCATGCGGTTGAAGAGCGGTTTTATCATCTTTTCGCCCAGATAGTTGTGGTTGTGGAAGGTCCAGCCTATGGCCGGCTCCCATCGCTTGCTGCGTGGCTTGCCAATGTCGTGTAGCAGGGCTGCCCAGCGCAGGTAGAGTTTGTCACTCTTTGATGCCACGGTGTCGAGCACCTCGAGTGTGTGGTAGAAGTTGTTCTTGTGCGATTTGCCGTTGCGCGTTTTCACGCAGTCGAGATTGGCCACTTCGGGCAGAATGATGGACAACAAGCCGCAGCGCTGCAGTTCTACGAAGCCGATAGATGGCACCTTCGACATCATTATTTTGTTCAGCTCTGTAATGATGCGTTCGGCGCTGATTATCTTGATGGACCTTGAGGACGGCATCATAGCCACCCCACTCGACCCCGACATCACCTTCAGCGACGACCCGCTGCGCATGATGCGCTGCGTGCGCTTCTCGGCTCAGCTCAAGTTCTTCATCGACGAGGAGACGTTCGACGCCCTCGGACGCAACGCCGAGCGCATCAAGATAGTGAGCGGCGAGCGCATCGCCGACGAGCTGAACAAGATAATGAAGACCGACCAGCCCTCGCGCGGCTTCGTCGAGCTGCACCGCTGCGGACTGCTGCAGCTCATCATACCCGAGCTGGCTGCGCTCGACATCGTGGAGACACGCAACGGCAAGGCGCACAAGAACAATTTCTACCACACGCTCGAGGTGGTGGACAATGTGGCGAAGCGCAGCGACAACCTTTGGCTGCGTTGGGCGGCTCTGTTCCACGACGTGGGCAAGACGCGCTCAAAGCGCTGGGAGCCTGCTATCGGATGGACGTTTCACAACCACAACTACGTGGGCGCCAAGATGATTCCCGCCATCTTCAGACGCATGAAGCTGCCGATGGACGCCAAGATGAAGTACGTGGAGAAGATGGTAGACCTGCACATGCGACCCATCGTGATTGCCGACGAGGAGGTGACCGACTCAGCCGTTCGTCGACTGCTCAACGACGCGGGCGACGACATCGACGACCTTATGATGCTCTGCGAGGCCGACATCACGAGCAAGAACGAGGTGCGCAAGAAGCGTTTCCTCGAAAACTTCCGCATGGTGCGCGAGAAGCTCACCGACCTTAAGGAGCGCGACTACAAGCGCCTGCTGCAGCCCGTCATCGACGGCAACGAGATAATGCAGATATTCAATCTGCAGCCGAGTAGAGAGGTGGGCGTGCTGAAACAGTATCTGAAGGACGCCGTGCTCGACAACCGTGTGGCTAACGAGCGCGAGCCTCTTATGGAACTACTGATGAAGAAAGCCGCAGAAATGGGGCTCACTCAGTAGTTTTCTCACCGTTCGCGTCCGCAGTCCGCACCGTTCGCGTTCGCGGTCCGCATCGTTCGCGTCCGCGATCGGTGACTGATACGCAACTTACACATTGATAAAGTGGCACTTTCGCATTGGCAAAGTGCCACTTTTGTGTTGATGAAATGTCACTATAATTTATGAAAATGCACTTCTGCATTGGTCAAAATCGATACTAATATATTGAATAACGCGTAATGAGAAATAAAAGTTGTTAAATGTATGTATGTAATGGTTACAACTTATTTACATATTTAGTAACTTTGCATGCAGAAAACTTAAACAAGCGGTTTAGTTTTCTGTATTTTCCCCTCAGGGGGTGCAGTTGTCTCAACTGCACCAACCGAGCTCACCAACCGAGCGACAGGTGCATTCAAATAGGTTGGTGCAGTTGAGACAACTGCACCCCCTGAGAGCACCCATAGTCATTAAGCAAATAGTAAAGTAATATATATATTAATAAGGTAAAAAATATTTATTAAAAATAGGTATGAAGAAAACAAAGATTTTATTGGTTGCAGCCTTGGCTGCAGTGCTCGCCTCATGTGGCGGCGGAAAGAGTGGCGGAAAGCCTAACTTCGGCGACAACGAATACGCTGTACGCACAGTTCAGGGTCAGGACGCAAACTTGCAGACCACCTATCCGGCATCTATCAAGGGTGTTCAGGACGTGGAGATTCGCCCGAAAGTGTCTGGCTTCATCACAAAGCTTTGCGTGAAGGAAGGTCAGTCGGTTAAGGCAGGTCAGTTGCTGTTTGTCATCGACAACGTTACATACGCCGCTGCCGTTCGTCAGGCAAAGGCATCTGTGAACGCTGCAAAGGCACAGCTCAACACTGCAACTCTTACATACAACAACTCGCAGAAACTCTTCAAGAACAACGTAATCGGTTCTTACGAGCTGCAGTCGACAAAGAACGCAATGGAGAGCGCTGCCGCCCAGCTCGCTCAGGCAAGGGCAGCATACGTATCGGCTAAGCAGAACCTCAACTTCTGCTTCGTTACCTCTCCGGCTAACGGCGTTGTAGGCGACCTGCCTTACCGCGTAGGTGCTCTCGTAAGCGCTTCGTCGCAGCAGCCCCTCACAACCGTGTCTAACAACTCTACAATGCAGGTTTACTTCTCTATGACAGAGAAAGACCTTCTGGAGATGAGCAAGACACAGGGTGGCGTACACGCTGCCGTAGAGAGCTATCCGGCTGTGAAGCTGCAGCTCGCCGACGGCTCTATCTACGAGCATCCGGGCAAGGTGGCTGCCGTGAGCGGCGTCATCGACCCGACAACCGGTACGGTGTCTATGCGTGCCGACTTCCCCAACCCCGACCATGTGCTCAAGAGCGGCGCTTCAGGCTCTATCGTAGTGCCTCACGTAGCTTCTTCGGCTGTTATCATCCCGCAGGACGCTGTGGTTCAGGTGCAGGACAAGTACTTCGTATATGTAGTAGGTAAGGACAACAAGGTGAAGTACACACCGGTTACTGTCAACCCGCAGAACGACGGCAAGAACTACATCATCACTTCTGGTCTTAGCGTAGGCGACCGCTTCGTTGTGAACGGCGTTTCTTCGCTCCAGGACGGCATGGACATCAAGCCGCTCACAGAGGCTCAGTACGCTGAGAAACTGAAGAAGACAGAGCAGCTCGGCGAGGCTCAGGGCGACCTTGGCAAGCTGAAGAAGGCATTCGGAAAATAATTTTTTGGTAGATAAGAAAGTAATATGAAATTAGATAGATTTATCCTGCGCCCGGTGCTCTCGACCGTGATTTCAATCGTGGTTGTCATCCTGGGTGTGTTAGGTTTGGTGTCGCTGCCTATTGAGCAGTACCCGAACATGGCGCCGCCTACCATCATGGTGCGTGCAGCCTATACCGGTGCCAACTCACAGACCGTGCTCAACTCTGTGATCGCGCCGCTTGAGGAGTCGATCAACGGTGTGGAGGGCATGACCTACATGACCTCTTCTGCCACCAACGACGGTTCGGCTTCTATCACCGTATTCTTCAAGCAGGGCATGAACCCTGACATGTGTCAGGTGAACGTGCAGAACCGCGTATCGCAGGCTTCTGCGTTGCTGCCTGCCGAGGTAACAAAGGCAGGTGTGACGGTCATGAAACGCCAGTCGTCTACCGTTATCCTCTTCGGTCTTACAGCCGACGACGACCGCTACGACGACGAGTTCCTCACCAACTATGCCAACATCAACGTCGTTCCTGCCATCAAGCGTGTGAACGGTGTGGGCGAGTGCCAGTGCTTCTCGCAGAAAGACTACACCATGCGCCTCTGGATCGACCCGGTGAAGATGAAGAGCTACGGCTTGATTCCGACCGACCTCACCGGCGTTCTCGCACAGCAGAACATCGAGGCTGCGCCGGGTTCGGTAGGCGAGCAGTCGGACAACCAGTACCAGTACACCTTCCGCTACAGAGGACGTCTGCAGACACCGGAGGAGTTCGGCGAAATGATCATCAAGTCGACACAGGACGGACAGACCATCCGCGTGAAGGACGTAGCCCGCGTAGAGATGGGCGCGCTGTCATACACCGTAGAGTCGAAGAACAACGGCAAGCCGTCAGTAACAATGATGGTTACGCAGACCGCAGGCTCTAACGCTACAGAGATTGCCACAAACATCAAGAAGCTCCTCAAGGATCAGGAAGCATCAATGCCGCCGGGCATCCACTTCGACATCATGCAGGACGTTACGGAGTTCCTCTTCGCCTCAATCGAGGACCTTATCAAGACCCTCTGCGAGGCGTTCATCCTCGTGTTCATCGTGGTGTACATCTTCCTTCAGGACACACGCTCTACGCTCATCCCGTTGATTGCGGTGCCCGTATCGTTGGTCGGTACATTCTTCTTCCTCTACGCGTTCGGCTTCTCGCTCAACCTGCTTACGCTTGCCGCACTCGTGCTTGCCATCGCCATCGTGGTCGACGACGCCATCGTGGTCGTCGAGGCTGTGCATGCCAAGCTCGACCTCGGCTACAAGTCGGCTAAGCTCGCGTCTATCGACGCCATGAACGAAATCTCGGGCGCCATCATTTCAATCACCCTCGTTATGGCGTCGGTGTTCATCCCCGTGTCGTTCATGGGTGGTACGTCAGGTGCGTTCTACCGCGAGTTCGGTATCACTATGGCTATCTCTATCATCATCTCGGCACTTAACGCCTTGACCCTCTCGCCGGCTCTCTGCGCCATCTTGCTGAAGCCGAAGGACGAAGAAGGCAAGGAGCGCAAGATGTCGATGGTAGACCGCTTCCACGCATCGTTCAACGCCGCATACGGCAAGGTGCAGGAGAAGTATACAAAGGGTGTGCGTCGCCTCGTTGAGCGCCCCGTTATCGCTATCGCTACAGTCGTAGTGGCTATCGCTGCAATGGTAGTGCTCATGGGTACAACAAAGACAGGCCTCGTTCCTGACGAGGATACCGGCACAGTATTCTGTACAGTGTCAACACCTCCGGGAACTTCTATGAAGAAGACCAATGAGGTGATGGACCAGGTAGACCGCATGCTCGCTACCAACCCGGCTATCGCCAGCCGTATGCGTATCACAGGCTACAACTTCATCGCTGGTCAGGGCTCTAACCAGGGTACATTCATTATCAAGCTGAAGAGCTTTGAGGAGCGTCAGGAGGCAGAAGGTCCGCTGAAGTACATCGGCGTACACAACCTCGGTTCTACTATGGTGCTCGGTATGATATACAAGCAGACCGCAGCCATCAAGGGTGCGCAGATTCTCGCCTTCCAGCCGCCTATGGTGCAGGGCTTCTCTGCAACCAACGGTATGACATTCTCAATGCAGGACCGCACGGGTGGCGATGTCAACAAGTTCTACGACATCACACAGAAGTTCATCGCAGAGCTCAACAAGCGTCCGGAGATTTCGAACGCCATGACATCGTACAACACCAAGTATCCGCAGTACAAGATTGATGTTGACGTAGCTAAGTGTAAGCAGAGCGGCATCGACCCGTCTACAGTGCTCACCACAATGCAGGGCTACTACGGCGGTATGTATGCGTCTAACTTCAACGCTTACGGTAAGCTCTACCGTGTATACATCCAGTCGGCACCGCAGGATCGTGCAGACCTGAAGAGTCTGGACAATATCTACGTGCGCACTTCTGCTGGCGAGATGGCTCCGATCAAGGAGTACGTTAACCTGAGCCGTGTATACGGTCCGCAGGAGATCGACCGCTTCAACCTCTTCACCTCAATCAACGTGAACGCTTCGGCTGCTGAGGGCTACTCAACCGGCGACGCTATCAACGCTATGGCAGAGGTAGCCAAGACATCGCTTCCGGCAGGCTACACCTACGAGTTCTCGGGCTTGACACGTACCGAGCAGGAGTCGTCAAACTCTACAGCTATCGTGTTCGTGCTCTGCTTGACCTTCGTATACCTCATCCTTTCGGCACAGTATGAGTCGTACATTCTGCCGTTGTCAGTAATCCTTTCCATCCCGTTCGGTCTGGCAGGAGCCTTCCTCTTCACCAACATGTTTGGCAAGAACAACGACATCTACATGCAGATTGCGCTCATCATGCTTATGGGTCTTCTCGCTAAGAACGCCATCCTTATCGTGCAGTTCGCCCTCGAACGCCGTCGAACCGGTATGGCTGTGTCTTGGTCGGCAGTGCTCGGCGCTGCAGCCCGTCTGCGTCCTATCCTTATGACCTCTCTGGCTATGATTATCGGTTTGCTCCCGCTGCTCATGCCTTGGGGTGTAGGCTACAACGGCAACATGACACTCGGCGCTGCAGCCGTAGGCGGTATGCTTATCGGTATGCTCTGCCAGATTATGGTAGTGCCTGCGCTGTTCTACATCTTCCAGACATTGCAGGAGAAGATCAAGCCTATCGAGTTCGAGAACGACAGAGCAGATGTAGACACCGAGATTCGCCAGTACACCAACCCGTACGTGGCAGGTGCGCTGCATGAGCAGATTGAAAAGACTTCAAAATAAGACAGATGAACATGAAAAAAATAATGCTTCTCGCCGCTGGCGCATTGCTGATGACCAGCTGCGGAATATACAATAAGTACGAGCGTCCCGAGGTGAACACCACGGGACTCGTACGCGACGTGCAGAGCAGTACCGACACACTCGCTGTCACCGACACCACAAGCTTCGGCAACCTCGCCTGGCGCACGGTGTTCACCGACCCGCAGCTGCAGTCGCTCATCGAGCAGGGCTTGAAGAGCAACACCAACCTGCTCAACGCCGCTCTCAACGTGAAGATGGTTGAGGACCAGCTCATTGTGGCTAAGCTCGCTTTCGTGCCGGGCTTCACATTCTCGCCGCAGGGCACTATCGCTTCTTGGGACGGCAACCCCGCTACGAAGACCTATACGCTGCCTATCACCGCATCGTGGAGCGTAGACCTCTTCGGCAACCTTCTCAACCAGAAGCGTTCGGCACAGATGGCGCTGCTCGCTACGAAAGACTATCAGCTCGTAGTGCAGACAAAGGTTATCTCTAACATCGCCAACTTGTACTACACGCTGCTCATGCTCGACAAGCAGCTGCAGGTGGTAGACAATATGTCGAAGCTCACTGAGGAGACATGGAACATCATGAAGATTCAGAAGGAGCTCGGCCGCGTGAAGGAGACAAGCGTGCAGAGTGCTGAGGCTAACATGTATTCGGTTAAGGCTCAGGCAACGGAACTGAAGCGTCAGATTCGCGAAACGGAGAACTCGCTCTCGCTGCTGCTCGGTCAGCAGGCGCAGACCATCGCACGCGGAACGTTCGAAGGACAGCAGT
>OQVZ01001029.1_pt1 | contig 10484 bp, 9 predicted proteins | sample 1691571 | NCBI WGS metagenome assembly OQVZ01 (sample SAMN03418261, study PRJEB22391) | human gut metagenome | biome: human-gut; feature: organic feature; material: feces | host: Homo sapiens | place: Tanzania | collected 2013-01
CCACAGAACGCATGGCTGTGATAATGAAGGAAACCAACTTCGACTATTCCAATAGTTATGGATTGCAGGCGTCAGTCATATTCAATGCAGGCAAATGGCTCAATGGCAATGTGTTTGCCGTTGGAATCTACAAACACGACAAAAGTGACTATTTCTTCGATTTGCCATTCAATCGCAAGAAACTGACAGCTACACTTGGAGGTACGGCATCTATAAAACTATGCCAAACACAAGACTTGCGCCTAATTCTTAATCCTTTCTATCAAACAAAGGCTATACAAGGAGTCTACGACATAAGTCCTATTTTCAGAATGAATGCCAAACTGCAATGGTCGTCGCATGATGGTAAATGGGGATTGCGCCTTAATGGTAGCAACATCTTCAACAACCTATACGACACACGTTCCGTACAAGGCAACCAAGACTACCGAATGAAGATAAACTATAACTGGGCATCTGTCACTTTTGCAGTTATCTATAAGTTTGGTGGCTACAAGGAAAAGAACGTAAAGGCTGTAGATACATCAAGAATGGGACATTAAGACGCAAAGGCAGATAAAATACTGATAAAAACAAAAAGGTAGTATTCTTTGTCTTAATGTAGCATTTCCACAGAGAATAGTCTTGTTCCTGTATGTTTGTCATTTAACTGAAGTTTCGCATGTGGGGAAGTTAGGGAAGTTAGAGGGAAGTTAAGGGACAAAAGTCCTATGTTTAAGCTAGAAGACTATTGTCTCTTAACTTCCCGAACGACCGTAGGGAGTGATAACTCCTTTAACTTCTGAACTTGCGAAACTTGAATATTTTCTTTAAAAAAAACAAAAGATTCTATCAGAAAATGTAGACTCTCACTTTTTTTTGTAAATTTGCATTAAAATTATTAACTAAATTTTGAGTTGCATATGAAAAGAACATTAATTGTTTTGTTTATTGCGGTAACTGCATTTCTCATTATACTCCAACTTTCATATTGCACACCTAGCAATTTTAAAGAAAAAGTCAAAGTAACGACAATACAGAAAAAAGTTGGTCGAAAGAGTAAAACAAATGCAGACACTATTTCGATAATTGTCACCAATAAATATTCTGAAGATATTTTTATCGGTGAAGATTATTATATAGCAAAATTCAATGGTAAAAAATGGGTTAGGTTGCCATTACATTATGCATTTGTTGATATTGGTTATAAAATACCTAAAGGAGAGTCAAAATCTTTCACTATAAATTTGCAAAAAGAACGATATAAATATTCAAGAGGTCAATACAAAATTGTAAAGCCGTTCTCGTTCTCAACAAATGAAATGAAAGATTCTATGATGTACTATTTTTCTATAAAGTAAGTAACATACAAGAACATGTCAGAATTGTGAATGACCTTCATATTTTGACAAGTTCTTGTATATAATAGTTTAGGAGCTATGTACAATGTTTGTCCTTTGTGAAACACATCTATTATTGAAGGTGATAAAAAGATAGTGTTTGTAATAGTTCTACTTTGCAAACAAATTGTGTCTAAACTATTTATCTTGCCAAAGTATTTCTTTTTTTTTGTAAAACACGCTAAAATCTACCGAATAGCTTAAAATGAGCGATTTATAACGGTTTCACCTCAATGGAGGTAATGATTTAGCAACATTCCTAATTTCTGCAATCTGCGTACATTTGCAGTCAAACAACTCTTTTTGGTTGCAAAAATACAAAAAAGAAGGAGTTTACATGTTAAGATTTTTATAAAGAATGTTAAAAACAACAATAAATATTTGCAAATCTTTTATTTATTCACATTTTTGCATTATATTTGTGGCGAAAAGAAATTAATAGATAAACTCATATAGGATAAAACAATGAAGAAATTATTGGGTATCATATTATTGACAGTATTGGTTGTATTTAGTTCATGCAACTCTAATACAGATGCTTTTCTTACGGAAACATCACCACAACTATTTGGTGTATGTCAAGTAAGCACAGGCAATGTTGTGCAACATAAGGATTCTATAGCCTTTACTGATTTAGATATTGCATGGTTCAATCCTAAAACACGAGAAATCAAATTTAAGGAATATGATAAAATAAAATCTATTCCAATCTATGCATCAATAAGTGTAAAAAGTTCATCTGAAACACTGTTCATTATAGCAGCTAATATCAATCCTGTTGTGAATCGTGCATATGATGATTTGGTCTTATTCTGTGACAAGGATGGCAAATACTATCTCAACGATAATTATCCGAATTATTGGAATTTAGAAAAGACAAAACAAAATGCAGATAAGCGTTCTGAAGGTTGGAATAAATTTATCAATCTTCTCAGAAAAGAAGGGCGTATCAAATAATTAAAAGAGACGGAATTTTCCGTCTCTTTTTTAAGTTATGCAGCATAAAAATAACAGTGTAAGCATAAACGTAATACTTATTTTGCCACCTTAGATGAATGTTTTTGGTGGAATCATTGATACAGTAGAACGTTTCTCTGATATAGCTCATATATTTTAAAGTAAGTACTGTGTATGAATATAATTAAAAAATGAACAATATGAAGAAATATCCATTGTATATTATAGCATTATTATCATGCATTCTGTTTCTATCATGTGATAAGACAAAACATGAAGATACTTGGTGGTTTGACAACGAAACTGAGAATCTTTTTACAAACGGTTTGTTTGTCAATTATGAGTCAACATGTCGGGTTATAACTATTGGCTGTAACTCAGACAGTTGGATTGCGACGATGAATAATAATGACAACCAGAACGATAGTTGGATTACTATCAATAAAGAAGAAGGGAATGATGGTATTAGCTATTGTTCTATTAAAATTTCAGAGAACAAAGGATGGAACGAAAGGTGCGCATATGTCAAATTTACTAATGGTAATGACATCAGACTCCTAACAATAAAACAGGAGGCAGAGAAACGTGTATATATTCCGTATAAACTTGTGCAGATAACACGTGAAGGTGGAATGGTTGAAGTATCTTTTGAAGCAAATGTCAATTGTGAATGTAGTATAAGTAGAATAGGTTGGAATCCTTCTTGGATTAAAATGGTTTCTCACGAAAAAGACGGACAAACGAATAAAGTCGTTCTTAAAGTTGATGAAAATTTATCTTTGGGTAGACAGGCCATCCTCGATATTTCTATAGCAGAAATAGGAACTACCGAGCATATTACTTTGCAACAAGAGCCCCGTTTGTTTAATGAAAATGAAAATATAAATATATATAGAGAGGGTACACTTGGGACTCTTCTGGGTTCTGATATTGCAAGCTGTCGTAATATAAGAACATTAACATTATCAGGAAGGTTAAATGTGAGTGATATGATTTGTCTATATAGATTGACTAATGGGCCGAACAGTTCCATAAAGAATCTTAATATGTTCTCGTGCACTACAGATGCATCTGGAAATACAATACTTGATGAGATGTTTAGTAATTCAAATATAGAAAGGGTAAATTTACCAGGAGACTTGAAATGCATTCCATACAAAGCGTTCTATCGTTGTACATCTTTAGATAGTATAAACGTAGAAGCAAATATTAAGAAAATAGACATACTGGCATTTGCGGGTTGCTCCAGTTTAAAAAGCATATCTTTTGATAGTTACTGTCAATTGGCTGAGATTGGAATGGGGGCTTTTAATACTAAATCGGTAATAGAAGATTTAGTTCTTCCTACTTTCAATGTAAAAATGCCTCCAAGTGCATTATATGGATGCACTATAAAACGGTTGCACCTTACAGAAGAGGTTCCTCCTATATTAGTAGGTGAAGGCAAGGGCTTGCAGAATACAATTCTTTATGTTCCTGCAGAGAGTGTCGAATTATACAAAAAGGCCAAATTTTGGAGGGATTTTAAGGAAATCTGTCCACAACAGACCTATTAATACGATTTCTATTAAGGTTTCCAAAGACGAAGAGCAAATGTTTAGTTCGATTTATAAGATGTAAATGGATTTAATGTAAGAAGGTATTTTTTTGCTACAATAGGTGTGTTCTGAGACAGGGAATATTGGTCGAGCAGGTGTAGTACGATTGAAAAGTCTCGTGAATTTGTTTGATAACTATTTCTCTATACCAATAGATGATTTGTTATCTAAACCTACAGTCATTGAGTTGGCGGCAATCGAGAATTCTGATCAGAAAGCTTTGCTAATAGCTTTATTACTTCTTTCTATTTTATCTTATGTTAATGCCAATTATATAGGTGAAGGAGGACTACGCAACTTTATATTGTTGGAAGAGGCACATGTGTTGTTGGATGCTGATACTAATTCTGGCGGTGAAGGTTCGGCAAATCCTGCTGCTGTTGCGCAAGGTTTGGTCAAGCGTATGCTTGCTGAAATACGTTCTTATGGAGTTGGAATGGCAATTGCCGACCAGTCTCCACGCAAGGTGGGCATAGATATAGTTGCTTTGACAGATATTAAAGTTGCCTTTAGATTGGTGGAAAAGCAAGACAAGGAAATATTGGCAGATTCTACAAGTATGAGTGATTTGCAACTCAATCGATTAGCCAAACTCAAACCAGGTGAAGCATTCTTATTTTTTAATCGCTTAGATGAGCCTGAGGAAATAATAACACCAGATTATCGTCTGGATAATAATATTAGCATATCTCTGTCTGATGATGGCATTCGTCAACTTTCAACTTACTGGAATGATAAAGCAGATAAACTGCGTCCTTATCCCGAATGTAAATTGTGTCCATATTGTCAAGCAAGCTGTGATTACAATCGTAGGGTGTTGGCTAAGGAAGTTGCTCGACGCATATTTAAAAAATATGTAGGTAATGGATGTAGAGAAGTCGAAAAACTTAAAAATGTACTTTCAAAGATAAGTAGTCTTATAAAGTCGGAATTGAATGATGAACCATTTAATAGAGAGTTGTTGTCTTGTGTAAAAGTGTATTTTTGGAGGCATGTTAAGTATGATACATTCTTGCATATACCTTCAAAAGTAATATATGAATCTTTAACTAAAAAATAAGCTTATGTGTGAATTTGACGATTGTGATACATGTACAGAACCTGATGAATTTGATCAGTTTGACGATAGTGATACATGTACAGATCCAGATGGATTTGATCAATTCTTTGGCCAACCTGGAGGTGATGGATTTGATCAACTCTTTGATCAAGAGCAAGATGATTCTAGTGATGAATTTGATAAAATCTTTGACCAAGATGGTCGTGGTGATGGTTTTGATCAATTCTTTGGTCAAACAGACAATTGGGAAAGAACTGGCGTTTCTGATGATATAGCTGATACATCGGACTCTTCGGTAGAAGATTCTATGGAAGGTTCTGATTCTTTGGGTGAGAAGGACAGTGACTCTTCTGAAGGATGGGCTGAGGATAATGCTTCTGATACATCTGAAGAAGAAATTGAAAAAAATGAAGAATCAGACAATGGCTGGGATGAAGATGGAACTGAGATGCAGGATGAAACCAAAGAACAACGGGAGGATGAAGAGGTGAATCAACAAGAATTGGCAGAACAAGAAGCCGAAGATGATAAGATGCTTGATGACATGGAAGATAAATATAAGGATTTGGATCGTAAAGCGGATGCAGCTAATCGTGAGTTGGAAGATAATACGGAGCCAGAGTCAGAATCAGAATTGAATAACAAGGCATCAGAGTTGAATACTCAGCGTGATGATCTTGGTAAGGAAATAGAAGACTTTAAGTATAAACATAAAAAGTAATTAAATCTATATTATTATGGGATTATTTCATAGAAATGAGAATGATGCCAACTTCGCAGGTGGCAGTCGTAACATCGTCGAGTCTATACAGCGTCAGCTGGACGTTGATGCTCTTATTTATATTGACCCACGACAAGACTTCAACATGGGGTCAGTGATAACAGTGGCTCCAAATGAACAAGTTATTTTTATCAAAAATGGTAAACTATATGGTGTTCTTCCTTCGGGACGACATGTTGTTGCTACAGATAACATTCCAATCTTAGGACGTATTCGTAATATGCTTTCTGGTGGAGTGTCAACTTTTACGTGTCAAGTTTATCATGTAACAACTTCTATGCAAACAATGGAGTGGGGAACTCCAAGTCCTATAGAATGTGAGGATTGGTACTTGGGAGGTGGAAGATTTCCTGTTCCAACTAAGGTAAAAGGTAATGGAGTTTTTACTTTCTATTTTGATATAGATGATGATAATAATTCTGCAGTTAAGTGTTATCTAAATCTTATGGGCAATAAAAGCTTTTTTACAAGTGATGATTTGAAGAAATTCTTTTCAGCGCAAATAACGCAAAGAGTGAGTCGTGTGGTAGGTAAGACTATAACAGACATATCTATGCATAGACCGATAACAGCATTGTCAACGTTATTGGATGATATTACAAATCAGGTTACTCCTGAAATCCAAAAAGTATTTGCAGATAATGGATTGCGTATTGACAATTTCTCCTTTAATGAGCTTTCTATTTTAGAAACTAAAGATAGGAGCGATATTCTGTCAGAGAAGATAGTAGCTTCTAATGTTAAAGATTCTGACTATAATATGGCTGTTCAACAGAGAATTCTAAAAAAAATAGCGGATAATCCGGGTGCTGGTGGTATCGCAAGTGCTGGTGCTGGTCTAGGCTTGGGAATGGCTGCTGGTAATGCTTTTGCTACAATGGCTACAACAGCTTTTGCGCAACCACAGCCACAGCAATTTCAACAACCAATGGGCTTTGGTGGTGGAAATCGTTTTGGTGCAGCGCAGGCTCAACCAACAAACTCTTCAATGGCACAAGACCCGGCTGATGTGTTGGTAAAGATGAAGAAATTATTGGATTCAGGACTTATTAGTCAACAGCAATATGATGATAAGGTTGCAGAAGTTTTAAGTAGAATGTAAAAAGGTAACGGTGATGAAAAGTGCATTTTTTAAAATGGTTATAGGGCTTGTTTTCTTAGCCTTGTTTAATATCCTTTATTTTGTAGTTGGAGGAATAGATCATACCTCTTTGGACTGGGTTTGTTATGGATTCATCCATGTATCCTACTTGATGATACTGATAACTCCTTTATTTTGCTTGTCAAACAAGAAAATGTCGGTACAATCTTCTACTCTATATCTCATCGTATTTTTTTATTTTATCATAGAATTAGTAGTAGGTTTGCTTTTTATGTACTTTAAACCACAAACTAATACGTGGGCTATTATTGTACAGTCTGTATTGTTGGCAATCTTCTTGGTGCTTCAACTGGCAAGTGTTCTTGCAAATGATGCAACGAATAAATCTCTTAAAAAACAAGAAGTTGAATCGATAAACATTGAATCTTTGGTTTTGCGATTAAGAGAAAGTATGAGAATGGTACCTGATGTTGAAGCTCGAAGATTAGTAAAACTGTGTGTTGATGCTGTCAATAGTAGTCCAAGAGAATCTTTCCCTGAAGTAGCGGAATCTGAGACTGCTATGCAGGTGGCAGGAGATGATTTGTGCTTTGCCATAGATTCATCTGCAAGTGTTGAAGAGATATCTAAAAAGGCAAAAGACCTAAAGGTCGTTATTTCACGCCGTAACTCAGCAATTAGTATGCATAGACTTTATAATAAGTAATCATATAATAATAACAATTAAAATCTTAAATTTATGGCAGAAACAAGAGAATTACAAAAGATTGCTTGCCCGTCATGTGGTTCTAAGATTACCAAATTCGGCAGATTTGACAGAACCTTAGTTTGTCCAGCATGTGGAAACACAATCATTAATCCTGTTGCAGAAACTCGCAAGGAAGATATGCCTGAGCGTATGATTCCTTTCACGACACAGGAGGGGGATTTTGAAAGTGCCTTGGTAAATACTTTGGTTAACCAAGATTATGTTCCAAAGAATGTATTCCAAGCAATTAATACTGGTAATGTGTTCCGTGCTTATCTCCCAATGTATCTGTATGAAGGTACATATCAGGCTTCATGGAGTTGTGAGTCTTCTTATAGCGATCAAGAGGTAAAAATCTCAGATAGTTGGACTGACAATAGTAAAAAGATTAGTACCAAAAATGTTAAGAAATGGCGTCCACAGAATGGTAATGCCTCTGGAAATTTTGGTTTCCTTTGTCTTGCTAATGAAAGTGCTGATGACTTACCTCAGGAACTTCGTAACTTTACGTCGCAGTTCCCTTATGATGTGATGATGTCAAAGAAGTTCGATCCGGAAATGTTGGGTGAAGAGGATTCTAATCTGATTACAATACCACGTAATGCTGATGAAACACTTGTTTGGCAAAAGCATGGAAAGAACTTGGTTGACGATACTGCCGAACGAGCAGCGTTAGATCAAATTGGTAATCAGGAAATTCGAAATTTCCGTGCTTCTTCTAGTTGTAGCTTAAATACTAAAGGTGAGTACATGCTTGTTCCTTTCTGGTTTGTTTATTATACTTATGACAATCAGAAGTATAACTTTATGATGGACGGAACTGGACAGCATTATTCTTATACTTATCCTGTTGATCAAGAAGAGGTTGATTTTGTCAATGGTAAGGAAAAGATAAAGAACATTGTGAAATGGTTGTGGTTGCTTCTTTTTGTTGTTTGGTATTTATCAAATTATGGTGTTGCATTTGCTTATTTGGCAATATGGATTGTAGCTAAGATTATCGTCAACAAGAAGATGAATAAGGATATTGATGACAGATTGGCGGAATCAAGGAATGCTCGTCAGTCAGCTGCTTCAAACTTATAGATGTCTCGTTATCCTTACTAAAAGATTTTTGTGTGCTTGCAGAATAATGCTTAATTATTCGATTATAAGTAATTAGGGTATTCTGTTTTACGTTTCTTAGCAACTCATTTGTTTGAACGTAAAAGTACGTCTTACTAATAAAGACCATTGCTACTTGGTTAAGCAAGTAACAATGGTCTTAATTTTACTATTTATAATAGGTCTTTAAAAGTAAAACACAAACCTACTTGAACAGTAATAAAACAAAAAAGCCACATCCGAGTGGATGTGGCTTTGTTTCTTTTGTGCTTGCTTGCAATTACTTGCGGAGGCCGAGGGCCTTGATGATAGCACGATAGCGATTGATGTCGCGATCGTAGAGGTAATTGAGCAATGCACGGCGCTTTCCTACCAACTGAGTCAAAGAACGTGTGGTAGTATAATCTTTACGGTTCTTCTTAACGTGCTCCGTCAAATGAGCAATACGGTATGAGAACAATGCTATCTGGCTCTCAGCTGAACCAGTATCAGAGTTAGACTTTCCGTACTTACCAAAGATCTCTTCTTTTTTTGCCTTGTCTAAATACATAGCTTTTTTGTAAATAATTAATAATGTTTGCACAAATGCGGATGCAAAGTTACAACTTTTTTCTTATAATGGCAAGAGTATACAATATTTTTTTGTAATTTTGCACCTGATTTATACATTATATACAATGCAAGACATTAGAAACATAGCAGTTATTGCCCATGTCGACCATGGCAAGACAACTCTCGTAGACAAGATGATGCTCGCTGGAAAGCTTTTCCGCGACGGTCAGGATAACAGTGGCGAAGTGCTTGATGCCAACGACCTCGAACGTGAGAGGGGTATCACAATTCTTTCTAAAAACGTTTCCATCAACTGGAAAGGTACTAAAATTAATATTCTTGATACTCCTGGACACTCTGACTTCGGTGGTGAGGTAGAGCGTGTGCTTAACATGGCAGACGGATGCCTTTTGCTCGTCGACGCTTTCGAAGGTCCTATGCCTCAGACTCGCTTCGTGTTGCAGAAAGCTTTGCAGCTCGGATTGAAGCCTATCGTGGTTGTCAACAAGGTAGACAAGCCTAACTGTCGTCCTGAGGAGGTATATGAAATGGTCTTCGACCTCATGTTCTCTCTCAATGCTACAGAAGATCAGCTCGATTTCCCTGTAGTTTACGGTTCTGCCAAGAACGGCTGGATGGGCGAGGACTATAATCATCCAACCGACAATATCGACTATCTGCTCGATAAGATTATTGAGGTTATCCCAGCTCCTAAGCAGCTTGAGGGTACTCCTCAGCTCCTTATCACATCACTCGATTACAGTTCTTATACAGGTCGTATCGCCGTAGGTCGTGTACATCGTGGTACTTTGAAGGACGGCATGAACGTAACTATCTGCCACCGCGACGGTACTCAGGAGAAGACCAAGATTAAGGAGCTCCACACCTTCGAGGGTATGGGCCACAAGAAGACTGATCATGTAGATTCTGGCGATATCTGTGCCGTTATCGGCTTGGAGAAGTTCGAGATTGGTGATACCATCTGCGACTTCGAGAACCCAGAGCCACTGCCTCCAATCGCTGTCGATGAGCCTACCATGAGCATGCTCTTCACCATCAACGATTCACCATTCTTCGGTAAGGAGGGCAAGTTCTGTACATCACGCCACATCCAGGAGCGCTTGAACAAGGAGCTCGAGAAGAACCTCGCTCTCCGCGTACAGCCTTACGAGGATTCTACCGATAAGTGGATTGTATCAGGCC
>OQVZ01001030.1_pt1 | contig 10484 bp, 7 predicted proteins | sample 1691571 | NCBI WGS metagenome assembly OQVZ01 (sample SAMN03418261, study PRJEB22391) | human gut metagenome | biome: human-gut; feature: organic feature; material: feces | host: Homo sapiens | place: Tanzania | collected 2013-01
AGGTGTTCAGGAAGATGGCATCAGCCTCTTCTTCTTTCTCACAAATCTCGTAGCCTGCCATCTGCATCACAGAGGCAACTACCTCGCTGTCTGCCACGTTCATCTGGCAGCCATAGGTCTCAATAAACAGTTTCTTCATTGTTCTAGATGAATTCTAATTTATATATTAATGTATAACTATGATTTCTTTTTTAGCATCCCCGATGCCGTCATCATTGCCGTCATCATTTCATGTTCTTCGATGCTGCCATCAGTAGGAAGTAGAATACCACGGCAGAGATCCATCCGGCGATGGCATCGATGAGATAATGTGCCTGGATATACACGGTGGCCATGCACAGGAAGGTGTAGAATGGCAGCATGGTGAAAAGCAGCTTGCGGTTTCTGCTGTGCCAGGCAAGGAGCATGCAGATGGTGCTTACGCCCACGTGCGAACTCGGAAAGGCGGCGGTAGGTCGCTCTCCGGCTTCCTTGGCATCCTCCACCAGCTGGTAGAAGATTCCGTCGGTATAGCCTGGGGTAGGCAGACAGTTGGTATGGGTGTTGAAGTAATCGCCCAGTGCCGGGAAGATTCCCTTGGCTATATCCTGCACACCCACGGCATCAAAGTAGAACGTAGGTCCCACCACCGGCACGTAGATGTAGATGAGATAGTAGAGGAAGAAGCTGGCGAGCAGCACAAAGCTAGCCCTTTCTGCCTCGTAGTATCTGCAGAAGAAATAGTAGAGCACCACTGCCGCTATCATCGGATAATACATGAAGTAGCCCATCGACATCAGCTCGCTCACCACTGCCCAGGGCAGTGCCTTGGCAAAGAGCAGGGCTGGCTGGCATCCAAAGAGATCCTGTTCCCATCCTGCGAAGATATGGTCCAGGTTGGGAAACATGCGATTGATCTCGTAAGTATCTGGATACCACCAGGCAAGCAGGGCGATTTGTGCCATGATGCGCACCATCTTCGTTATCCTGCATGGAATCATGCGGTATACGCCCCAGAGGGCGAGGGTGATGACTAGAATTCTCAATCGTCCCCAAAGCATCGATTCCGGGTTCACCACCTTGGTAAAGGCGAAGAGCATGGTTATCACGGTGATGGCCATATAGCCCAGCATCGCCCATTCCAGTGGCAGGAGTCCCTTCTTGGGGTTCTTCTCTATCTTAAAATAATCTTTTATCATTAATCAATGTTTATAGTTTTTACAGCCATCCGTTATCCTTATACCATTTGATGGCGATCTTCACGCCTCTTCTCAATGGATAGTGGGGATGATAGCCCAGCTCGTCCATGGCTGGCTCGATGTCACATCGCCAGTTGCGCTGCTTCAGGATGTTATACTTGTCGTTGTTCAGTGCCGACATCTTTCCGGTCATTCTTCCCAGGTATTCGCCCACGAAGGTTACGATGCGCAATACCCAGATAGGCGCCTTGATGCGCAGCATCCATGGGTTGCCCAATTCCTTCTGAATCAGGTTGCTGAAGGTTTCCGACTGGTATACCTCGCCATCGCTGAGGAAGTATTTCCTGCCGTTCATACCGTGGTCCAGAGCCAGGAACACAGCCTGCACCACATCCTGTACATACACAAAGGTGATGTCCTGACGCTTGAATCCTACGGCGAAATCCACGTGCTGTCTGATGCTCTGAGCCATGAGGAAATAGTCTTTCTCTCGGGGACCGTATACGCCGGTAGGGCGCAGGATGATATAAGGGAAGTTGTTGCCGATGCTGTCCAGATAGCGTTCAGCGGCAAGCTTGCTCTTGCCGTATGCCGTATTAGGCTTAGGCACATCGTTCTCACTGATTTCCTGATAAGGTTGATCCTCACGGATGGCTCCGAAGATGCTGAGCGAACTGACGAATACAAATCGCTTGATGGGCATTCCCAGGTGCAGGATGGCATTCACCAGGTGCTTGGTGCCCTCGGTGTTCACCTTATAGAAATCCTCTGCATGCAGGCACTTGGTGGCGCCGGCTGCATGCACTATATAGTCGAACTCGTGCGGGGCGAGTTCCTTCTCCAACTCTTCCTCTGAAGAAAGATTGAGATTGATGAAATGGATGCGGTCGTCTTGCAGATATTTCCTGGAACTGCTGGGGCGTACTGCCGCCCAGGTCTCCATGCCCTGTCTTAAGGCTTCTTCTACGATGTAACTGCCGATGAATCCCGACGCACCCGTTACTAGAATCTTCATTAATTAATTATGTAAAATTGCAATTTCGGTGCAAAATTACAATAAAAAAATGAGTTATCATGCATGTTTTGCCGAAATATGACGAAAATATTTAAATTCTTTGTCGTATTTGTATAAAAATGTAGTATCTTTGCAGTATGGAACAAATTTCGGGATTCTATTTCCCTCTTTCTGGTCAGACTTCCTCCGATTTTTCGGAAATGGAGGAAATCTCGGTTGGTGGCTTTAATGTCCTCATTCGTGCCAAGCGTGATGGCAAATGGTGGGTGTTGAAGGCGCTGGCTCCCGATGTACGCCATAACGAAGTGTTCCGAAGCCTGTTGCATAAGGAGTATGATATCCTTTCCAAGATTCAGCATCCGGGCGTGGTTTACGTGGAGGGCATCGAAGAGGTGGATGGCTACGGAGAATGCCTGGTGCAGGAATGGATTGATGGCGTTACCCTGGATGAATGGCTCAGCACGCCGCATACCCGGTCGCAGCGCAGGCAGGTGGCTCACCAGCTGCTCGAAGTGATGGAGTATGTGCATAGCCAGCAGGTGGTGCATCGCGACCTGAAACTCTCGAACATCATGGTTACGCGCAGCGGATGCGTGGTGAAGGTGATTGACTTCGGATTGTCGGATGCCGATTACTATGCGATATTGAAGTCGCCTGCGGGCACCGAGGGATATATCTCGCCCGAACAGCAGCGGGGTGGACCCACCGATGTGCGCAACGACATCTACAGTCTGGGCATCATCCTGGATAAGTTGCAGCTCGGCTTGTCCTGCCGACTTTCCATCGGGCGCTGTCTCTGTCCCCTCGAAGCTCGCTATCCCAATGTAGCTGCCCTGCGCCATCGCATCCTGTTTCTCCACCGTTCCCTGCTGGCGCTCTGGATAGTTCTGGGGTTGCTGCTGGTGGGCATCGCCGGAGGTGCTATATATAATAAGGTGAACCAGCCTGAAACCATCTATGATGTGGTAACCCAGTTTAAGGTGGGCAACTTCTTGTGTACTTCCTGGGGCGGCGGTGTTGTTTCGGTGAAGGCAATCAACCAGAAGGATTCCTGCATCGAGGTTCCCAAGTCGGTGACTTATCAGGGCATGACCTATAAGGTGGATGAGATAGAGAAGAATGCCTTTGCCCGGCATTCCGTTCTGAAGTGGCTGGTATTCCCCGATACCCGGCTTCATGTGATGCGTGGCATGATTACCGGCAGTCCTCATATTCAGAGCATCTGTTTCCGCAGTGCCCAGCCGCCTATCATAGGCAATGCCATCTGGAAAATCAAAATCACGGATGTATTCGAGGCTCCTTGCTTTGAAAAGGTAAAGCTGCTGGTTCCCAAGGGCAGCCTTGATGCCTATCGGAATTCTCCTTGGGGTAAGTTTAGGCATATTGAGGAGTATGAATAAGGCAAGCATGGAAACAAGATAAGGATAGCCTGAAAATATAAAAGAGGGTGTGTCACAAGTCTAAATAATGGCAGCCGAGGACGGGCTGAAAGCCCAAAAGCTCCTAGCCCAGGGCGTATGGGATGTGACTTATGGCACCCCCTCTCGTAACTGAGGTATTTTGACCTTTGAAGATTATTTATCTAGATTTTTCGTGCTCTTTGCTATTGGATACATTCCCAAATATGACCATATAAGAATGGTGGAAATTAGGAAATGTTATTTGTTTTCATATCAATGCGTTTGTTTTAACTTTATATTTCTATGTCATTGTAACTGGCTTAATCTTATAATTTCTGGCAAAAGTGATAAACCGAATAGCAGTACAGGAACTACAATGATGACTAATGCAAGCCATCTATATTTATTCTTGTACTTTCTATGCATTTGCAGGAGTATTCTATAATATCTTCTGTTTGGCAATAATACACTAAACAATATAATTGGAATAGAAACATGGAATGCCAGCAGAGAAAAAAATAAAGTATCAAAGTTAATGGGTGATAAGTATTCTCTTCTGATTAGATACACCATTAAAATTGCCGGTGTAGACATCAAAGCTGTCAAAGATGCAGAAAGCCCAATGATAGTATCAAATATACCACCACCGAATCTTCTTTGCCAACAGTAAATCTTATAAAATATTAATTTTAATAATTCCATATCAATATGTTCTAAATATGGAAAGATAATTTATAGATAACAAAGCCACGAGGATTATTTGCAAGGCGTTTGGTCTTGCAAATATACATTTATTGTCGATATTATATGAGATGTTACAATTCATCTTATTGGCTTTTTTAAAAATGATAAGGAGTATTTTTTGGGGTGTGCCATGGACTTATGACACACCCTTTTGCATTTTTATTCTTTAGTACCACACTTCAATCTGTGGCGACTCCTTTGCGTAACTTGGCATGCATCTACCTATTCTTGCGCCGATGTAAGTTGGGTCGCAGATATAGTAGGTCTTGCCCTTATATTCGTAAGATGTGCCGTTTGCCACTGGCTGGTTGAAAGCCACGGCTGTACATTCATGACCAGGGAACTGGATGAGATGTACATCAAGGCCCAGAATCTCGTGCACCAGATAGGCGTAGAAGATGGCGCGGTCTTCGCAGTCGCACAGCGGATAATAGAGCGTCTCCTCGAAGTAGAAATACTTTTCGCGCTTAAACTGCTCATCGTCTGTGGCGTATGGGAAACCCTTCTGTATGAATCTCAGGATTCGGTTGGCAGCATCCTGCTCGTCCAGACCTGCCACCTGGGTGCGGATCTGCTCCACCACTTCGTTGCGGAACTTCTTGTCTACCACGCTGGAAGCCACTGTAGGAATATCTATCACCGGATATTCATCGAGCATCGGCATGATGCCTGTAGGCACTTCGCCCTTCAGGGTGATGCCCGCCGCCTCGTAGCTGAATGGCTTGGTGCCGCTTCCTATCACGGTCTTTCCGGTGAATCTCAGCTCCATGTCCTTACCCAGTTCTGCATCCTTAGGCAAGTCGCAGGTGCGGAAAGCGCCGCTGTCGTCGATGTTCGGATAGATATAGTACTTCTTGCCGTCGATGTTGATGTATGATTTCTCAAACACGTGCTCGGCGTAAGGCACGAGCATCGCCACCTGGCGGTCGTTCATACCCAATCGGATGTTGTAGCCGCAGTTCACCAGTACATACTGTGCCGCCACAATCTTTTCGTTCTGGCTGGCGTTCGGCATCACGGCGTTGATGTATTTCTCTACGAGCATGGCAGAAGCCCAGTCGCTGAGTCCCATCTTGCGCGATTCGGTGGCGAAAGCCTGGGTCACCTCCTTGAGGTCTGATTTCTTCAGCGTCTTCCAGTAAGCTACCACGTCGTTGGTAGAGGCAATGTCCTTCTTTGCCAGCAATATGGCCTTCTGGAACTGGATGTTCTCTCCGTAGTAATCCACGTCGATGGTCTGCTTGCTCACTGGCACCTTCACATGTCCGATATTCGGCAGTGCAGGCATCACAGGGATGGCAGATACGGCTGGCATCAGCGGGAGTTCGATGCCCGAACCGGTGTATTCGATGTCAGGAATATCCGGCTTCACCTCCGGCAGCTTCGGCTTGTTCACAGGGTCAACACCTGGACGGATGGTAGGTGCCTTCGGATTCTTCTTGTTGGTAGGCACCTTTGCCAGTGGGTCGGTAGGAAGCGCAGGCACCTTGGTAAGGTCTGGCTTCTTGTTGATTTCGCCCAATCCACCTTCCGGGATGTCGATGCCCGAACCGGTGTAGTCGATGTCTGGAATATCCGGCTTCACCTCAGGCAGCTTCGGCTTGTTCACAGGGTCGATGGTAGGGCGCACCTTAGGTGCAATCGGACTCACCGGCATCTTAGGCTTCACGGTCACCGGCTTTTCCGGCTGCTTAGGCTCCGTATAAGTAGGTGGAGTCTTTGGCTTAGGAACCTGCGAGCGTATATCTCCCTTAAATTTCTTATACTCTTTCCACACGCCTTGCATGTACTTATCGTAGTCGGTAAGTATGGTGTTGCGGAACTTGTTGTAGTCGTCCATCATGCCTTGTCTTGCCTGCTGGAACTGCTTCACGAAGTCATCATTCTGCGCAAAGGTTGGTGTTGCCTGTAAGCCAAGCAACAGTATCATGCTGAGTGTAGGATATATTCTTTTCATAAGCTCTTTTTTATGTTGTACATTATAAAGATAGATAACTGTGATGCAAAGATACTATTTTTTTCTTTATGGTCAAACAAAATTTATAAAAAAAGCTCTCCACCCCATTATTTTTTTGGGATAGAGAGCCTGACAGTATAGTTCTTAGAAGTTACCTGGCCCGATAATACCCCAATCTCTATTCGAACGTGGCAGGTTCGAATTGATGTTTGGGTTGCGGTCTGGCTGCCAGGTTCTTACCTTGATGGATGGATTCTCAGGGTCGTTGAAATCCACCATCAGGAACAGGTAACCATGATCGCCATAGTTGGATGAATAGTAATCCTGCTTAATCTGGATGCCGTAGGTCTCGCCTCCGGCGCCCATCTTCACCACGTCGTTGTCGGCAAAGCGGATATTGATAAACTGGTTGCTCTGGAAGCACATCTTCAGCTTTCTCAGATACTCGCTTGTGCTGTGGTGCAGTTCAAGGCTAGTGCCAGGGCTGCCACCATCATAATCATAATCTTTCTCATAATTATATTATCTAATTATATTATCATTTATCATTTGTTTTTTATTGTTGTCGGCGGCAAAATTACAAAAATCTTCTGAGAGTGGATTGGTTCAATTTGGTTCAATTTCATTTTTGAGTGCAAAAAAACTTAAAAGGCAATGGCGTGGGTAAAATAATAGCCATAACTAGCACTATCAGCATAGTTATGGCTACTGGATTTTATTTACCCTTAAGGCAAAAAATAATTAGCCTTAAGGGTAAATATATTTAGCCTTAAGGGAAAATTTTCCTGTGGTTCCGGATGTATGCTCTCCAAACCCCCAATTTAGATGATACAAGGAACCATGGTTTTGCAGTTAGATTGATGCTGCATCCAAACTTCCGTTCTTAAGATGAGCTACAATCTTATTCATTTTATTCTTCATATACTCCAGTGTCTCCAGGATAGGCATGACATCTGATTCTATGTTGAAATAATAGAATGAGCCATAAGAGTTGAAAGAATTTTCTTCTTTTTCTAATTCTTTTTGGAATGCCGGATAGTTATCCAGTCCGCAAAGTTCGAGGTGCTTTCTTACTCTATTCTTCCAGGCAGCAATATCTTTCTTTTTGGTTGTCTGTTTTATACCATGATTGGTATTTGTAGCCACAATTCCTATTCTCAAAGGATGATTGCCTTGTTGCTGAAAAGTCAAGATACCTTTTTCTGGAATAAGATACTTGAGCTCCAGTAATGCTTCGCCATGGAAGAAGTTGACCATTATAAAGAACTTGTTTTTGTTCTTGCTTTGGCTCTCGGTTCCCTCCATCTGCAGGATGTCTTTGTCTGAATGCGCCATGACAACCTCTTTTTCTTCTCCCAGCTCTTCCTTTATCATTCGGAGTAATATGCTAGCGCAATGCTGCATCACCAGCTTTTGCCAAATGTCATAGCAGCGGATGGCATAAAACTCCTGATGGTTAAGAAGTGAACTCCAGCTTGCTGTCGGTAGAATCGCATTCTGATAGCAGATTTCTTTCTTCAGGATTTTTTTGATGTAGTCAGCAAAACTGCGAACAAAGTTGCAATACTGTGTTATCAATTCCTGATAGAAAGGAGTAATCTGTTGGCTCTTGTTGGCCCTATCAAGATACTCTATATATTGAGAGTAATATATAAGCTTCCAGTTGCAGTCGCTGGCGTAACTTTCTGTCAGACAGAGAAGGACGTAGTTGGTCTTGACATTAGTTCCTTTGTTAAGCTTTTGAACTTTTTTCTGATATTCAGCCAATTGCTCCTGGTAAGGAATGCTCTTGAATTTGTTTTCAAGCACAAACAGAACATCGCCAGGAACGTCCTCTTCTTCTAGGTTATTTTCAACCTTTTCCTTATTTGTATTCTTTGTCTTTTGGCAAATACACAAATCGAAGTTCTTGTATTCTCGCTTTACCATCATCGTGTTGGGATTGAAATCCCAGTCCACGCCAAAGCAGGAATGAAGGAGCTCATTGAAAACTCCTCTTGTTGCATCATCCTCAGCCAACCATGCCAGAAAGTTGCTATGGAATAGTTCTTTGGAAGACAGAGACAGCTGGAAGACGGCGTTAGCTTTTAGCTCTTTCACAAAATCTTCTTGTTCTTTTGTCATAAGCCGTTCATTTTATTAAGTTGTTTGTATTATCATTCGCCAGTTCATAGGCTTTTCGCCTAATATCACCTTTTCGTCGGCAAAGTTACGAAAAAAAAACGAAAGTGGATTGGTTCATTTTGGTTCAATTTCATTTTGCATCAAAAAAACTTTGTTTCATCATGTAATTCAAGTTTCGCAAGTCGCATTCTTCCGTCCCCAAAGGGGGCGAATGTGAATAACCGCTGGTGGAATGACCGAAGGGAATGGAACCTGCGGATAGTGACAGATACTCTCTTATCGTCCCCGAAGGGGGCGAACAGGAGCAAGACTGGATGTGGTTCGCCCCCTTTGGGGACGCTTTCTCCCTACTATTGGTTGTCCGCAGGTTCCATGACCTTCGGTCATTCCACCAGCGGTTATTGAAAGTTGGCCCCCTTCGGGGACCGGCAGTTCCTATCGGGGACGGCTGTTTCTTTCGGGGGACCGGCTGTTTCTTTCGGGGGACCGGCTGTTTCTTTCGGAGATAGTTGATTACTAGTTTTGGACCGGCTGTTACCTTCGTAACTTTGATAAAAACGCCAAAAAGCTGCGTCTTTTGCCACGCTTACGTATAAAAAAGTTTTTGAATTTTAATACCACTATTACCACGCGGAAGATAACTATTTGATATATAGTTGTTTGTGCGTGGTAATAACCCTGTTCCTATTGCCACGCTATTGCCATTTGTTACCACGCTATTTCCTAACGGAAGAAGGGACTCCTGACGGAATATGGGACACCTGGCAGAAGACATGGAATGCCTGGAGGAAAGTTAGATTGATGCTTCAAAAAAAGGTTTCATTTCATCCTTTTTTGCCCCTAATCCCAAAAATCATATAAAATTTTGGGATTACAATCCCAAAAATCAGTATAAATTTTGGGATTAGGATATTTTTTCTTATCTTTGTGCCGAAATTGGAACAAAGAACTTTATTAATAATAGAAAGGGTTAAATGATATGATACAACGTCAACTGCAAGATGTGATAGAGTCACGGATGTTTGCTGGAAAGGCTATTATCCTGATTGGAGCGAGACAGGTGGGAAAGAGTACGCTTTTCAAAATGATTCTTGGAAAGCACGACGAACCAATTCTGTCTTTGAATTGTGATGAGCCGGAGGTAATACAGATGCTGTCGCAGATTAACTCTGCCGAACTCAAACTGCTGATTGGACATCATCGGATTGTTGTCATTGATGAAGCACAACGAGTAGAGAACATCGGAATGGTGTTGAAAAGAATCACTGATAATTTTCCCGATGTGCAGCTACTGGTAACCGGCTCTTCCTCGTTTGAATTACAGAACAAACTTAATGAGCCGTTGACCGGACGTAAGTTTGAGTACCATCTCTTCCCTGTTTCTACTGGAGAGTTGCTCAAATCCCAGGGGCTGTTGGGTGTCAAGCAGACATTGGAAAATCGACTTATATATGGGTCTTATCCTGATGTCATTAATCATGTCGCAGATGCGAAGGAGCTGCTTTATAATCTGGCTAACAGTTATCTTTATAAAGACTTGCTCAATTTAGAAAGCGTTCGTCGCCCTGCTTTGTTGGGCAAGTTGCTTACTGCTTTGGCTTTACAGGTAACGAGCGAGGTTTCTTATAATGAGTTGGCACAAACGGTGGGAACAGACAACAAAACGGTGGAGAAATATATTGATTTGCTGGAGAAATGTTATATCATCTTTAAGTTGAGCGGATTCAGTCGCAATCTTCGCACGGAATTAAAAAAGGCTAAGAAGTTTTATTTCTATGACAATGGTATCCGCAATGCCATTTTGCAGAACTTTGCTCCACTTTCGCTTCGCCAGGATGTTGGTGCCTTGTGGGAGAACTTCTTCATCAGTGAGCGGTTAAAGGCAAATCAGTATGCCGGCAGATATGTGAACAGTTATTTCTGGCGAACCAACCAGCAGCAGGAGATAGATTATATAGAGGAGTGTGACGGACAATTCTCTGTGTTTGAGATGAAATGGAATCCCAAGAGAGCCAACACTCAATTTCCGAATACCTTTCTTACTGCATACGATGTGAAGGAAAAAG
>OQVZ01001034.1_pt1 | contig 10472 bp, 7 predicted proteins | sample 1691571 | NCBI WGS metagenome assembly OQVZ01 (sample SAMN03418261, study PRJEB22391) | human gut metagenome | biome: human-gut; feature: organic feature; material: feces | host: Homo sapiens | place: Tanzania | collected 2013-01
GCTGGTTGTCCTTGACAGCGGGGAAGTAGTGTGCGTTGCCGGTGTGGGAGCGTCACGGACACCTCATCGGAGATGGAGACCGGCCACGGGCGTGTGGAGGAGAGGGTCTGCCGGATAGCCTCCGCCGATAGCATGGAGGACGAGGCCGTCCTCTCCAGGTGGCCCGGCGTCAGGACCGTCGTGGACGTGACCTTCAAGGAGGATGCCTGCCGCGCCAGAAAAGGCTTCGCGGCACAGAACTTCTCCACCGTCAGGAAGGCGGCGCTCCAGATTGTCAAGGCGCACAGCGACAACAGAAGCATACGGAAAAGGTTGTTCAGGGCATCACTCTCACAGGACTATCTTCTGGAACTGCTTAGGGGCGCTAGAATTTGATGCGGTTGCCCCCCTGTGCGTGTCCTTTCATGGGAACGGCGACTTGCAGGTTGATTGGAGATGGGGTGAATAGCATGTTGGAACTATCATTGGAATGGAAAAAAATGCGTAAAAAGTGATAAAAAACAACTATCCCTGATTTTGTGACATACAAAATCAGGGATAGCCGTTTTTACCTGTTTTTGACCAATCGTCCTATTTTTTCAACGACGGTGTGGAGTCCGGGGTGAAGTCGTTGGTGGAGTTGTTGGTGTCGGTCAGCTTGCCGTCATTGCCTCTCTTGCGGAGGACGGACTTGCCGTAGCGCTCAGGGTCCTTGTCGATCTTGCCGCAGTGTGTCCAGCCGGCGTCGATGGACTCATCCCAACTGGTGTACTGGAAGTTCTCCTCGATGGCGGTGTTCACGCCGTCCAGAACCCAAGTGTTAGGAATCTTGTAGGCTTTGGAGATGTTCATCTCAAAGTCTCCGGCGAGGGAGTGGTTGATGTATTTGCCTTCCCACTTATAGTCGGCGAGGTAGGATTCCTTTGTGACACCGTAAGGTGGCATAGAGATGATGTAACCCTCGAATCCTCTGTCGTGGAGAACCCAGATTGAAAGTGTGTAAGTAAACCAGATGTCAAGGTTCGGCACATCCGGGTTGTCCACATCCTGGTTGGATGATGAGGTGGACTTGTCATACCATTCGAAATCAGCGCCGCTCAGATCGAATGAGTTCGGATTGGTCGCCAGATGGTTCTGCGCGTTGTTCGCGATGATCAGGGATTTACCAGGCGCCACAGGAACATCGTGTCCACCGCCAGGAATGACATAGACGGTTCCCACACCACAGGCCTCTTTCTTGATCGGATCCAGGAACTCAAACGGAGTCTTTGTGGAAGAAGGGTACTTTGCCTCTGAGATCATAAGGCCGTCAAGATAGAGAAGCTCGTCGGAGTTGTTCGTGATCTTAAAATACTGGTCCCCGTGGAACTTGTCCGGCTTGCCGGTTGTAGGAAGAGCGTTGCTGGTGAAGAACACTTCCTCGATAAGAACCTCGCCCGGCTCGATGTTTCTCCAGCTTTGCTCCAGAGAGACTTTCTCCAATTCCGCTCCGGCGGTTGTCTTGAGAACAACATCAGCGGTACGGTAAGCGTCGGTCCTGTTGGTGTCAAGCTGAAGGACGACACTGTCCTTTCTGGTCTCGGCCACGGAAATCCATTCCGGAGTCTCACCTACTTCATACACATAGCCCTGAACGGCAGGGAAAGCGACTCTGCCACCTTTGCCTCTGACCTTCAAAGCGGAAGACTCAGGCTGCTCCGGCGGAACAGGACCGTTCTGGGTGATCTTGAAAGATTGCAGTCCGAGAGCCGTGTCGAATGTCAGCGTAGAGGTTCTCGGGGTAGCGTCCTCGTAAGACTCGACCGTGACGGTGATCTCTGTGTCGGAAGTTCCGCTGAGAGCTGAGAGCGTGTACCAAGTGTCTGTCTGCGGCACCTGTGCCGTCCAGTCACTGTTGGTGGAGATGAAAACTTTCTGCTCGCCTCCGTTGGCGTCAAACTTCAACTCCTCGGTTGAAATTGTGAAGACAGGATCTTCATCTTTTTTGCAGGCCGCAAGCGCGAGCGCTGCCGAAAGGATCAAAAGTAACTTTTTCATAATCTATTAGTTGTTGACAATAATTAAATTCTTTTCTAAAACGCCAGTCCTATCGCGGCGGTCAGGAACCCAGCGTGCCCAAAGCTGTCGATGGCTCTGAACGTGAAATCCGGCCTGAGGAAAACGGCGGTGTTCTGCCCGACCTTGCGCTGGATTCCAAGGCTCAGTCCGGCTGTCGTCCGGTCTGAGGTGATCATCGAATGAAAATGCTCGTAATGATCCAGAACCCTCGCTTCAGTGTACTCCGCCGGAATCGAAAGCGTCCCGGCCATCCCGAATGCGTGGTTGAACCTCACCTCGGCGCTGAACAGCCACTCCTTGCGCGACTTCCTCAAACCCGCGTTCAAACCCGCCTCCGCGAATCCGAAGGACATCTCCCTTTTCGGGAATATGTATTCGGCGGACGATTGGTAATATTCAAAGTCCGGCGCCACGATGATCGTTCCTGCGGCTGACGGAATCTCCACCGCGCCTTTAAGATTGGCGGACAGAATCCGGTTCCGGTACATAGTCAGGGAACCTAACACAGCATATTCCTTGTTCTTGCCCGTGTCAATGATGTTCTCCGTGCTTTGCCGCAGCTCGCAGCCTATCCCTGCGAGAATATTCCACTTCACGGAGCCGCTGAGCCGTTTGTAACCGACAAGACCGTCCACTTTCTGAATCCACAGATCCGAGATCGGCACTTCATTGTTGGCGACTAGCAGACATTCGATGCCCAAGCTGTTGTAGGACAGCAATCCGGTCCAACCGTCGGGATGGCCCGGCGTGACCGTCGCGGAGACTTCCCAACCGTGGCCATTGTACCTGCTTGAGGTAAAGTCTCCCGCACCGTCGAATCTGGCGAAATGGCTTCCCAGACCTGTGAAATGCAGTTCCGAGGTGTTCGCCCCAAGCGGATCATAGAAACTGACATCCTGCGACTGTTTGTAAACCCTGAACGCGGCGTTAAGGTCAAAGACATAGCCTTTGGCCGCGATTCCACCGGTCAGCGCTGCGTTCAGGTCGGATGTGACCGATCTTGGACGCGGATCCACCTGACGGAACTCGTGCAGTGCCCTGTAACCACCGTAAACCCCGATGTGCGCCTTCCCGATCAGCCTGGACCAAGCTCCGTAGCATGAATATTGCTCCTTCTGGAGATTGCCGCCGATCGTGTCCACCATCACGTCCGGGTAGAGCAGCTCAAAATCCGATGTGGAGTTCCAAAGGACGTTCCTTTTCACCCCTCTTGAATATTCCGCCCCGGCCCTGACCGCCGAATGGTTCTGCAATCTGATCAATGAATATACCTTCACCGAACCCTGATCCAGCCCATCGCCTTCCTGTGGCAGTAGAGCGTCATCCTCCCAGCGCAAGTCATAGACCGCCTTGATCTCTGAATATGTCGGGATGTCCCAGAGCAGGAAACTGCCTGCGTTGTGGCCGGCTATCTCGATTCGCCCCAAGGCACGGACAAGTGACAGATATCTCTCCGAGGCCGAGTTGACATCAGATTTATCTTGTCCGCGGGCCGGTGTCATGGCTGCCAGAACTGTGAATATTATGCAGACGATCTTGTTCATTTCAGTACTGTCAATTCAAGGTTCAAAGTCTCCTTGTCGTTCAGCAAGGTCACGGAGGTCATCGGCGAGTTGTAACCCGCGAAACGTACCTTCTTGCGCTGACCGTCGCTGAACACAGCCTTGCCGTCGAAGGCGATCATATATATTCCTTTCCTGAGCTTGACCGTGGCGGTCCCGACCTGAAATGTCGGAATATCATATTCCTGCCTCGTGTTGAGGTCTCGGATGAATGACCCGTCAAGGGAATTGTCCACCTCGAGCCTTTCAATTCCGGCGCTGACGGACGGGCAGGTCACGTTGAGGGTCACAATCGAGAATACGTTCTGGCCGGAGTCTTTCTCGCAGCCGCAAAGGACGACCGAAAGTATCAGGAGAATATTTCGTATGGTTTTGTGTGTCAGCATATTCATTAAAGTTTGAAGTTAAGCTCCATTCCGAAGTACGGCAGGACGGAGCGGCGGACGAGGATGCCCATATTCGTCCTGTAGTCAGGCGAGACATCCAGAATCTTGTTCACGAACAGGGCGCAGGAGATCTTGTCGTGGTAGATCTTCTTGGTGGCCTTGAGGTTGATGTTCATACTGAACGGGATTCTGAAATAGATGGACATCGAAGGGGTATATTCCCGGATCATCTGCGCCAGGATTCCGTTCGCGGCTGATTCGTCCGTGAAAGGGTGGCTCTCCAGATTCTTGTCGATGTAGGATATCGGGCGGGCGTCTTTCGCCGTGTTCTGGCTTCCGGTGAACCATTGGCACTGGAACGAGGTCGAGAAGATCATCCCAAGCTTCGGGATCTGGGTGTCGAACATAAAGTTCGTGTTGAAAACCTCGCGCAGGAAACCGTCCGTGTCCTTGTAGTAGCCGACGTAAGGATAGGTCTTGCCGGCCACGACCACCGAAGGCCTGTAATATGTCGGCTGGCTGTTGCTGTACCTCGTTCTGAACCAGGCGCCGCTGACGGTGACCTTGGTCCTTATCGGGCGGATTCTCGGAGCGGACAAGGTGAACTCGATGCCTTCCTTGAGGGTGCGGCTGCCGTTCGTGTTGAATGAATATCCCACCAGAAGCGTGTCCGGAATCCACGGGGTCGTCTCCACGGAAGGCGGGCCGGTAAGGGTGCTCTTGTCAATCGTCTCCTCTTGGTAGTCCTTGTAGATGAGCCGTGTGAACTCGCTGGCGTACCTGAACCCGGAGGTCATATCCTCCCTGAAATAGTCGATGTTGAACGAGAACTCCCGGCCGACCTGCAAATCGGCGGCGATTTCCCACTTGAAGTTCCTCGCCGCCTTGAGAGCGAAGTTGGTAGGATTAATCTTCAGCACATAGACGTTGATCCTGCGAAGATTCTCCTCGACAGGCCAATAGTTCATCTGAGTGACATCGTAATAGATAGGATCCGGATAAAGCTGATCCATCGTCGGGAACTTCGTGTGCCATCCGGCTCCTCCGGACAGTCCGACCTTGACATCCTTGCCGAGGGATTTCTCCAGCCTGAGGTTCAGCCTCGGGTCGAAGTACGGCTTCATATTCACTGAATATTCCTTTCCGGCTCCCGCCATCGCCGCCACCCTCACTCCGGCGAGCCATTCGGCCTTGAACCCGTTTCCGAAAGTCCAGACGGAATTGTCTTCGATGAAAGCCGATATCTGGTGTGTGGCCGGGATTGAGGAATAGTCTCTCGGGCGGACATTCATATCCACGGAGAACGGCCTCTCGGGATCGAATATGGTGCCTTTGCCGAAGTTCTTGTTGACATTCCACTGTGCACCGGCCTTGAATGTGTTTGAGATGCTCCCCAAGTCCTTGCGGAACTTCGCTATGCCGTTGAGGTAGGCGTAGAACGGCTTTCCATCCACTTTCAGGGTAGCCTCGTACTTGTAAGGCACGATCGTGACATCGAACTCGCCCTCCTCCAGACTGGTCGAAAGCGGCATCGGTGAACTATATTCCACGAATTTCCATCTGTCGATCAGGTCTTTCTCGTAGGTCAGGGACCCTGTGATGTCGAGGCTTTGGAAGAACGATTTCAGGCTCTTGCTCCGGACTGTATATTCCCCGCCCAGCGCGAAGCGGCTGTAGTTGGACTTGTAGGTCTCGATCGGACCGCAGTCGCCGAAGTCCAGATTCTTGTCGGACTTCTGGTTGTCGAACGAGCCGGTGTAGTCCAGGCTTCCACTGAGGGTTCTGACAAGCTCCCCGGTCCAGGTCTTGCCGATCCTGTAGCTTCCGGTCAGACGCTTGTAGTTCTGTCTCGTGTTCCTTGGATCCGCCCTGGAATCCAGAAAGTTACCGCTGAAGTTCATCGTCAGCTTGTCGGTCTTGCCCCACTCCAGATCCTTGCCGAGGTAAAAGAGCTTGCTCTTCATATCGGCCTTGAAGCGGGCTCTGGTGTCGTTGCCGCCCTTGCGCCGCTTTATGTTGACAAGTCCGCTGGTGAGGTCGCCATATTCAACTGAAGGGATTCCGCGGATGATCTCGACGGATTCCACATCCTCGGTTGTGATTGTGCGCATATCGACTCCGGCATTGACGAATGATGATCCGTAGTTACTGTAGGCCGGTGTGGTCTGGAGGTTCGCGTCGTTGTTGACCGGAACTCCATCGATGAGGAAACGTGTTCCGAGGGATGAGGTGTTGTAGTTGTCACCGGAGACCGAAACAGCTCTCAAATCTATGGTCTTCGGAGTTGAGAATGAAGGATCTACGGAGCGTCCGCCTGGCAGCAACTCCAGCAGGTCAGCGAAACTTGACGGCTGGATATGCGCGATTGCGTCCTGCCCGATCCGTGATGAGCTTGTCAGCCCGTGGCTCTCGGTCGCCGTCACCACCACCTCGTTGATGGCGAATGAATCTTGGGCTAATGAATATCTTCCGTCCTTCCTTACCGCTGTGGTCAGCGTTTTGTAACCAAGACAAGTGATCTGAAGCGTCCCGCCGGTGTCCTTCAGCTTGAACCGCCCCAAAGAGTCAGTGACATCCCAGACCGCCTGGTTACCTTTTATTGTCACGGCGGCTCCGGCGACCGGAGAACCGTCCGCCTGATCGACAACGGTGCCGCCAACCTGGGCGAACGCGCTGATAGACAGCAACGTCGCCGCCACGATGATGGTTAATGACTTTATTTTTGCCTCGAACACTTTATGATTTTCCTTTTTTCAGGCTGCAAAATTATCATCAAACCAATCTCTGGTCAATACCAATAAAATGGGAAATATTCCCGCTTCTTATCCTCTCTTTGTGATGGTGACCAGCACGGTGATGCGCCCTCTCTTTTTAGTGCCGTGGCACTTAACTGCTTGTTTTATAGCTAAATGACCGATATCCTGGTCTTGGATTTGACACCAGGAGATGGCTCTTATAGTTGATAATCAACTTCTTGCCTGCCACGCTGGCGAATACCAACAGTTAGCGATAGTGAAAATCTTACAAAATGAATATTTGTGTATCGTAATTTGAATATTAAGTACACACGGCGAAATCGTTCTGAATTTTACAATATATTGTAAAGACAAGTCCCCAGATCACTGTTACAATGATCTGGGGACTTGATATCCAAATAAAGATGATATTTCAGAAATTCTCCTTCATCTTATCGAAAAGATTCTTGTCTTCCCTGCTGAGATTAGGCACAAATGACTCACTCTGACGCATTGACTCGAGCGCATCCTTCTCGCTTGATTTCAGCTTCTTAGGAATCCATACAAGATACTTCACGTACAAGTCACCGGTACCGCTTCCGTAGCCCTTGACAGCAGGCATTCCCCTGCCGCGCAATCTTACTATGGTACCGGACTGGGTACCCGGCTCGATCTTAATCTTATATGTACCGTCCAGACATGGAATCGCTGCCTCACCGCCCAGGATTGCATCGGTCACAGGAATAATCTTGGTATAGAACAGATTCTTGCCCTCACGTTTCAGAGACTCATGAGGAAGTTCTTCTATCACTACAAGAAGGTCTCCATTGATGCCGCCGGCCTTGGCTGCATGGCCCTGCCCCTGGAGAGTCAGCTGCATACCATCCTCGACACCGGCAGGTATATTGACGGTAACGGTTACGCGCTTGCGTACGAGACCTGTTCCGCCGCATGTATGACAAGGATTGGAAACAATCTTTCCTTCACCGCCGCACCTTGAGCACGTCGTGTAAGTAACGGTACGTCCAAAGATACTGTTGACATATCTCTGCTCCTGACCTGAACCGTGACAAACCGGACAAGTCTGGATATCAGACTCATTCTTCGTTCCCTTGCCGCCGCAATCAGGGCACTGCTCGTACCTCTCGATGGAAATCTCCTTGGTCACGCCCTTGGCAATCTCCTCCAATGTCAGACGGACTCTGGTCCTGATATCACGTCCCCTCTGGACACGCTGCTGGGAACCGCCTCTTCCACCGAAGCCGCCGAAGCCGGAAAAGCCACCGAAGCCGCCGCCGTTTCCGCCGAAGTCAAAGCCGGCACCGAACAAATCCTTCAGGATATCATTGATGTCAAAGCCGCTGAAACCTCCGGCGCCGCCACCGAAGCCGCCTGACGGACCGTTGAATCCGAACTGGTCGTATTTTGCCCTCTTGTCCGGATCACTCAGCACCTCATAAGCCTCGTGTCTGTATCTGTTGGTCTATTTGGACAGAATATGAAGATGATATGGCAAAAGTCTTCGTTACATGGTTATACTTCTTGCTTTTGGATATTGCAGAATATACCAATACAACATCGCTATCTAATTCATTGATTACGAAATAATTATATGTATAGTCTCTTGTATATTTCATATTTTCCACAGGTTCTTCGCACGAACTCAACACCACAATGGAACACAACAAGATTAGAACTTTCTGTATTGTCTTCATAACTTTAGTTATTTAAGTGTTTGTACAAATGCAGAATCTACCGAGAAATAGAAATTGAATATAGTGTCCTGCTCTATCTCTACCTTGTAATTCTTGGTGTAGAATGGCAATTTGTCCGATTCTAAATCAAAGTCTCGTTTCGTATCGCCTATCAAGAGATAGGTTGTAGTGGTAGTGTTGCTATCCTCTTCTTGGGGTAGTCGTAGTAATTCTGGCTTTAGTAACAATAGCGGTAATTTCGGAGGTGGTAGCTTCGGAGGTGGCGGCCGTTCCGGTGGCGGTAGCTTCGGAGGCGGTGGTGGTCACTCTGGTGGCGGCAGCTTCGGAGGAAGAAGATAAATTGATAACAATAATTAGTATTTGAGAAGATTATGAATAATTTAAAACATATATTCTTTGCCAGTATGCTCATGGCTAGCATGACGACTGCTGCGCAAGAAACTTATCAGGACGCTAAGTTGGCTGCACCCCAGCTTACTGGTACTGCTCGCTATGTGGGTATGGGTGGTGCTATGGAAGCCTTGGGCGCCGATATTTCCACTATCAGCAGTAACCCTGCTGGTATTGGTCTTTTCCGTAAAAGCCAGGTGACTCTTACTGCAGGAGTTATCGCCCAAACAGATGCAGAGAATTATACGGAGTTCGATGATTCTCGTATTTCCTTTAATGGGAAAAAAAGTCATCCTACCTTCGACCAGGTTGGTATTGTATGGAGTCCGAAAATCAAAGGCGCAAATTGGTTGAATCTGGCTTTCAATTATCATAAGAGTGCCGACTTTGGGCAGATTCTGAATGCTGCCGGAGCTTTAAAGAATGTTTCTCTTAACAAGATAACTGCAGCAAAAAATTACAAAAAGTATGCGGGTTGGACCAGCCAGGATGCTAACCTTGGTGGATATAATGATAATTCCGGAAATTATCAGCCAGGTTTGTTTACTGTTCCTACTGATGGTGGTTTGGCTTATGCTGAGGCTAATAAGTATTTGTTTGGTCAGTATCAGCATGGTTATATTGGTACCTATGATTTCAACATTAGCGGCTCGCTTAATAATCAGGTTTGGCTTGGTTTGACAGTCGGACTTCATGATGTTCATTACAATAGTAATTCTCTTTATTCCGAAGACTTCGTTGATGGAAATATAATGGATTCGTTTGAGCAGCTGAAGATTACTGGAACAGGATTTGATGTGAAGGCGGGTGTTATCTTCCGTCCTGTCAAGGATTCTCCTTTCCGTATTGGTGCTTATTTCAATAGTCCTATCTTCTATGATCTCACGGTTAGTGGTGATAATGATATTTCTATTTGGGGAAACAATAATCCTGCTACCTATGAAGAGAAAGATGGAACTCAGCAACCTTGTTATGTAAAGGGCGATAAAGGACAGAGTATTGATTATGATTTCCGGCTTAATACACCATGGAAAGTGGGCGCCAGCTTGGGTCATACTATAGGAAATTATCTGGCACTTGGTGCAACTTATGAATATGCCTGGTACGATCATATGGACAACCGTGTGAAGGATGGTGGTTATTATGATTCCTATTGGGGAGACTATTATGAGAGCAGTAGTAGTGATGAGGCTATGAATCACGATACTCAATTGAACCTGCAAGGTGTAAGTACCTTGAAGTTAGGTGCAGAGATTAAGCCTGTTGACATGTTGTCAATCCGATTAGGTTATAATTATGTATCGCCAATGTACAAGGATAATGCTTTGCGCGATCAGACATTTGACAGTAATGGCGTTTACATCGCTTCTTCTGCTGATTATACCAACTGGAAGGCAACAAACCGTTTTACTTTAGGTGTAGGTTTCAATTACCAGAATTTGGCTATAGATGTGGCTTATCAGTATTCTTCTCAAAAGGGAGATTTCTATCCATTCGAAAGTTTTACGGATATGGGCTGCTCTGTTAATGCAACCAAGGTTGACAACAAGCGCCATCAGTTGCTGATGACCATTGGTTATAAGTTCTAAAATGTGAAGGTAGGGGAGTTATTGATTAAATAATGTGAAATCCCTAAGAAAATGCCCG
>OQVZ01001036.1_pt1 | contig 10456 bp, 10 predicted proteins | sample 1691571 | NCBI WGS metagenome assembly OQVZ01 (sample SAMN03418261, study PRJEB22391) | human gut metagenome | biome: human-gut; feature: organic feature; material: feces | host: Homo sapiens | place: Tanzania | collected 2013-01
GGGACTTGTCCGGTGGAGTAGGCGAACGAACCGTCGGCGAGCGCCGCGACTGCACGTCCGATGTCTTCCGGATACCCCCAGCGGCGCTGAAGCGTGAGCCCGTCCGCAATCATCTTGTCGTATTTTGCGGAAACGACGCTCGTCATATCGCTCTTGATGACGCCCGGACGGATTTCATAAACCGGAATTCCCTCATCCGCAAGCCGCACCGCCCAGAGCTTGGTCGCCATTGCGACGCCCGCTTTGGAAAGGCAGTATTCGCCGCGGTTGATGCTGGCGTAGTCGGCGGAAACGGAGCCGATGTTCACGATACAGTGAAACGCGCCGTTTTGGTTTTCCATGATCCGCTTTGCCGCCATCTGAGTCAGAAAGAAGGGTCCGCGCAGATTGATGCCGAGCACACGGTCGAAGCTCTCCTCGCTCATCTCAAGAAGATCGGCGCGGACGTCCGGGGCGACGCCGGCGTTGTTGACGAGCATGTCGATTGATCCGAAATCGGCAATGAAGGAATCCAGAAGTCTTCTGCGATCCTCATCTTTGGAAATGTCGCACTGGTAATACTGGAATTTGCACTCCGGGAATGCGCCGCGCAGTTCCGCGAGACGCTCCGCGCACTTTTCCGCCCCGCCGCGTCCGCAGAACGCAACGCTGTGACCTTTTTTCGCCAGTTCGCTGACAATTCCCGCACCGATTCCGCGCGCGCCGCCGGTAACTAAAACGTTCATAAAAAACTCCTTTTTGTTTTTTCAACGCTATTTTTTATAGTAAAATATAGCGTAAAAGAAACTTTTCAAGAGCAAAAAAGAAAAAGATTCTAATTTTTTATTCCAATGCATTCTTTTCTAAAATCTGATAAATCCTCAAAAAATCAATATTACGGCTTGAACAAAAGCAAGACAGCAAGTATATTAAAGGGACGAAACAGGAGAGATATTTACATTTATAGAAAAGTTTTTCTGGATTTTTGCAATTGCTTTCCTCGCAGTTCTCTGCTCCGGGAGAGAAGACGGTCAGTGTTTTTCCACAAAAACGCGGAATTGCCCAAAGTCGACATCCACCTGCCGAACCAGGACCTGTGGCTCGCAGAACGGCGATGAGTATCCGAACCATGTTCCGCCCGTCAGCATTTCAAGAACCAGAGAACAGCTGCAATCTGCCTCCGACCGAGTCAATTCCTCTCTCGACAGAAGAATCAACCGTCAGAAATGCCGTATCAAGAGCAGACACAGTCAGGACTGGCGGTAAACCCGGAAAACATCCGTCTTTTTGAGATTTTTTGAGAAAATCTCATTTCTTCTCATTTGCAAAATTCTCTTTTATGCGCTACAGTAACGGAAACGCATGAGAAAGGAGACGGGACGGATGAAAAATCTGAGAACTTTTGCGATCATTGACTATCTGAAAGAGAAAAAATACTGCTCGGTCAATGAACTCATGGAACATTTTCACGTCTCTCCGGCAACCATTCACCGCGATATCGCCAGCCTTGTCAAAAACAATCAGCTGCGCAAGGTGCACGGCGGCGTGGCATATGTCGATCCCGTCGAAGCGACCGACAAAATGACGGTGCTCTCCTCCACCTTTCAGGACCGCATCAACTGGAATCAGAAGCTCAAGCTCAAGATTTCCGAGCTGGCGATGCAGGAGATTGCCGAAGGCGACATTGTCTTTCTCGACTCCTCCACCACGGTTTTCTTCCTTGCGGAACGGCTGCTGGAATCCTCGTTTTCCAATCTGACGATTGTCACGAACTCCGCGATGATCATCCAGAACTTCCACAAATTCCCGCCGCACTACGTTCTGATTTCGCTCGGCGGGACGTTTGATCTTCAGCTCAACGCGTTCCTCGGCCAGGCGGCAATCCGGGAGCTGGAACGGCTCTCCGTTTCCAAAGCGTTCATCTCCGCCTTCGGAATCGACGGCAATCTGGTTACGACGAATCACGAGTATCACTCCACGCTTCTGCTGAAAGTTCTGGAGGTCGCGAAAAAACGTTATCTCCTTGCCGACCGCAGCAAGTTCAACCGCTCCGGTCTGTTCCGTCTCGGCACCCGTGCGGACTTCGACCGCATCATCAGCGACTGAAAAACAGAAACTCCGACCGGGCGTTCCCCGCCGGAGTTTCTGTTTTCGATTTTTGTTTTTCCGTTTACTTTTCTGTCACCAGCTCGAAGTAAACCGTCGGCGATTTGAGCTTTGCCGTATCCACGACGGTGGAAACCGTGTCGCCGCTGACCGTTACGGGAATCTCCTCGCGGTGTGCTCCGGTGAAGTCGAGCGCATAAAGCTTCATCTTCGCCGCATTGCGGTTTTTCAGAGAGAACTTGAACACGCCGCAGCGAACCAGAACCGGCATTGCGCCCCAGGGGCCGTGAACGCCTTCGCCGATGATTCGCGTCATTGTCTTGTCTTTGAAAACCATATTGCTTCCCAGAGCATTGGTTGTGAAGATGAAGAGAATGCGGTCATCGTTCGCCAGATCCGAATTCTTGTGATAAGTGGATGCGGAAAGGGCAGACGGGGAAACTGCGGTTTCCAGTTCAATGTCACGGAATTTCTCCTTGCGTGCAAAGTCGGTGCAGAACCCCTGGAAACGCGGAGTGTTGACGGTCATAAACCGTTCCTTCTTGCTGTAGTAGAGCTCCTTTGTATCGCTTTCATACGCATGGGGAATATTCGTGCGGTTCTCTTTGCCGATCAGACCGCGATTCCGCAAAAGGGAATTGGCGTCGAATTTGCCGGAATTGTCGTAAACCACGGAGACAGAGCCGCCTTCCGGAGCAATCTCGCCATCGGCGCCGCCGTTTGCATCAACGAGACGTCCGCCGACTTTCAGAGGAATTGCCATCTGCACATTTTTTGCGCCGGCTTCCGGTTTGCCGTTCTGTGAATCATCCAGTTGAACGCGGGAGACGAGCGAAAGATTCGCCTGTTTCGCATCAATGCAGTTTTCCATCATCCGGGAAGTCAGGTTCTCCGGCGAATAAGTCAGATAAATATCGTTCTTTGCGGGGGAAACATCCTCGCGCATAAACATCAGATATGTCTGCACATCTCCGGCTGCCGCGACCGGATCTTCGCCGTGAACGAACGGGGAAACGTACGGACTCTTGGTCGTTGCAACCGTCGAGCCCCACGGAGTCAAACCGGAAAAGCTCTGGAATGCTGCATAAGCGGAAAGCAGGAACGGGCTCTGACTGCGGTACTTGTCGGGATAGCAGAGGTCATACTCACCGATGAACATCGGGCTGTTCCGGAACTTTGTTCCGACGGAAAGGTTGAAATACTCGTTCCCGTTGACCTGAAAGACGCTTCTCTGCGCAACTGCGCGCCCGCCGTCACCCGGATGGTCGAAATAACGGTGGAAGACCGTCAAATCACCTTCTTTGCGAAGTTCGGTATAGCGCATGGTGCATGCCACATCGTAATTCGCATAGTAGCCTTTATATCCGGTTTTGCGCAGGTTTTCGTGGAAGAAACGGGTGATTTCAGACTCTTTATGGAAAATGAACTCCTGAATCAGATCGAAGTTCTTTCCGCGTTTCTGGTAATCCCGGTAGGAAGGAGCCGGAATATCCGATTTCGTGTATTTTTTCCATTCCTCTTTCAGCGGAGTCCAGTCCTGCGGACGTAGGAACGCGAAATCCTGTTCATTGTAACCGATGCAGAAAAGCACCTGGGGATCGTCTTTCACCGCGAATCCGGTATACGGGTTCACATGATTCATATAAGCGTCAACCGCGCGGATCCAGTCCTTGCGTGCCATCTCATTGTAATGCAGGAGGAACCCCTGATTCGGATCTTTTTTGAATTGTTCAATCCAGCGCAGGCAGAGATAAGGGTTGTTGTCCAGAGTCGCATGAATCCAGATTCCCTGTTTTGCACATTCGGCGTAGAAAAAATCCAAATCGTCCTGAATTTGTTTGGTGTATTCGGGGTTCAGCTCCGCCGGATTGTAATGTTCGACCTCTCCCAGCGGCTTGCCCTGAGCCTCTGCGCCGTCAATCAGCAGTTTCAAGGTGTGCTGGAAATATTCATCGTTGAATCTGACAATTCCGCCGCGGGAATAAAACGGACGCTCAATGCGGATCATATTGAATCCGCGTCTCCGCAATTCCTTTGCATGAGTGCGGAGAATCTCCCTCCACTGCTCCCGCGTTATTTTTCCCTTCAGATAATCCAGCAGATTTCTGGAAAACGGAACAGGAATGCGGTAGGGAAAGCCGAAGCCGAGAGTTGTGGAGTAAAAGCGGATCGGGCGATCCGGCTCGGATTCCCGGTAAAACTGTCCATTCCGGATGACGACGCGTTCGATCGGCTTCACTCCGTCGCGGCTCAAATCCAGGGCGGAGCCCGGAATAACCGTTTTTGTCATATCATAGACAAGCGGATGCCATTCGGCATCTGCAGTCACCGTGTACGTCTTTGATTTTCCGGGAGCCCCAGAAACCAGCATCGCGGCGGAAAACAGCAATGCGCCCAATGTGAGTTTGTTCATCATTATACCTTTCTATTATGGATTTGAGTTGTTTGTCAGACGGACACGGTACGACGAAGCATCCGTTCCGCCGGGGTACCAGTGGAGTCTCCGGTTGCTCAGGACGTTGTAAACGGGCTTGGAAAAGAGATCGGCAATTCCGCCCGGAAGACCTCCTTTGATGCTCCCGACATGGCCGTCGGCAAATGTAATATTCGCCGCATTTCCATTCCATGCATAAATAATTCCGCCTTCGCCCCAATTGATTTCATACGTATCATAAAGATGCGAACAAGCAAGAATCTTTCCCCCGTTGTCTGCTTCATTTTTCGCGTTTGCACGGTTTTCCGCAAGCATGACTACCGCCGACGGAGTTTTTATCGAACTCTGCCGGAAACTTGAAAGATGCGGATTCAATCCGTAACCGCCGTATGTACAGTTCCAAGTTCCCCATGGATCATCTGCCAACTTTTGCGGTGTCAGTGTTGACATGTACTTGCTGCCGGCTGCATTTTTATCCAAAGCTCCGGGACAGCAGAGCACTTTTCCAGAGGTTGCATATTTTCCCGTCAGCAGCCACCACGCCCAGTTTCCCGCGTCTCCGCCGGGGACATACGAGCTCTGATTGAAGAAGTCGTTCATGTACATTCCATTTGCGGCATCTGTGTAAGCCTGCATCATCTGTCCGATCTGACGCAGATTTCCCGTGCAGCTTATCGCTTTTGCTTTCTGTCGGGCCGAATTCAGGGCAGGCAAAAGCATGCCGGCAAGGATTGCGATGATCGCAATTACCACAAGGAGCTCTATAAGCGTGAACATCCGGAATCTGCTTTGGGAATTTGGATACGGAATATTCCTTTGGTAAAAAAGTCTCATAGCGTTGCCTGCCTTTCGTTTTTTATTTTGCGAGTTCTGCGGAACCGTCTTTGATCTGGAAGCTCAGCTTGTAGCTCTTGCCGGCTTCGACCGAAAGATTGAATCCGAGATAGTTGTCATGGCTGAGAAGCATTGCGGGAGTTCCGTTTGCTCCGGCCGTCGGAAGATAAGTCGCCTTCACGCCTGTCACAAAGCCGCGGGGCATAAGTTTTCCGCCTTTTTTCTTCGTTGTCACCTTGAAATCTCCGTTCGGAATAAGAGCGCCGTTCACCTTGATGCTGTTGACAAGAACCCAGCGCGGCTCGCCCGGATCATTCTGCGACTTCACCAGCAGAAAAACACTGCCCGCTTTTTCCGGAGTGAAAGAAAAACTGTATTCCTCCCACTCTTCCGGTGCGACGCCGAGTCCCTGTGCAAGAACCGTGCAGGCCTGTTTGTCCGCATCCGAAATCCAGCTCATCGGCTCCGCGCTCATCGTGTCGCTCGGCTCGCCTTCCAGTGCGATTTTCTGCCGCATTCCGTCAACGTCCACGCGGAAGGTTGCTTCCTGTGCCGAGAGAGTCAGTGCGGCGGCCGCAGCGGCCAGAAACAGTGTCATTTTCATCGTTTTCATCCTTTTCCTTTTATGTTTATATTTTTTACGGAACCGCATGATGAGATGCGGATTTCCGTCGACATCGTAATATGTCCGGTCGTCCTCTGAATCGGCTGTTTGAGAATGCAGTAGCGGATCAGCTCCGCAACCTGACCGGTTGAAAAATAGACTGTGTCAAGGTTTGACAATTTTTGATACGGCAGATCCGTCGGAAGATCGGTGCTCAGAAACGACAGCTGTTCCGGAACGCGGATTCCCAGCTCGCGGAGCCTTGACCAGGCAAAATCCGCATCACCGGACCGCGGCGCCCAAATTGCATCCGGGAACGGAGAAGCGGTCAGAATTTCATCGAAATCCTCATAGTTCACAAACCGCACATCCGTCTCCGGGAAGTGTTCCTGCATGTACGATTTGAACATCCAGGTGCGCGGAATGCTTTCCAGACAATCCGTCCGTTTCTGCATCGGAATCCAGATTTTCCGGTGTCCGCGTTCCGCAAGATATTTTGCCGCAGTGCATCCGAGCTCGCATTCGTCGACAAGAATGGAAATATCTCCGCCGCGCCCATACGCATTGACAATGCGCACTGCCGGATTCGCATTCCGCAATTCCGTTTCCAGTCCATCCGGAATCGCACCGAAACAGACGACAATATCCGAAACTTCCATTGAGCGGACGATTTTTTTGCGGTTTCGGAGACTGTCAAAAATGAAGCAGTTGAATTCCGTGGAAAGCAGTCCCAGCAATTCCGTTCCGCGCAGCGCATAATACGGTATGAGGAGATTCGCAATAATCACAACGGAACCGCTGCGGGCTGGAAAATAATCGAGCCGGCCGTTGCGGCTGAGCACTTCGAGCACGCGGTCGCGCGTCTCTTTGCGCACATTCGCCTCGTGATTCAAGACCCGGTAAACGGTCTTGAAACTCACGCCGGCCTCTTTTGCCAATTCTTTGTAACCTGTTTTCTTCATAAAGTTCTTCCGTTGTCTTCTTACATTATACTAGATTTTCCGGAAAAAACAACAGGTAAAACAGGGAAAATGTCAAAAAGCGTTGACAATAGCTGTCATTTTTGATGCAACGCAACCGCATTGCTGCGAACCGGCTCCGCAGAGATGCCGCGCGAATTCCGCAGAAAAAACGGCATCGGCTATTGAAAAATCGCAAAATGAATTTAAATTACCGATTCAGAGGAAACGGGAATATGGCGCAGATTACACTCAAAAAACTGGCGGAGCTTTCCGGACTCTCCATCCGCACCGTGAGCAGAGTCCTCAAGGATCAGGCAAATGTGATCCCGGAAAAACGGGAACTCGTCCTCGAACTTGCCAGGAAGTACCACTACCAGCCCAATATGGCCGCACGGAATCTGCGACTGCAGAAGAAAAGTTTCGTCGGCATCCTCTCCTCCAATTTCCAAACGGAGGTTTTTCTTCAGAAAGTCAATGATCTGGAACGGCGGCTTTTCTCCGCCGGATTCTATCCGATTCTCGGACGACCGGACAACTTTTCCTCCGATTTCCACAAGATGATGCAGGACTGGTCGGGCGTGATGGACTACGTTGTTGTCTTCGAACTGCCCCCACACCACAGCGAGCTGGATTTACGCAGTTTCCCGCTTGATTTCATTCTTGTCGACCGTGGACTGCACCCGGATCATCACTGTCTGATGATCGACCGTGCAAGCGGAGTCTGCGAAGCCATCGAACACCTGATTCGCACGGGACGCCGCCGGATTCTGCACTGCGGCATGAACCCGTCGCGAAAAACCGGCGTGCTGCGCGCGTTTGAAGAGCTCGGCAAGGAGTTCGGCGCGGAACCGATGTTTCTGGAAAGCAACGCGGAATTCGACGACGGCTATTCGCTCGGTCCGGTCATTCTGAACCATGCGCCGGATGCGCTGTTTTTCGATACCGACCGCATGGCCGCAGGTTTTCTCAAGTACGCCGCCGAACACGCCGTGCCGATCCCGCGCGATGTTGCAGTTGTGGGATTCGACGATGACCTCATCTGCCGCATGTCCGCCCCCGCCCTGAGCTCGGTCGCACACCCGATCGCGGAAATCAACACGGAAATCGTCTCCATCATCACCAATCCCCCTGCGGAAAAAGTCCACAAGACCTTCCCGACCCGCTTCGTTCTCCGCGAAAGCTGCTGAAAAAAAGAAACAGCCCTTGATTTTTTCAAAAAGCGGGATAAGATACAGGGAAGCGATTTCAAACATTCAAGGAGGAAACAATGCCGGAAACCTATAATTTCACACCGTCGCCGCTCGTCTGCTGCCGCGGAATCACCGTCACCATGGACGGAGACACCATCAAGACCGTGCAGTTCCACGGAGGCTGTCCCGGCAACACCGCCGGAATCTCCTGCCTCGTCCGCGGACGCAAGGCGGAAGAGGTTGCAAACCTGCTTGAAGGCGTCCGCTGCGGTGCAAAACCGACCTCGTGTCCCGACCAGCTCGCGACGTTTCTGAAGGAAATTCTCAAGAAGAAAAGCGGAAACGCTTGATTCACATTCATTAAAACATCAGGAGGAAAACAATGGCTGATTTCATGGAAAGTAAGACCGCAAAGAATCTCGCATTCGCATTTGCGGGAGAATCCCAGGCACGCAACAAGTACACTTACTTTGCAAGCGTGGCGCGCAAGGAAGGCTACAACCAGATTGCCGCGATTTTCGAAGAAACCGCCGGAAATGAAAAAGAGCACGCCAAGCTCTGGTTCAAACATCTGAACGGCATCGGCGATACGGTTGCAAACCTCGAAGCCGCGGCCGCCGGCGAACACGAAGAGTGGACCTCCATGTATGCGGATTTCGCAAAAGAGGCTCGTGAAGAGGGCTACGATGACATCGCCCGCGAATTCGAACGCGTCGGCGCCATCGAAAAGCATCATGAAGAGCGTTACCGCAAGCTCGTCGAAAACATCAGAAAAGGTGAAGTTTTCGCCCGCGTCGCTCCGCAGAAATGGATCTGTCTGAACTGCGGACACGTCTACATCGGCGAAAAAGCTCCGGAAATGTGCCCGACCTGCAAGCACCCGAAAGCCTACTTCCAGATCGAAGCGGAAAACTACTGATTCCGAACCGGATTTTCTGCTGAAACTGAAACGCCTTCCGCCATCACAAAACGGCGGAAGGCGTTTTTTTGCAAAAAATCCGGCGGATGAACGCTTCATCGCCGGACGGTAAAATTATTTTTCCGCAGGAATCGCAGAGAGCGCACAGGCTGCGGCTTTGACAATCGCGCCGGAAGCACCGCCGCTGAGCTGAACAACGACGTCGTTCATATCCTGTTCCACCTGCGCACGGCGAGAACCGCCGGGCAGAATCCGCTCCATCGCATCCGCAAGATCCTCCGGAACCACCTGGAACTGAAGGAATTCCTCAAACGCACAGCGGTTCAGAATGATGTTCGGCATGGTGAAAAATCCGCGGAACAGTTTGCCGATAATCAGACGCGCCAGCAGGAAGGTGATCTGATTCAACCGGTACGCAACAACCAGCGGGATTCCAGCAATCGCACACTCCACCGTAACCGTTCCAGAAGCGGCGAGTCCGGCAGTGCAGCGCTGCATCCAGAATGCAGTTTTGCCGCGCGTCAGCTCAATCTTCGGAAGCGGATAATCGGGATGCTTCGTCATGAAAGCCTGAATGCCGTCCCGCACCATCTGAAGAATCCGTTCGCGCGGAGACGCCACGACAAACTGGAGTTTCGGGTTGCGAGACTTCAGAATCGCCGCCGTTTTCAGGAAGGGTTCCAGCAGGAACTCAATCTCTTTCTTGCGGCTGCCGGGAAGCAGAAGAACCGTATTCGGATCGCGCTCAATCGTCGCATCGGCGCGTCCCTTCACGATATCCACAAGCGGATGCCCGACGAATTCCACATCAAGCCCGGAACCTTCGTAGACTTCCGGCTCAAACGGGAAAATGACCATGAGTTTGCGGCAGTATTTCGCAAGCTTCCTGATGTTTCCGCGGCGCCAGACCCACACCTGCGGACTGATGTACCAGACCACCGGGATTCCGGCTTTCCACATGGCTTTTGCAAAACGGATGTTGAAGCCGGGATAATCAATCAGAATCACTTCCAGCGGACGCCGCTTCTTCGCCTCGCGAATGAGGTACAGAAAGATCCGGATGAATTTGAAAATGTTCTCCAGGACCTCGATCAGACCGATCACGCCGAGCTCGCTGGAATCCACCAGGAGCTCGACTCCGGCCTTGCGCATCTCAACGCCGCCCATTCCGCAGACAACAACATCCGGACGGCGGCGACGGATTTCCGAGGCGATCCGCGCACCGTAAAGGTCGCCGGACGCCTCACCCGCAAGGATCCAGATCTCTTTTCTGCCGCGATTCATGGGCAATCACCGTTTCTTGCGTTTCTTTTTCGGCGGAGTATAGTTGGAGCCGCGTCCGAAGCTCGGCATCCGGGCTCCGGCGGAGAGCGCGCCCATATCCATCGGAAAAGCTTCAGGAAAAGCTCAAAAAGAACAAATTCGACT
>OQVZ01001038.1_pt1 | contig 10435 bp, 21 predicted proteins | sample 1691571 | NCBI WGS metagenome assembly OQVZ01 (sample SAMN03418261, study PRJEB22391) | human gut metagenome | biome: human-gut; feature: organic feature; material: feces | host: Homo sapiens | place: Tanzania | collected 2013-01
TAGGCCCGCTGCTGTCGCGCCGGTGGTGCGGTGCAGATTTTGCCGCTCATACAATAAGCCTCGGTTGGGCTGGTGCGAAGTTCATCTGGATCGCGAAAACCCCGATGACTATTGCAGCTATGGTAAGTATGTAACAAACACCGGAGGCTGACCATATGATGATTTCAAAATCTGCTTTAGGCGCTAACGTACAGCATCGGCGGGAGAAAAAAGACCGCTCACGGTATTGGCTGGCCAAGCAGAGCGGTGTTTCACGTGGAACGATCGAAAGCCTTGAGAACGGCAGAATTTATCCTCGCATCGATACGCTGATTTGTGTTGCAGAATCTCTCGGCTGTACGGTGGGAGAACTTACGGAGGAGACAGCGAATGGATAGTTTTTACAGGCAAGCCGCATTTCCGGCGGCAACAGCGCGGCAGGCCGCAGGCAGTCGGACTTATACCCGACGCCCCCGGAGGTGACGGTCGCGCTGATGCGTTTCCTGAATTTCCCCTCCGGAGTGTCCGTATGGGAACCGGCCGCCGGAGATGGCGATATGGCCGATGTGATTTCGCAGTACGCGTTTCCTGTTTATGTCACCGATATTCGGGACGGAACAGACTTCCTCCAAAGTAGCATAGACAGTGCAGACTGGATCATTACAAACCCGCCTTTCTCCCTCGCAGAAGAATTTATCCGTCGCGCCGCAGAACTGAACAAGCCGTTCGCCATGCTGCTCAAAGCCCAGTATTGGCATGCGGCGAAGCGTGCGAAACTCTTTGAAGAATTGCCGCCGAGTTACATACTGCCGCTGACATGGCGGCCGGATTTCTTCTTCAAGGAACGTGACGGTAAAAAAGGCGGAAGCCCGCTGATGGACGTCATGTGGTGCGTCTGGCTCACGCCATGGATGAAGAACGTGCAGACGGTGTACCAGCCGTTGCCGAGACCGGAAGGGAATAAAAATCATGCTGAAACCGAGTGACCTGACAAAGGCAGAACTGCTCCAAGTGGTGGAGATTCTGGCAGATGCAGCCGGTGAGTATTATCTGGAGTGCGCGCTGGGACACATCGAAAGGCAGCGGAATGATGCGCACTATGAGAAGTGCCGGAAACTGATTGAGGAGGAGCGGAAGCACGCCGCCGCTTATTTTGAGCTCTTTCGCCCTTATGAGGGGCAACCAATGACGAATATCCCTCTGGCCGTTGTTAAAAAGGCAGCGATAGAGTTGGAAAAGTCCAAGGCCGCGGGACGAGAGTGGGACAGGCTCAGCGGGATCAGGCGGAAATCAGGGAAGAAGGTAAATTGATGGAAAGACTGACAAAACGAAGTTCTGATACCACTCACGAAAACGGAATTTGCTGCGCGAACTTTCTCAGCGCAGAGTGTCATTCGGTTGAGGGGGATCGTTCTGCTGGGTGCGAGTGGGAAGAGACTGCATGGAGTCGTCTTGCAGCCTACGAGGACACCGACCTGATGCCGGAGGAGTTTCACGCGTATTGGGTGTTCCTGCAGGATTTGATTGGAGACCAGAAAGCCAGTGAGGCACTGGATCGCTTCCGCGAGCTGGCCGAGGCCGACAAGGACGGGCGCGTGGTCGTGCTGCCATGCAAGGTAGGGGAATTATGGCGCGACCAAGACACCGGACGCGTAGTGAAGGTCACAGATGTCCAATACAGCATGAAGTGGGAAGATGATACGCGCGTTACCTACGACTATTCCGATGGAAGCCATGGCGGCGCACTTTGGGATGCATTCCATGGGCATTTTACGCAAATTGATACGGAGAAATGAGGTAACCAAATATGGGCATCACGATTTCCTGCAAGAAAACACGCAGAAGCATTGATATGGGATATATCGGGTTCAAAGTGCTGCGGGACAAGATCGCAGAATTGTACGGCGGACCGTTTGCAGAGCACTACAAAGGACTGGACAAAGCGCCCTTTATGGGCGACGCGAGAAAGCGGTATTTCGAGGAATTTGACCGCAGGACTGCAGAACTGATAAACAACAAAAAAGTTTCGGTGAAGATCGTCGATTTTCTCTTGCAGCCAGATGTGGGCGGAGCAATTCGCTACGGGGTGTGCAAAGAGATTTTGAAGGCGATCGGCGATTACGACGATGATATTCTCTATGGCTACTCCGGGCGAAAGGACTGTGCCATGTTCTGCGACTTCAAGGCGATTTTGCAGGATTGTGTAGAGCATAAATGCGATATGGTTTGGGGGTAAAGAAGATGGCGCTCGTGGAATATACGCTGGAAGGAACCGTGAATAAGGTTCAAATCGCCATTGACCGCCTTCGCAATTTCGAGCCTCCAGAGGGGTACTACGTTGCGTTCAGCGGCGGGAAGGACAGTGTGGTAGTGAAGAAGCTTTGTGACCTTGCCAGCGTGAAGTACGATGCACACTATCGCGTGACAAGCGTGGATCCTCCAGAGCTGGTGCAGTTCATTCGAGATGCATACCCGGACGTTTCCAGAGATGTGCCGAAGGACAAAGACGGAAAGCCAATCACAATGTGGACGCTGATCCCAAAAAAACTGATGCCGCCGACGCGACTGGCACGCTACTGCTGCGCGCAGCTGAAAGAGACGGGCGGCAAAGGCCGCATAACCGTCACAGGTGTTCGTTGGAGTGAAAGTGTTAATCGGAAGAAAAACCAGGGATTAGTAACCTTCGCAACAAAGGCTAAGACAATATCGGGCCAGTCTCGGAATAATGGGCTTTTTGTTGGCACTGAGCGTGGGGGGGTGGTACTGAACAACGATAACGGCGAAACAAGACGACTTGTTGAGCAATGCTACAAGAACGCAAAAACCACGCTGAATCCTATCATTGATTGGACGGATGCCGAAGTTTGGGAGTTTATCAGAGAATACAATGTTCCTTACTGCAAACTGTATGACGAAGGGTTCACGCGCGTTGGTTGCATCGGCTGTCCGATGAACACAAATGCAGAAGAAGAGTTTCACCGATGGCCGAAATATCGCGAACAGTATATTCGTTCCTTTGAGAAGATGATCGCAGAAATAAAGAAGCGGGGCGGCAACAAATCGCCTAATCGTTTTGCCAGCGGTGAGGACGTTATGGAGTGGTGGCTTCATGGTGGATCAAAGGGCTGCGAAAATATCGAAGGGCAGATAGAGATTGGAGAGGGAGAGAATGGCAATCAAGAACTACACGACATCAGTGGACACGTTTAAGTCCATCGGCGAAATACAGGGTGAGCTGGCCCGACACGGAGCCAAACAGATCATGGTGGACTACGAAAATGGAAAGCCTACGGCAATCTCTTTTGCGATGGTTGGAGCATTTGGCCCATGCGCATTTACTCTACCGGCGGCAGTTGAGGGAACGAGACGTGTGTTCCAACGTCAGAAGGTGAAAGCAAATGACGAGCAGGCAGAGCGAACCGCATGGCGTAATGTCCGAGACTGGATTTTTGCGCAAATGGCTCTCATAGAGAGTTGCGACGTTCCTGTAACGCAAGTGTTTCTCCCATATATGACCAATCGTGAAGGGAAAACGCTTTACGATATTTACAAGAGTGGGCAACTCCTTTTGAGTGATGGAGGTCGAGAATGATTGAACATAATGAAAGGGATCTGGCCGTGATCAACGCGCTGGACGATAGCATACACCACGCGCCGGAGTTTGGGATCTGCGCGGACAGTTTTGCCGCGCTGAAGGCGGAGTTCCTGCGCTTGATGGGTGAACGGGACGCAGCGTGTATCCAAATCGAGAACCAGCAGAACCACATCCGGGCGCTGCTGCAGGCAAACGAATCCCTCCGCCTTGCATGGAAGCCGATTGCCGAATGCCCGCCAAAGGTCGGAGAAACATAGTTATGCGCGGATGGATTCGTCCAGACGGCGTATGGAAGTATGGGGCAGGTTCAACTGAGCGTTTTGATTGCTTGACGGTGCTCCCTGTAACCCATCTTATGCCGATTCCGGTGTCGCCTAAAAAGGAGGTACACGAATGAGTAAGGCCGTACTTATCAGCATCCGCCCGAAGTGGTGTGAGAAGATCGCCAGCGGTGAGAAGACCATCGAAGTCAGAAAAACCAGACCAAATTTGCCGACACCGTTTAAGGCCTATATTTATTGCTCACGGGGCAGCGACGCACGCAGACTGCGTGGCTCATGGGGCAAGGTCATTGGAGAGTTTACCTGCGACCGGATTTATGGGCTTGCACCCCTCAACCATGCCCCGGATGATGTGGAACAGCAAGCATGCCTGACGCGTGAAGAAATTGTGAACTACCTCAAGGGAACCGGCTACGGCTGGCATATCTCCAATCCGCGCATCTACGATGAGCCGTGCGAGCTGAGAGAGTTTGCCCCTGTGTGCAGATATAAAAACGATGATGGAACGTGTCCGTCGCGCAGGGTCGCTTGCTCATATCAGCGATATGACTATAACCATGACGGCACTATCAACCTCGTGGAGTGCGGTAAGACGATCGAGCGCGCGCCGCAGAGCTGGTGCTATGTGGAGGTGACGGAAGATGTTTGAATTAAAACCATGTCCGTTCTGCGGCGGAGAAGTAATACTTGAAACAGTAGATGGCAACAGCCAAGAAGAGTGCTATATATACTGTCCAGGGTGTGATTTTGAAAGTGGCGTATATAGCGAACCCAAATTTATCGTCGAAAAGTGGAATAGGAGGGCTGACAATGCTTGATTACGAAAAGATCGAACAGTATTCGATTTCTGTTGCAGGGAAAAAACGAGACAAGAAAATCCTTCAGGCGAAAGCAGAAATGGATACTATACAGCGGGAATATGTAGCGTATATGGACGGCGTTGTTGATGCTATCAGATATATTACGGGAGTAGCAAAGGTGGAGGACGACAATGGCTGAATACATCAAGCGAGAAGCGGCACTTATGAAACTAATGCAGGACGGGTGCAGCGCAAAAAACTTGCAATCCATCTCGGATATGCCAGCCGCTGACGTTGCCCCGGTGGTGCATGGGCGGTGGATCACAACGCGCGAAAGTGGCATTTCAAAAAATGTGAAGTGCTCGGCTTGCGGATATGATTTTTGTTTCACAAAATATGGACAGCTAAACATTGATAAAATGCCGCACCGCCCAAACTGTGGAGCGAAGAACAAATGAAAACGGAATACGCAAAATTATGAAATACCGTAAGAAACCCGTTACCATCGAGGCTATCCAGTGGAAGGGCGACAATCAAAAGGAAATCAGTGATTTTTGCAAAGACGCATATATGACGGATTGCTCGCTGTATATCAAAACGCTGGAGGGCACGCATAAGGCCCGTGTGGGTGACTACATCATTAAGGGTGTACACGGCGAGTTTTATCCTTGTAAACCGGACATCTTTATGGAAACGTATGATGTGATCTAAAACAGAGTACAGATACTTTATAAAAAGGCATGATATGTAGCAATTTCTATAGTGTGTTGATATAAGGGCCTCCATACTGTAACGTGCTATGATTTGGAGAAAAATTTAGAGGATCAGGCGATAATAAATCTGCAAAAGATTCTTCGCCTTGTCCCATACAATGCGATCTATGATGCTGTGCGCGGCGGTGTATTTTTCTGCCATGGTTGCGGAAGAAGACTCTAATGTGTTTAAAGCCGTGCGAATTGATTTCTTGAGTACATCGGGACCGGCTGCGGATGCGTTCTTTTTTTCTTCTTCGGATATTTGATCCTTCAGACGCGCAATCTTTTCCTGTACGGCTTCTTTTCCCGCTTTATATTCCTCAATCGTATCGGCACCGCTTAAATAGGCATCGCGCAGGCGGTCGAGCATGCGGACGGCTGCATCGAGAGACGCTTGGAGGGCGGCAAGCTCACTTGCGCCGCCATCAGATGCCCGAACGACCTCGTATTGAATAGAGGGAGAGCCCGCTACATCCTGCCGCAGTTTTTGAAGAATGGCAGTTTTCAACGTTTCATCCGTAATATGCTGGGAGGTTCGGCATGCCCCACGCACATAGTTGTTGCATTTCCAGTAATGCGGTTTGGCGAAGATCAATGACCCGCCGCAGTCGGCACAGCGCACAAGCCCAGCCATCCAGTCCTTTTGTACTTCGGCAGGCTTTCCCTTATACTTGTGTGCGGCCTTCCAGGCATCCATGCGTTTCTTCACTTCGTGAAAAATTTCTTGGGAAATTAACGGCTCATGCTTCCCGTCAGAGAGGATGATATTGGGATTGGAATAGTCGCGCCGCGACTTTCCGCTGGGATTCCACCGAAGCTTTCCAATATAGACGGGATTTCGGAGAATGTATTCGATGGTGCGATTCTCGAACCGACCACCACGGTGCGTTCTCTGGCCGCACTCATTCATCCAGCGTGCAATCGGGTAAATGCCTTCGCCGTTGATGTATCGACGGAATATCTCTTTGACATAGGTCGCTTCCGGTTCAATCGGTGTCAAGACATGATCTTTTACGCAATAACCGTAAGATGGTGTAGACTGTAGTTCGCCGCGCCGGTGCTTCTCGGACATACCACGCTTGACCTCTTCGGCAAGGTTGATACTGTAGTATTCGTCCATTGCCTCAATCAGTGCTTCCGTGATGATACCCATTTTGCCTTCCGCCATCGGCTCGCTGATGGATATGACGTCGATTCCAAGCTGCTTGCGGAGGAGTGCCTTGTACATGACCGCATCATCGCGGTTACGGGCAAATCGCGAAAATTTCCAGAGCAGGATCGCGTCGAATGGCTTCGGCTTGGTCTTAGCAACGCCGATCATGCGGCGGAACTCGTCTCGTCCGGTGACCTTGCGGCCGGAGATGCCTTCATCCGTAAAGACATACTCATCCGGTACAATGTAGCCGTGAGATGCCGCCCACTTGCGGATCTCGACGAGCTGCGAAGCAGGGGAGAGTTCCACCTGATCGTCCGTGGAAACGCGGATATAGCAGGCGGCAATACGGAAATCAGAAATTGGCGTCATAGCAGAAAACCTCTTTGTTGCATTCATCGAAACCAGGAAATAAATTCATGGACAGACCGCGTAAATCCCCAATCGGGATTAGGCACATCATAATGGAAGAAATAAATGGCGACAATGATGCCGAGCACGACAGAAAGATAAATCGCAAAGCGGCCCGCGCGCGTATCCTTTCTCAGCTCGGATATTTGCTTTTCCTGCAGGGCAATGATTTCGCACTGGTGCTCATACTGCATGTCCTGAGATTCGCTCTCTGCGATGGAATCGTCCTCAATTTGAAAGGCAGCATCAATCGAACAATGGACGGCTTTGGCGATCATACAGACGGTGTAATAGCTGGCGGCTTTCGATCGTCCGGAGAAAAAGTTATTGACCGTGTGGATCGAAAGCCCGGATTCGTCAGCAACCGCTTGATTGGACATACCAAGTTGATCTCGCTTGGATTTTAGAGCCTCTTTTAAGTCAATTTCCTCAGACGGCTCTATTTTTTCCGTGGCGGTAAACATTTTGACGGCTCCTTTCGGCAGATTGTGATACCTTCCGCTGCAAATCATCACATTCGCTCAGTGAAAAAAGTCGAGCAATGTCGAATGGGAAGAAGATGCCGGCAGGATAGGAAGGTCGTTGTATGGACGACCGGGGCGTAATCTGCTACGATAGATCCATAGCAGACCAGCGGCAAACGGGTATCTGCTATACCGGCCTCGCCGCTTTCGTGGCTGGGGCGGCGGAGCCGGAATTACGAATAGGAAGATTGTGTGGGAAGGATGTACATAGGAGATGGAAACCAAAGATCACTTGCAACAGGAACTGGAAGAAATGTTTGACCGTATGACAAAAGAGAATAAACAAAAAGCACTTATCTTTCTTGCGAATTTAAGAGAAGAGCAAAATAATCTTTCAGCTTCTCACGATTTTCGACGCTGAGATCAGATAAATCAAGAACATTAGCCGCCTTGCCGTCAGCAGGGCGGCCTTTTTCTATCTGCGGAAATTCGAGAATGAGGTTAATCTGCGAAGAAACCGTTGGAAGAGAATCGCCATCTAATTCCTCAACGGTAATTCCAAATATACCCGCAATTTTTTCTCGGGTTTTATAGTGTGGAATAGATTTTCCTTTTTGCCAGTTTAAAACGGCTTGATTAGTTGACCCGATTAGTCTTGAAAGTCTATAGGCGGAATATTTTCTTTGATTCATGCAATAATTTAAATTTTCAGTAAAAGACATAAGAATTGACCTCAATAATTGTGCATCTCGATACTAAAATATTGATTGACATATACTCAATCATTGAGTATAATTGTAGCCGTAGATAGCAAATAAAGAGCAAACGGCACAGACAAATCGAGCTGGAGATAATCAATAGTTGTAGCAAAACTTAGAGTATCACTATTGCTCCAATTTGTCAATGATTTAATCAAAGTTGGAGGTTTAAATATATGGGATTGCCCGAAAATCTTGCTCGACTACAGTCTGAGCATGGCGAGACTAATTATCGACTTGCAAAAGAGATAGATGTCTCACAAACGTCTATAAAGAATTGGAAAGATGGTGTTCGATGCCCGCATCGTCGTCACCAAATTAGAATTGCAGAACACTACGGCGTGACGGTAGATGAACTCTTGAAGGATAGCAATTGAGGAGGACAGCAATGGACGAGTTACTTGTCATTGGCGCGAACGGTCAGCCGGTCGCCAGTAGTCGTGACATCGCCGAGCACTTCGGCAAGGGTCATAATCACGTGCTTCGTGATATAGATGCCCTCAAGCAAGATGTGTCCAATTTTGGACAGATGTTTTTTCAGGTCACCGTACCTGACAGTTATGGACGGCCTCAGCGGGCATATGTAATGAACCGTGACGGCTTCACGCTTTTGGCAATGGGATTTACCGGCAAGGATGCGCTGGAATGGAAACTGCGGTACATCGAAGCCTTCAACAATATGGAAAAGGAATTGAAATCCCGTCAGAAGCCGCTCAGTGGAGCGGAACAGCTACTGGCGCAGGCCCAATACCTCGTCGAACAGGAACGCCGCCTGAAGGCTGTGGAAGAAAAGCAGGAACGCTTCGACAATGCCGTGGCCGTGATGGCCGCGCCGCTGATGGAGGGCGACAGCTGGCAGGAGAAAGCACAAAAGGCGATCAATACCGCCGTGGAGCGCTGCGGACTGAACCACCAGATGTTCCGTTCCGAACTCTATGAAGAGGTGGAGCGCAGAGCGCAGGTTGATCTTGGCAGCCGTCAGACACGCATGCGCAAGCGCATGATGGCAAACGGCGCGACGGCGACCGAGTGTAAATCCATTACGAAACTGCACGTCATTGCGCGGGATGCAAAACTGAGGGTAATCTTCGAGGCGGTACTGCGGCAGAAGGTGCTGCGGCTGGACGCAGATCGGATGCCGAAATAGTGGAAAGGAAACAGTCACGAGCCACATATTCTTGATGCAGAGGTGATCTGGTATGGCAAAGCGAAACCGCGAACCGATCCGCGTGGAATCCTACGTTAAAGTGGGAGAGCGGGAAGTGAATACGGATGATCTGACGCCGGCGCAGAAGGAAGCGCTCGCAGGCTGGATGAAAGTGACATACCTCAACGAATTGTTTCGGGGGAAAGCAGTGTTTTCCATCCGATAAAACGGTACGATTGCCGAAAGGCGGGAAAGGAAAGAAAAATGGATAGAAAAACCTACATAGGGCCGAAGGAGGCCGAATCGATCAATGCCGCGCTTGCGCAGGGCGCACGAGTGGAGCTGATCCCGGTCAAGGACGGCGTGAAGATCATCCGCGTGAGGCGGGACGAGATCAAGTGAATAGAGTACCTCGCTCTAAGCGTTGAGCGGGAAGGACCAAACGGGGTCAACTGTTTCCGAAATGGAAACGGTTGGCCCCTTATTTTTTTGCAAAAGGAAGGGACGAGCCGTTGAAGAGTTTTGAAGAGTGCCTGCGGGAGCAGGAGGAGCGGACGGAGGCCGAACAACTGGTGCATGGTGTGCACCGGCAATATGTCCGGTTTCGGAGCGAGACGCGTGAGGAGCGGCGCATGAGACGGAGACGTGACTTCGGGTTCTGGGTGGTTCTGCTGACTATGATCGGGATAACGGTTTACCTCCTGTCGCTGGACACGGCGGCGGAACAGGAAGTGCACGGAATTGCAGATGCGCCGCTTCCCACGGTATCGGAGGAATCGCTCGACGGAGAGGACACCCCGGCGCATGGATATGCGGACGCGAAATCGCTTTACTGCGAGGACATTCCGCTGAGTGCAGAGGAGCAGCGGCTTCTGTATGCCGCCTGTGAGGAATTTCGCGTGGAATACCCGCTGATGCTCGGCCTGATCGAACGCGAGACAGGGTTCCGAAACGTGATGGGAGACGGCGGTGACAGCTATGGCTTCTCTCAGGTGCAGAAGAAATGGTGGAGTGGACTGATGGAAGAGATCGGAACGGCAGACCTGAATGACCCGCGGGATAACTTCCGCACGGCCTGCGCGGTACTTGTCC
>OQVZ01001039.1_pt1 | contig 10434 bp, 7 predicted proteins | sample 1691571 | NCBI WGS metagenome assembly OQVZ01 (sample SAMN03418261, study PRJEB22391) | human gut metagenome | biome: human-gut; feature: organic feature; material: feces | host: Homo sapiens | place: Tanzania | collected 2013-01
AAAAGCATTTAATGGCGACGTATAAGCAGCTGGAAGAATTGCAGAAAGAGGAATAAAACCGTACACCGTAAAAAAACCGTACAGGCGCAAAGCCTTACAGCATGGGACTTTGTACGGTTTGTACAGTTTTGTACGGTTTTGGAGGAGCACAGGCGCTGTACGCTTTTTATTTTGTTGCCAGAGGCACATTTTCTTGAATTACAATATTGATTGCGTTACAATAAAAGTAAAGGGAGGCGATTAAGATGGCTAAATTTTGTACTAATTGCGGGAGTGAGTTGAATCCCGGTACTAAGTTTTGTGTGAACTGCGGCCAGAAGGTGGAGCAGGAGCAAAATCCGCAGGCAGGAGCTGGAGCTGCTACTGTTGCCGGTGTTGCAGCCGGTGCTGCCAGCAATGCTGATATAAGCTATAAAAAGAGTATTAATGACAGCCCTAAGCAAGAGGGTTTTGCTGCCAATGCTCAAGAAAATGTACATACTGACGCTAATGCTGATGGCAATCCTAAGGTTAATCCTGATTCTGATGAATTTAAGCATACCAATGCTGCCGGTGCAGCTGACACCGATGCGTATAGCGCTCAGGCAGCACCCAAAGCAGGCAAGAAGTTTTTGAACCTGGGCGAGGGGCTGAACCTGCTGTTTAAGGACAGCAGTGCGGATAAGGAAGCAGTTTTCAAGGAGCTGTTCTTTACGTCTAAAGGACGCTTGAACCGTAAGTCTTATATCTACAGAAGCATTTTCCTGTCATTAGTGCTTTGTGTTGTGCAGGGTGTTTTGACATTTGCGGCTAATACCATAGGTGCGCTTGAGCTTTTGTTTGCAGTTGTTGCTTTCGGATTCAGCTTATTTGGCTTCGTTTCTAATATTATGATGGGTGTACGTCGCTTGCATGATTTGGATTTGAGCGGCTGGTGGATGCTGCTTTTGTGCGTACCGCTGATTAACCTTTTCTTTGCGATTTATATTTACTTCTTCAAGGGAACTGAGGGACCTAACCAATATGGAGATGACCCCTTGCAGTCGTAGTACTGCCTTGGCAGCTATAAGCTACTATATATAATATGTAAGTATTTCGCTCAGCAAAATAGTCGCTCGTTCTTGTGACGCAGCGGCTATTTTTGCGCTTTTTCGCAAGACGCGGCGCGCTAAACTATGTTATAATAAACTGTTAGTTAATTATTGATGGAGGCGTAAGCACAATGAATTATACAGAAAGCCTGGCATATCTGGACAGCCTGGGCAAATTTGGCATTAAGCTCGGTATGGAGCGTATTGAAGGACTTTTGCGTGAGCTGGGCAACCCGGAGCAAAAGATTAAAACAGTGCATGTAACCGGCACTAACGGCAAAGGCTCTGTTACCAGCATGATTACGAATATTTTGCTGGCAGCCAACCTGAAGGTTGGTAAGTTTACTTCGCCGCATCTGGTGAAGTACAACGAGCGCATCAACCTCAACGGCAAGGATATCAGCGACGAGGATTTTGCGACGGCGATTACTGCGGTAAAGGTTGCTGCCGACAGTGTTGTCAAAAAGGGCGTCTGCGAGCAGCCGACGCAGTTTGAGATTTTGACGGCTGCAGCGTTTTTGTATTTTTACCTGCAGAAGGTGGATTACGCTGTTATAGAGGTAGGCATGGGCGGCCTGTGGGATTCCACCAACGTGATTACACCGGTGGTCAGCGTTATTACCAATGTTGCGCTGGACCATACCGACCGCTGCGGCAAAACGCTGGAGCGCATTGCTATGCAAAAGGCCGGTATTATCAAGGAAAAGGTGCCTCTGGTTACTGCAGCCGAGGGCAATGAAGCGCTTGGTCCTATTGTCAGCCTGGCTATGTTTAAGGAAGCGCCGGTTTATCTTTATGGCAAGGCTTTTCATGGTACGGAGGTCAAAAGCTCGATGGAGGGCCAGACCTTTACGCTGCATGCAGGTGATTTCTATCATTCTGATTATGAAATCAAGCTGCCGGGAGAGCACCAGATTAAGAATACCAGCGTAGCGATTGTTGCTGCCAAGCTGGTAAGCAAGCAGGATGACCGCATTAACGAGCTGGCGCTGCATGTGGGCGTGGCCAACACCATTTGGCCGGGACGCTTGGAGCGCATTCACAAGAATCCGGATATTATTCTGGACGGTGCGCATAATCCTGACGGCGCTAAGGCTCTGCGCAATGCTTTGGATAAATACTATCCCGGCAAGCAGGTGCAGTTTGTCTTTGGCATGATGGGCGATAAGGATATGAGCGGTGTTATCAAAATGCTGATTAAGCAGGACGATGTTGTTTATACTGTGCGTGCCGATGAGGGGGCGCGTGCTGCAGAGGCTGCCGACCTGGCGAAGCTGGTGGGCAGCAATGCTGTGGCGGAGGCTGATCTTGCTACGGCGTATGATGCTGCTATCCGCGGGGCAGGCACTGACGGTGTTGTGTGCGTTTGCGGCAGCCTGTATCTGGTAGGCGAGTTTAAGAAGATGCTGCTGGCGGATAAGCGTGCGATGAACTGAAAGCGATATTGAGGTTTATTGACTTCGGTAACGAGTATCTGCGTCGCAATTAAATATCGTTCCAGTCAGAAGCAATTTTCCCGTGCCTTAGGGCACAACGCAAATTTCGTGTGGAACCAGGACGAAGCTTCGGTAAAATTTGACAGACGGTAAGAGAAAGTTACGTACCCTTGCTTCTATGGTTCCAGACACTCATTTGCTAAAATTGCTATTCCTTACACGATATATTAATTGCTCGTTAAGGCTGTTTGCTAACCTTCTTGCCTGCCCCTCGGGGAAGGTGCCGAGCGTAGCGAGGCGGAAGGGGGCGTATCTGCGTCGCAATTAAATGTTGCGCTGCGATATATTAATGGCTCGTTTAGAAAATAGAATCTTTTGTTAGGGTGTATCATGACAAAACTGGCAAATTATCTCGAAAATAAAATATGGTATATGCTGCTGTTTACCGTGGCAGTTATTCCGCTGGAGCAGGAATTCACCTCCTTTTGCGTAGCGATGACCTTTATCAGTGCAGTGCTTGTGTCGCATGTTAAGGGGCGTCCGCAGCAGGAAAATGTACTGAAGCCGTGGCAGCAGGGTGCGTTTTATGCACTGCTGCTGATTGCAGTTGTTTCGGTATATTTTTCCCTGGACAGGTTTTTGTCCTTTTGGAATCTGGTATATGTTGTAGGCCAGTATGCGGCGCTGTTTTTTGTGCTGCTGCGCTACGCCTCGGTAGGAAATAGTGAAAAGTGTATAGTGGATAGTGAAGGTTTGGCGAACACTAAACAGAACACTAAAAACAATTCACTAAACACTAACCACTATTCACTAATCACTAACTACTACAAACTATTCACTAATTTACCGCGTCCGCTGCAGCTCATCGGCGCCTTTTTAAGCGTATCGCTGCTGGTGAGTGCGATTGGCATAGCGCAGAAGATTTTTGGCGTTACGGCTGAAGGTATTTGGGTGGACCCGGCGCAGTTCCCGGATTTGAAGGTGCGCGTTTTCTCTACGCTGGTAAATCCTAATATCCTGGCTGGCTACCTGGTGCTGGTGGTGGCATACAGCACAGCCTTTTTCAACCAGACAAAGGCGTATAAAAAATGGCGTCTGGCCTTTTTGGCAACGGGACTTTTGGCAGCAGTCTGCCTGCTTTATACGTATTCACGCGGTAACTGGGTGGCCTGCGCCGTGATGCTGCTGGCCTTCTGCGTACTTTTCTGTCGTAAGGCCTTTATCCCTATCCTTGGCGGCGGTGCTGCTGCGCTGGCGCTTGGCGGGCAGGCGGTGCTGCAGCGTCTGGAATCTATCCGCGGCGGCTATGGCGGTGATACCTCGATTGCGCTGCGCATGGCGTATTTAAAGAGCACTAAGTGGATTATTGAAGAATTTCCTCTAGGTGTAGGCTGGTATGGCTATCGCTTTGTTTATCCCACGTACAATTTCTATCTGGCGGATAAAAACGTCATCATGTACCACTGCCACAATATTTTCCTGAATATCTGGGCAGAGCTGGGAGCACATGGCCTGTTGGTCTTTCTTGTTATCTGGTTCGGCATTTTTCTGCCTGCAGGCTGGAAGCTGGCCTATCATGGACGCAGCCTGTGGCTGAAGGCGATGGGACGCGGTTATGTGTTGGCAACAGTAGGCATTATTGTGGGTGGCTTAACAGATCACGTTTACTTTAATACCCAAATGGGATTACTGTTTTGGACCTTAGGTTGTTTGACACTGCTTTGCGCACGCCTGAATGAGCAGTGCGATTGAGCAAAACATATAACTATAAGGAATATTTAATATTCATAATGAGAATGAAGTAAAAAACGGAACATATATTAATGATAAGTAAGAAAATATTAAAAATTCTTTTAGAAAGCGCTAGACAAATGCATTGTTTAGTAGTATAATTACATTTGTGAAACAGTTGCTGGAAAATTCTTACTTGCAGATGATAAGAGTTATCGTTACTCCCTGTGATTGCTTACAAAATCGCAGGGAGTTATATTTTTCAGCGTTTTTTCAGAAAATAGTAAAGAATCAAACGAATTTAAGGCGGTGCAGCTTATACCAAGCCAGGTATAAGAAAAAGCTTGCTTAGGGTATTTGAAAGGAGGAATCTTTAGTCCTTATATATTGATGAATTTGGTAAAGAATAATAAATACGGAAGGCGTGATGTAATGCATAAGTGTAATCCTCCGAGTATCCAAGAAACTATTGCTTTTCATAGAGATAATTGTGAAAGCTGGGCCCATGCTTTGGCATTAAATACTAAGTATCATGTTAGTGTAGAAGCATATGAGGAGCTGCCACCCTGGAGCCTTGTTTATAACGCTAATGGCAGTGACCATTTCCTGAAAGATAACATTATCATGCTCAAGGTCTGTGATTTGGAAAAAAGGCTTGTCTATTATCCGGTCTTTCCTGAAAAAATGGGCCTCAGACTGCTGGAAGCCTGGGAGATGCCGGTGCCACCGAAGCTGACAGCCTTTGAGCAGGATAATGAATCAGACGCTAATGTGCACCCTGCTAATCGGAGCTTGCGTAATCTTATCGCCTTTGCCCGCTTGTTTATGCTGACGCAGAGCCGTTGGCACAAGCCTATGGCCTATGGCTTCAACAATATTATTTCGCAATTATATCTTGTACCGGATACCGGAGTTTCTCCGGAGACTATTCAGCTTATTAATAACGTCATTGGTGAATATATTAATGATGATTCGCAGGAGCATTATATCAAATGTGCTAATCTGCAGGATTTTCTTGCTTATTTGAAAAACAAGTATATGCTGGTGCCATTTAAATCAGATGATTTTAGGGGATTGCGGCAATTGCTGCATAGCACTTATCCTAAGGAAAAGTTGTATTTTTAATATAGATTCTCAAGCGCAGAACCAAAATAGCAGGTGGTTCTGCGCTTTTTTTATAATGCAGCGGCAGATGCTGAAGGCCGGTATAAACTTTGGGCTTTCTTACATATTAGTTACATATTTTCTTGCCTTGCTATGATATAATAATTACATTAATGTTTATTCTATGTGAGCAGCATAGAGGAGGAGCGATTATGGCAGATAAATTTTTAGTAATAGATGGCAGCAGCCTGATACACAGAGCGTTTTTTGCGCTGCCGCCGCTGACTACGCGTCAGGGCATTCATACAGGGGCAGTTTACGGCCTGTGCAATATGCTGCTGAAGCTTTTAGATGAGGTGAAGCCGCGTTATATGGCAGTTGCCTTTGATAAATCGCGCAAAACCTTCCGCAGCAAGCTGTATGCGGAGTACAAGGCGCAGCGTAAGCCTACTCCGAGCGAGCTGAGCGAGCAGTTTCCTTTGGCAATGAAGGTTTTGGAGTGCATGGGAATCAAAACGCTGGAGCTGGACGATTACGAGGCCGATGATATCATCGGCACCTTTGCTGTGCAGGCACCGCCGGAGGTTGAGGTTATCATTGTAACCGGTGACCGCGACGAGCTGCAGCTTATCGATAAGCGTACCAAGGTTTTTTATACCAAGCGCGGTATCAGCGATATCCAGATTTTTGATGAGGCGGAATTTGCTGCCAATTACGAGGGCCTGCAGCCTAAGCAGCTGATTGAGCTGAAGGGCCTGATGGGCGATACATCAGATAATATTCCCGGCGTTCCGGGCGTTGGCCCCAAAACAGCCATGAAGCTGATTAAGGAATACGGCAATGTTGAAACTGTATTGGAGAATATCGAAAAGGTTTCCGGCAAGTCGCTGAAGACGAAGCTGACAGAAAACAAGGAATCTGCCCTGCTGTCGAAGCAGCTGGCAACAATCTGTACGGAGGCACCGGTTGATACCGCTGTGCAGACCTACGAGCTGCAGCCGCTGAAGGAGGAAGCGCGCACACTGATGCAGGATTTGGAGTTCCGCAATATGTATGAGCGTTTTGCTGCAGTGCTTGGCGGTGCACAGGAAAGCTTTGACCTTTTCGGTGAGGCGATTGAGCAGGAAGGCTTGCCGCAGGTGGCAATAAATACGCCGCAGTTGGCAGAGGAGCTTTTTGCTGCCCTGGCCCAAGCAAAGCAGCCTGTAGCAGTGCATGCACAGGTAGCAGGCCAGCTGCCGGAGCTGTACTTCAGCAGTGCTGAGCTTTTGGTGGACGATAAAATTTATGTGTTGGACGCGCAAAGCGGTTGTTGGGATAAATTCGACAGCTGGCTGGCAGATGCAAGCAGCAAAAAGATAACGATTGACAGCAAGGAGCTTTATAAATGCTGCCTGTGCCGTCAGGTGAAGGTGCAGGGAATAGCGGATGATGTTGCGCTGGCAGGCTATGTTGCCGACAGCGGCCACAGCTCCTATAGTCTGGAGGATTTGAGCCGTCGCAATCTGCCGGGCGTGCTGGCGACGCCCTGCGAAAACATGCTGCAGCTTGCTGCCAAGCTGCGCAGCCAGTTGGCTGAGCAGCAGCAGCTCAAGCTGTACGAAGAATTTGAGCTGCCGTTGGCACCGGTGCTGGCGCAGATGGAATTTGCCGGTATTATGCCGGACAAGGAGCTTTTGCTGCAATTAAGCGAGGATATGGGCCACCGCATTGCCAAGCTGGAGGCGTTGGCTCAGGAGCAGGCAGGCGAAGCATTTAACCTGAAATCTCCCAAGCAGTTGGGCGTGATTTTGTTTGAACGCTTGCAGCTGCCGGTAATCAAAAAGACCAAAACAGGTTATTCTACCGATGCCAAGGTGCTGGAAGCACTGGAGGGCAAGCATCCGCTGATTGCCACCATTCTGGAGCATCGCAAGCTGGCGAAGCTGCAATCTACCTATTTGGAAGGCCTGCAGCCGTTGATTAATCCCAAAACGGGACGCATTCATACGCACTTCCAGCAGACGGTAACGGTAACAGGCCGTTTGTCCAGCACGGATCCTAACCTGCAGAATATTCCTGCCCGTACGGAGGAAGGCAGACAGATTCGCCGTATTTTTGTTCCGGGAGCAGGCTATGACCTTTTGATGAGCTGCGATTATTCACAGGTTGAGCTGCGTATTCTGGCCTGCATTGCGCAGGATGAGCTGCTTTTGGAGGCCTTCCGCCATGGTCAGGATATCCATGCCCGCACCGCTGCGGAGGTTTTCGGTGTGCCGCTTGAGGAGGTAACGCCCGAAATGCGCAGCCGTGCGAAGGCAGTTAACTTCGGTATTGTATACGGTATCAGCGACTTTGGCCTGGCCAAGCAGCTGGATGTCGGCCGCAAGGAGGCAGCAGGCTATATTGACAGCTACTTTGAGCGCTATACCGGTGTAAAAAAATATATGGAAGATATTGTAGCCAAGGCGCGTGAGCAAGGCTATGTCAGCACGCTGATGGGACGCAGACGCTATCTGCCGGAAATCCGCAGCAGCAATTTTAACCTGCGCAGCTTTGCTGAGCGTACTGCTATCAACACCCCGATTCAGGGAACTGCCGCAGATATTATGAAGAAGGCAATGATTGCCGTACAGCGCGAGCTGGATAAGGCGCAGTGCAAGAGCAGAATCCTGCTGCAGGTTCACGATGAGCTGGTGCTGGAAGTTACCGAAGACGAAAGGGAGCAGGTAGCGCAGCTGGTGCGCACAGCCATGGAAGGAGCTGCAACCTTGGATATTCCGCTGCTGGCCGATGTTAATTGCGGTCGCGACTGGGCGGAAACAAAATAATAGATACTTTACGGAAAGAGGGGAAGACCTGTGCCGGAAATGCCTGAGGTAGAGCAGGTGCGCAAAACACTTGCGCCTCATATAGAAGGAAAGAAAATTTTAGCAGTAGAGGTATACTTGGAGCGATTGATAAAATATCCTCAGCCGGAGGATTTTATTAAAGGACTGGTGGGCAAAACCATCAGCAGCGTGGGCCGACGCGGCAAATATCTGGTGCTGCAGACTGCACCGAAGCAGCAGCTGATAGTGCATCTGCGCATGACAGGCGCGCTGTTGGCGCAGCCGTCAGCTGCACCCGCACCGGCGTATGCCAAAATCAAATTTACACTCTCTGATGACGTGACGATGTGGTTTACGGATATCCGTACCTTTGGTACGCTGTATCTGGTGACTGATAATGATACATATATTGAAGGCTTTGAAACACTGGGGCCGGAGCCGCTGAGCGAGGGCTTTACTGCCGCATATCTGTTGCCGTTGGTGCAAAAAAGCAAGAAGGCTATCAAAAGCTTTATTCTGGACCAGCAGATTATTGCCGGCCTGGGGAATATTTATGCTGATGAATGTCTGGCGCTGTCCGGCATTCTGCCTATGCGCAAAGCCTGCAGCCTGAGCGCTGCTGAGGTAGGACGCTTGTGTGAGGCAGTCAATGCGGTAATTGCACAGGGAATCAAAAATCGCGGTACAACCTTCCGCGACTATAAGGACGGCGAAGGTAATAAGGGCGATAACCAGAATCATCTGCTGGTATACGGTCGCGGCGGCAAGCCCTGCAAAAAATGCGGCGCGCTGCTGCAGACAACGAAGGTTGGCGGCAGAGGCACAGTTTATTGTGAGCATTGCCAAAGGTAGGATTGGAGAAAGAAAGAATGATAACAATTGGTTTGACGGGAGGCATTGCTTCCGGTAAAAGTACAGTTTCCGCGGAGCTGCGCAGCCTGGGACTGCCGGTTTTTGATGCGGATGCCGAGGCACGCCTGGCGGTAGCTGCAGGCAGCGCGGGACTGGCACAGGTAATTGCTGTACTGGGCAAGGAATATCTGAGTGAGGAAGGAACATTGGACAGAGCCAAGGTTGCCGAGCGCATTTTTCATGACAAGGAAGCGCTGAAGGCAGTGGAGGCGATTATCCATAAAATAGTCTGGCAGCAGGCAGAAGACTTTTTGGCAGCAAGCCGCAAGCAGGGACATAAGGTAGCAGTGCTGGATGTGCCGCTTTTGATTGAATGTGGCTGGCACAAAAATGTGGACAGCGTGTGGCTGGTATCTGTCAGCCGTCAGCAGCAGGTGGAAAGGGCGATGCTGCGCAGTGGTATGACAGCAGACGAGGTTAATGCGCGCATTGAGGCGCAGATGTCGTTGGCAGAAAAGAAAAAATATGCTGATGTAGTTCTTGATAACAGCGGCAGCCAGGAGGCAACCATGCAGGCCGTGCGCGTGCAGCTGGAGCAGCTTTTAAGCAATGAGTGTGAAGGTTAACCGCAAGGTCCGCAGCAGACGGCGCAAGAAGTCTGGTCGACTGCATAGCTGGCTGCTAATGTTTGGCGTGCTGCTGGCAGTAAGCTTTGGCTGCTGGAAGATTTGGAGCAGTGATGCTGTGCAGATGCGCTTCGTATATATGTGGGATTATCAGCAGGATATTGTGACCTACAGTAAGAAAAACGATGTGGACCCGTTTTTAGTTGCGGCCATCATCAAAAATGAAAGCAACTTTAAGCATGATGCTGTTTCTAAAGTGGGCGCTGTTGGCCTGATGCAGATTATGCCGGAAACGGGGCGCTGGATTGCTGAGCAGATGGGACTGAAGAATTATCAGGACAGCGATTTGTACCAGACCAGGACGAACATTCGCATGGGCTGCTGGTATGTGGGCGAGCTGGAGCACGAATTCCAGCATAACCTGGTGCTGCTGATGGTGGCTTATAATGCGGGGCGCGGGCAGACGCATGAATGGATGCAGGAAAATGGCTGGGACTATAATTTCAATGATGTGAAGGCTATTCCTTATCCTGATACACGTGAATATGTTGCCAAGGTGCTGCAGGATCGGGATAAATATTATCTGCTTTATAAGGATAAGCTGAAATAATAGAGCAGAAACTTTTTTAGAAAAATTTTCGTCAGGTTACTTGACGAACGCGTCAGAGTATGCTATTATATCTATGTTGCTTATGACAGCAACGAAGTGCATAAAGCATGCGGTAGTGGCGGAACGGCAGACGCGCTAGCCTCAGGAGCTAGTGGGGGAGACCCCGTGGAGGTTCAAATCCTCTCTACCGCACCA
>OQVZ01001041.1_pt1 | contig 10428 bp, 6 predicted proteins | sample 1691571 | NCBI WGS metagenome assembly OQVZ01 (sample SAMN03418261, study PRJEB22391) | human gut metagenome | biome: human-gut; feature: organic feature; material: feces | host: Homo sapiens | place: Tanzania | collected 2013-01
CAGAACCCCGCCTCCATCAAAATCTGCACTCTGCTGGATAAGCCAGAGCGCCGCCGGGCGGGCGTGACCCTGAAAGCGGATTACGTTGGCTTTACCATCCCCAATGCTTTTGTGGTGGGCTAGGTCATCACATGGTCGTCCACAACGAAGGACTTGACCTGCTCATTGCGGAACAGCTTCAGCACGGTAGAAGAAAACACACCGCTCATCGGCCAGAGAAAACTCGACTCCTGGGCCTGATGTGTACCGTCGTCGAAGTAGTTCAAATCCGGTTTGAAGGTATTCGGATAATATTCCGAGAAAAGTCCGTATTCCGGAACACGATAATGCTCCCAGACATTTTGGAACGATTCCCGGGCCTTGGACATATAACTGTCCGGAGCCTCATTTTGTCCGCACGCAGCCAAAGCAAGTACTGAAAGCAGTATTATTGTCTTTTTCATTATTCTCCTGTATATAAAGCGATTATGGCAAATGATTCGAGAGCTGCAGCCTGCATCAGCAGAGATTTGTCCCTTTCAGGATTCGGATTGCGTCCGCTCCAGTCTTCGTAGAAAAGCCCGTTCTGGCCTCTCGCATGCTTCCAGGCATAATCCGCATAAGAGACAAATGTCTTGATATAGGATTTGCAGGGAGCATGCTCCGGTTCCAGTTCAATGTAGCTTTTTATCAATTGGACAGTAAACCAAGGGTCATGAGTCGGATAACAGAACAAGTCATTGTTGTTCCTCACAAAATTCTTATACGCACCATCCGCAGTATCTTTAGCCTGCTGAAGATATTTCGCTTCTCCTGTAATCTTATAAAGCCTCAAGCCGGAAGCAATCATTGCACCGCTGTTGTATGTCCACTTGGTCTTGTTGATGACACCGTCTGCACCCTTGCTGTTCCAGTAAACATTGTCCATAGGATCACGGAGATTCTCATAGAGCCAGCCATAGAATTCCTTGGCCATGTCCAAAACCTGTTTCTTTTCAGACTGCGGGCAGAATTCATAATAACTGAGCAGAAACCAAGTCGCAAATCCGTTGGCGCAGGCCGGTTTGTTTGAGCTATCATTTCCAGGAATATTTCTGTAACTCTCATTCCACCAGAGAGCACCTCCGAAAGTATCATCACGACCTGAATAGAGGAATTTCACGATCTGGGCGCACCTGTCCAGATATTTGGTGTCTTTTGTCTGCCTGTAGGCTTCCACAAGCTCGATTCCGACGATGGAATTGTCATCATAGAACCGGTCGCCTCCGCCATTGGTCCCGTCTGTGGAAGAACAGTAGCCCCCTACTGCCACAGCACCATAAGTGCGGTAGTATTTCTGGAAATTCTCCACAGCATTGACATATCCTACATCCTCGCCGAGCCTGTTGAGAGCAGCGAGGCCGGATACCATTCCGTCGTACGGCCACAGAAAAGAAGCAAGACCGTCACCGGAACCGGCAGGATAATTCTCCTTGAACAGCCCGGAAGCAGCACCTGTCCCGATTCTATAATTCCGGACAATGCTGAGATAAGTCTCCTTTGCCCGTGATTTCCAATCAATTACCGTTTCCGGCTTAGGTTTAGAACCACCATTGCCATTACCATTCCATTTCTCCACATCTTTGCTGCAGGAAATAGCGGAAATACATACCGCTGCTGCAGAAATCATTGTCAATAATCTGTGCTTTGCCATCTTATGAAATACTATAACTCCGCCCCGATTTTTTCATAGACTCAGGGCGGAGTGTAAAGTTAATGTTATTTCTTGGTAACAGTCTGAGTCATGACGCCATTGTCATTGGTGTTGATGACAATCTCCACGTCGCTGTTGTCGATATTGGCCGCAAACTTCCAGAGATTGCTCCATTGGCCGCCCACTTCAAACTCACCGATCTGCCAGAACTTCGCGTCCACGGATGTCGGGTCATTCGGGATTATGTTCTCATCCACGTCAGCAAGTCTTCCCCAACATTTTTCACCGCCACCGACAGTGACGATGAAGCGATAACGCTCCTCAGTCCATGTCAGCCAGGTAGCAAGACCATACTTAGGGTCACCAGGCGCGATGAATTCCACATGGCCCTGAGCCTTGAAGGTTCCGCTTCCCGCGTAACTGAAAGTAAGGAATTCCACGTTGTTGCAGCCGAATATTGCCACGAGTTTGGTTACAGGCTCGATTTTCACTGTGCAGTTCTGGAAATCGACCGTGATCTTCTCGGCCAAAGCAGCAGCATCAGCAGTTACTGAAGTGTTGCCGTCTCCCTGAAGAAGGCCGTTTCCGTCACCGGCGAAGTAATTCTTGCTACCTGAAGTGAAATGTATCTCACCGTCAGAAAGTTTGGTAAAGACTTCGAACACGCCGTCGCTCACCTTTCTGAACGCCATCTCCTTCTCTGCTCCTGTTCCCTTGAGAGTCAGATCTGCAGGGGCCATTGTAGGAGGCACAGGATCCACAGACGCCTTGACGAAAGAATGAGTCATATCGGCAGTATTAATTGTAGCGGTAGCATTGCTTTCATCCAGAGCGCTTGCCATTTTCCAGCAATGATTCCACTGGTCAGACGCAAGTGTCCAGTCGAACTCTCCGAGATTGTAGTAGTCAGGCTCTATAGATGACGCATCGTCAGGACGGTTTTCGCCGCTTACACTGTCGAGTCTACCCCAGCATTTGTCGGCTCCGTCAACAGTAAGAAGGAAGTAATATCTTTCCTCTGCCCACGTGCACCAAGAAGGAGTACCATCCCGACCAGGGCCCAAGAATACGATTTTACCTTCTCCTGCATATTTGCCAAGTCCCTGATAAGAGAGCTTGAACATTTCAGAAGGAGCAACTGCTGCCCATACAAGTTTGATATCAGAACTTACGCTCTCATACTTCACTTTATTCGTAGAGAAATCCACAGTGATTCTCGTGATACAGCCTTCCTCAGACGGATTGACAGTAGTCTTAGGAGAGCCGATAAAGAGGTCATTCTCGTCCTTTACGAAATACTTCGTTCCGTTGCCATCAACAAAACTGATATTACCGGCACCGAGTTTATTGTAGATTACGAACTTGTCACCGTCTTTGGTCATAGCCTGATTCTGAGCTTCAGCAGCAGTTCCATTGAGGAAAAGCGCTTCCGGTGCAGCAGTCGGCTGTTCATAAGAGATTGCTCCACCCGTGTATGAGTGGGTCATGTGATTGTCCTTGTTTGTGTCGATGGTGAATGTCACGTGACACATATCGAAGGCGTGATCCATCTTCCAAAGATTACTCCACTGATCCCACGGATTCTCCACCACATACCAGTATTCATCGGTTCCATCAGGAGTCCATGCTCCGGCACCGAATGTCGATCCCCAGCATACCTCTTCATCATTGACCTTGGCAATGAAGTAGTAACGCTCCTCTACCCACGAGCACCAGTCAGGTGTGCCGTCTCTACCAGGTCCGAGGAAAACCGCATCACCGTCACCGATGAATTTACCATTGCCTGCATATTCGAGCACAGCGATATCAGCGTAGTTGGCGCCCCAGATTGCCCTGACATTCTTGTCCACCGTCTCGATGGTCATGGCGAGCGTATTGAAATTGACAGTAATACGGGCAAGAGATGTTGACGGAGCGACAGCTACATTGTAAGTACCTTCTCCCTCTTTAAGTTTGCCGGTCTCTTCTGCGAAGAACTTGAATCCGCCATCTTTCTCTGAAGTGAAACAGAGCGAGCCTGCTCCAAGTTCAGTGTAGATGATATACAGACCTTCTTCTTCATTTCTGAATTCCTGGCCAGCTTCGAGGGCAGCAGAACCACTTACATACAGGTGTTCAGGCATATTGTCGATACCTTCGCCTCTTATGACTGTCAAGTCAGCATGGCCGTCGAACATCTTGGTAACTCCGCCTTTGGAAGCAGTCACCGTCCAGATGAAACTTCCCTGCTGCTCAGGCTTTACACCAGCCTTACGGGCAAGAGTATTGAGCTGGGCATGGGTCATTGTAAGAGTGCTTTTTGCACCGAGGTCGCTCGGCATAGTAGCAATCGGCTCCGAGAAATCTCCTCCTTCCTTATCGAAGAGGACATTATACAGAAGCACGCCGCCATCAGCTGCACCGCCGCCGTTCCAGCTGAGTTCCACTTTTTTGGAAGAGGTCACATCAAGACTTACAGTAGCGGGGCTGACAAGTTCAGTCGGCATAGTGAAGTCCGTGTTGTACTCATATTTCTGACAGCCAGGCAGAACAGCGAATGCCAGTGCTGACAATATTATCAATATCTTTTTCATTTTCTGCTCCAATTAGGGTTTTGGTCGAGATTCTTGTTCAGGTCAATGTCCTTCTGAGGAATTGGCCAATAGTAGTTCTTGTCAGGATTGAACGTTCTCTTTTCGAGAATTACATATCCGTCGTCAGTTCCGACTGTCGCACCGGTATAGAATCCGTGCACATTTCCGTTCAGGACCTTCTCTGCAATTCTCCATCTGATGATATCCTTAAGTCTCGCACCCTCAAATGCAAGCTCACAGCGGCGTTCGTTGCGGATAATGGCCTTATTGTCTGCAGAAGCATTGTAATCAAGCGCTGCCGCATCAGTAAAGCCTGCCCTCTTACGGATTTCCTTCACAGTATTGTTCCAGACATCAGCATTGAGAGTACCGAGCTCTGCATGAGCCTCTGCATTCATCAGAAGCACGTCCGCATAACGGATAACAATGGTATTCAGACCAGAAAGCAATGTCAGACGATAAGTCGGATCCCACCATTTCTTGAGATAATATCCGGTAGGTGTGACGTCAGATGTAGTACCATAAGCATCATTGCCAGTATTGCAGTCAATTACGGCATCAGAACCGTCAGGAAGCTTGTACGAATTGCCGGTATAGATAATTGTGGCAGCAAGACGTGGATCACGGTCAGCATAAGGATTTGAGGTGTCATAGCCGGAGCCTGACTCCTTGATACCCTTACCGTTGAGCATGATGTAGCTGTCCACAAGTTCCTGAGTAGGGGCAATGCTGCAGTAGCCACCAAGTGAAGGCGGAACGAAACCGGCCTCTCTCATACTCCATTCACGGAGAACAGGGGTATATTGGACATCCAGAATAACTTCCGAATTTCCCTCATTGGCAATATCGAAAAGCCCCGAATAACTTGGAAACAGGCTGTATGTGCCGGATTTCATTATCTCTTCTGTAAGGTTCTTCACTTCAGCAAATTCGCCGTCGAAAAGATAGACCTTTGCCAATATAGCCTTTGCGGCACCAGCAGTAATCCTGCCTTTGTCGCCTGCTCCGTATGACTCCGGAAGGTCAGGAATCGCAGCCTTGAGATTGTCAATGACATTCTGCTTCACTACAGACCGGTCCGTACGGCCGATTGTCATACTCTCATTGACAGTCAGCACTTTATCAGTATAAGGCACATTGCCGAACTTGGTATAGAGTTCATAGTAGAACAGCGCCTTGAGGGTCTTGCACTGTGCGATATAGCTTGACTTGTTCTCTGCACTCAGGCCGGGAACTTTGTCAATGTTGTTGAGAAGTTCATTGCATAGCCTGATGCTCGAATAATAGTGGTCCCAAATGCTCTTGACATAACTGTCGTCAGTGCTGAGGGAGCCGTTTCCGAGCGCCTGGGTCGTAGTGAGTGACTTCACGTATGCATTGTCGGTAGCACCTTCTGACTCAACGATTTCAAACAGGCTGTACATAGAAGCATAACAGCTGTTCAGGACATTGATTGCAGCACTTTCATCCTTGCTCCAATATGTAAGGTCCGTTGTTCTGTCGTATGGTTCCGTGTCGAGACCGACGCAGGAGGACAGTGTAATGGCAGAGCCGGCAATTACTGCAAGTTTGTAAAATATATTCTTCATATCTCGTGACTTCGATTAAAATTTAACATTGAGGCCGACAGAATAAACTCTTGCTACCGGATATGCACGACCTGAACCATCTGCATTGTATTCCGGATCCCATCCGCCCTTCATCTTGGTGAACACGAAAGGATTCTCGCAGGTCAGATAGACCTGAAGTCCCTTGAAATGGATTTTCTTCAAAAGCTGTTCAGGGAACGAGTAGCCCAACTGCAAGTTCTTGACTCTGAGATATGCAGCATTCTGAATCCAGAAGTCTGACTTCATGGCGTTGTTCTTGGATTCGCTGCCCATCGTAAGTCTCGGATAAGAAGCATTGCGGTTGGACGGTGTCCAGCGGTCAACATGGAAGTCGAGTACAGGGCCTTCGTTATTGTTGTGGAACGCCTCTACAGATTCACCTCTCATCCATCTGCTTCTCTTGCCTACACCCTGCAGGAACATGGAGAACCAGAATCCCTTGACTTCAAGATTGTAGTTGAAACCGAAGGTATATCTCGGGAAGTCATTGCCTACTATGAAACGGTCTTTGTCATCGATGACACCATCATTGTTCTTGTCAATATACTTGATATCACCGGCTTTCGGTTCGCACTCTGCCGGATGAGGGCTTGATGCCGCCTCCTCATCACTCTGGAAGAAGCCGTTGCTTCTGAGGGTATAGTAAGACCAGAGAGGATAACCTTCCTTGATTATGGTGGTCACATCGTAGCCATAATGAAGTTCATTTCCCTTGGTATTGAGGACCTTGTTCCAGCTGTCAGATACGTTTCCGCTGACACTATGGTTCACAATACCGGTCTTGAAGTGATAGTTGAGCGCCAACTCCCAACCCTGAGTCCTCACTTCCGCAGCATTGGAAATAGGTGCTCCATTTCCAAATATACCTGGAACTGAAAGATTTACAAGGATATCACGCGTGGTATTGTTAAAATAGTCGAATGAAAGAGTAAGATTGTCTTTAAGGAAACCGAGGTCGAGACCAATGTCGGTCATACGGGTCGTCTCCCATTTGATTCCAGGATTGGCAGATGCAAAACCTGCTGTAGGCACTGAAGTATTGTCGAATACCATACCGCTCGGATTCACGGTCACTGACTGCTGGTACTGGTAAGCGCCGATCCTGTTGTTTCCGACAAGACCCCAAGAACCCCTGAGTTTCATTGTGGAGACATAAGGACGGACATTCTCCCAGAAATCTTCCTGTGAAAGTCTCCAACCTGCTGAGAATGAAGGGAAAAGACCGGAACGGTTACCTTTTGCGAAATATGATGAGTAGTCGTTTCGGAGATTAACCTCGAGAAGATATTTTTCATCATAATTGTAGTTAATTCTTGCGAATACTGAATAAAGGGACCAGTCAGATGCGTTGCTGGCATTCTTTATCGGGGTTTTATCAGAACCGGTAACCTCGCCTACCATTACATCGTAGTCGTGATTGTCGGTAACACGCTGAGTAGAGAACCAGTTGGAGTGTTCACCTTCATAGCCATAACCTACGAGAGCGCCAAGATTGTGTTTCTCAGCGATTGTGGTATTGTATGAAAGCATCGCAGTCGCAGTGTATTTGGTGCTGCGGTTAAATGACTCGCTGATATGGTTCTCGGTATCTCCTGAGAGCGGATTGTCAGAAGCCTTGCGGTTCTCGTGGGTGTTGTTGTTCAGATACCTTGCACCACCCTGAAGTGAGAGTTTGAGACCTTTGACAATAGTCCAATCAGCCGTAAGCGTTCCGCTCATATCATCGTTCACGCTCCTGCGGTATCCGCCAGTCTCAAGTCTCTCGAGAGAGTTACTGTTGGATCCTGAAGGATAATTGTATGTACCGTCTTCATTCTTGATATTGTAGATGGAAGGCATACGGTTGCACTGCTCGATAAGCCACTCCGTCCAGTACGCGTGATCCTTGATATTGTTACGTGTGAACTGTGATGTAATGGCTACGGTAAGATTATCCAGGACCTTGTGGCTGACATTGAGTCGTCCATTGTACCTGTCGTAACCGTAATTTGGACCCTTGAAGAGTGAATTCTGTTTCAGATAGCCGACTGAGGCCATGTAAGAGAGCTTCTGATTGCCGCCTGTCACTGAAATATTGTGGGTCTGCTGTGAAGCATAATCCTTGTATATCTCATTAATCCACTTACAGTTAGTTCCGCCGTTCCTGTAATTTGCTATTTCCTCTGCCGTGAACTTGGCAGGACGGCCTGAGTTGACTGCAGCCTCGTTGTAAAGTTCGCAATACAGCCAGGAATCCACTACAGTAGGGAGTTTGGTAGCCTGCTGAAGACCATAAGTCATATTGTAGTTAACTTCGGATTTGCCTTCATTTCCCTTGCTGGTAGTCACTAAAATAACGCCATTGGAAGCTCTGGAACCGTAAATGGCTGTAGAAGACGCGTCTTTCAAGACTGAAATCTGCTCGATATCAGAAGGATTGAGGTTCGCCAGAGAGCCTTCGATTCCATCAATGATCACGAGCGGATCATTGTTGTTCATGGTGTTGTAACCACGAATGTTGAGTGTAGGGGAACCGCCTGGAGTCGAAGAGCCCTGCTGGATTACAAGTCCCGGAGTCGTACCCTGAAGGCCTTCCAGGACATTTGCAACAGGCTTACCCTTGAGGTCTTCTTCAGAAACGCTTGAAACCGCGCCAGTCAAGTTCACTTTTTTCTGCACGCCGTAACCGACCACGACAGCATCAGCAAGACTTAGCGACTCTTCAGCCAGTTTTATGTCAATGACTGTTCTGCCATCAACATTGACCTCCTCAGAAGAATAGCCGATTGCCGAAATAAGGAGAGTCGCATCAGGCCTGACCTGAATGCCGTAAGAACCGTCAATGTCGGTCACTGTTCCGGTTGATGTACCTTTCACCATTACGGATGCGCCGATAACGCTTTCTCCGCCACAGGTCACCTTACCTGTAACCTTGACAGTTCCGTTCTGCGCAAACGCCGTCTGGGCTATACCCGCGGCGATGAAAACGAACAAGGCCGCAAGTGCCTTTCCCGCTATGGAAAACACCGACCTTGTCAGTTCATGGATTTTAGATGGATTCATATCGTTATAACTTGGTTATTTAGATTTATTCAAATTATTCAGCGCAAATGCGTAAGCACCCAATGCAATCGCCGTACTCGTGCCGATGGAGCTGACCGCAATACCTGTCTTGCGGCTGTTCCTGTAGCGCACGCTCCGTTCTGCACCTGGCACTTGAACAAGTGTAGAGTCTTCTCTCAGGAACTCTGCAAGTTCTTCAGTGGCATTCAGATCATAAACTTCACTCTGAAGGCAGGGGAAATGGTCGCCTCCGAAAGTGGAGAGACTGGACCTCATCTGCTCTTTCATAGCAGGGACAATGTATTTGGCAGCACCTGAAAGGCCTCCGCCGATAACTACAAGACCATCAATAATGTCCAAAGCATGGACTATTGCATCCGCCGCCGCTTTTCCAAGCTGTGAAAAAGCCTGTCTTGCAGCATTGACATTACCCTCAGCGATTCCTTCTGCTATATCGAAGATATCTTTCGGGGTCAGATTCTCTCTGGCATCTTCTTTCGCATATTCCCGGTAAACACGCCTGACGGCGCGGATGCTGACACTTTCTTCTGCTATCAATTCCGGATACAGACTATTTCTCATCAGCCACACATCTCCACCGCACCCGTTGTCTCCGGAAAGGAGTTTGCCGTCTATCACAACTCCGCCACCAAATCCGGTGCCGAGCGTTATACCGAGCAAATTTTTATACCGCATCGCGCTCCCTGCCTCTTCGAGCATTCTATTCACTTTTGGGAGTGTGCCCACGAGCGCCTCGCCATAAGCGAAAAGGTTACCGTCATTATTGATGAATACAGGTATTCCGAACTTTTCAGAAAGGAACGGGCCCATTGCTACGCCGCCTCTGAAACATGGGAAGTTTGGCAAATCACCGATTATGCCTGCCTTGTAGTCTGCAGGTCCGGGAAAAGCGAAACTGATTGCCGCCGGTTTCTCCGGAAGCAGCTCTTTTTCAATGGCCTCAAATCCGGACACCAACGTATCCAGACAACGGGCAATATCATCATTTACCGCATCCAACCTGACGGGGTCTACGATTTCACGGCATCCTCGGATGGCCGAAAAGACGAAGTTCGTCCCCCCGGCATCCAGTGTCATTACTATTCTGTGGTCATTCTCGTACATAGCATAATTCTTTATGCATGAAACCTTATATAGGCGCGTATTACCATACACTTCTTGCCTTCGGAAAGACCATACGGCCTGATTTTATATTCCTTAATGCTTCCAGGAATGATAAAGGTCTCTGCGTAATGCACGACAAATGGGCTGAAACTTCCATCCACGCTCTCGACCACGGCCTCATCACCCTCCACGAGATTGAGGACCTGCACACCGCCGTCGGTCTGGAATGTTACAGGAACCGTAAACTCAGTCCTTCTCGTTTCGATAAACTCATTAGGATGCAGTCCAGTACGTATCTCATTCCATCCCTCACCTTCTGCTACCGGCTCAAAATGATTTGCAAGATGTTCGTGAACATAGTCAGTATCGCGCTCCCATGCGATAACCTGACGCCCCCTCTCGACAT
>OQVZ01001043.1_pt1 | contig 10414 bp, 10 predicted proteins | sample 1691571 | NCBI WGS metagenome assembly OQVZ01 (sample SAMN03418261, study PRJEB22391) | human gut metagenome | biome: human-gut; feature: organic feature; material: feces | host: Homo sapiens | place: Tanzania | collected 2013-01
ATTAGTGGAGGAAGAAATTTAATGAAAAAACAAGTTAAAACAAATATGAAATCAATTATTGCTGTAGCTTTAGCAAGTGCAATATTAATCGGTGGTACTGCTTCAATAGGTTATTTTTCAAAAGGTTTTAAAGATTGGAATGTTAAAAATTGGTTTACAACAAATGACCATGTTACAAGCGATAATTTAGCAACTCAATTAAAAGTTGAAAATGGAATTAAATTGAAAGTTAAAAATTTAGCTAATGACAATGAACAAACCACTTTAGGAACTCAAATAATTAAATATACAGTTGATCCTGATTTCTATACAGAAAAAGTTTTATATAAAATCGCTTATAGTGATTCTTCAAATGTAGAAGAAGGAATTTTAAAAATTGTACATAATGATGCAAGTTGTGAAGTAATTGTTACATGCTTAAAAGTATTTACCAAACAAATAGTATTAACTTTATATGCTGAAAATCATGCTAATGTAAATGCATCTATTAATATTGACTTTGTTGAAAAGTTAACACCTTCATTTACTTTACAAGCTGAAACAGGCAAACCTTTAGGAGTAAATGCAAATGTTGCTTCAACAGGCGGAACAATAACCGCTGATAAAACTGTAAAAAATCAAAAATTAGTCTTTAATGCTGATTTTATTACTAAAGCTACTAATTACATTTTAGAAGATGCTTTATATATTAATACTTATGGTTATGTAAAAGACAATGATGGAAGTTCAAGTAATCCTGATCTCGTATTTGATACTTATGAAGAAGCTAAAGCAGCTGGTGCTAAAGGTATGAAAACATATTCAAAAGCAACTCAATTAAAAAATGCAGATGTTGAAACATGGAAACAATACGCTTCAATTAATTCATATTTACCATTTACAAATTTTGATTATACAACTATATCTAATTATTCCGTTGATACATTTGTAAAAAGCTTATCAGCAAGTATTAAAATAAATCTTTATGATTACGAAATGTATGATGATAGCGGTAATGGAGTTTGGAGCGATAGTAACGCAAATAGACATTTCTTATACACCATGTCATTATATAAAATTAAAGCTGACCATTTTAAAGAATTATTTAATGGTGAAACAACAGTCTTTGATTATTCTTGTACTATTAATAATAAACAATATACTTCTACTTTTGGTTTACACCTTGATGAAGTAAATATTAATGGTATTACAACTGATAAACCATCAATTAGATTTTAGGAGGTTTTTATGAAACTTCCTTTAGTCTTATCAATATTGTTAATATCACAGCCAACATTAATTTTTGCACAAGAAAAAACTAATAATGATGTTGAAGAAAAAATTGAAATCAAACAAACAGTTGATGAAGATTTAAAATCATTTAATTTTGATTATAACCGCTACAAAGTAGAACCTACTAGAGTGTATCAACCTATTTTAATTAATTATCGTGAATCTAATTCTAAAGACTATTATGATTTATTATATTTTTATGATCCTAATAATGAATTTAAGCTAAATGAAATAACAATAGATATTTCTACTGGTGATAACACTGATTCATTAAATAAAGTTAAAGAACAAAAATATAAATTAATAGAAGCTGGAACAAGTGAAGATAATACAATTAAAAGATATGCTTTTAAAGGTTATGAAGATTATAGAACAATTGCTTATAGAAAATATGATTTAAAATCTTTATCATATAATGATACATCAATACAATTAGTTAATTCTTATTTATTTAATGATACATTAGAATATGAATATTCAAATTGTTTAAATGTTAGGTTAGAAGATCCTCATGCTTGGTCATGGCACTTTGACGAAGATTCACTAGGCGAAAACACATGGGAAGCTTGCTTAAAATGGTTAGGTTTTAAAACTGACACATTAAAAGACCAATTATTTTATTCTTTCTATGTTGCTAACTGGAATGTAAAAGAAATTAAATCTATCGATTTAGTTTATAAAAAAGTATTATTAGAAGGATTTAGACATAATGAAGCTGATGAAGGTTCAACAAGTGAATTTTATAAAGGAACTGACAAAGAATTTTCACCAAAATATTATGAATGGAATGATAATAACACTAAAGACAATTATGATACATCTAATTATCTTGGATCTAGTTTAAGTGAAGTTGGTTCAAAAGTTGACTATACACATAAAACAATAACCAGTGAAGAAAAAACTTCTGTTGGAATTGGTCATGATTATACATGGAAAAGTATTTTAACTAATAATCAATTCAAAGATACTTTCAAAGAAACATCTAATATTTATAAATTTGCTTCTAATTACTTTAATGGTGATAATTATTGGGTTATTAATTATGATGATTTCTTTTATCATTATAGTGATAATAACGAATTTAATTTTTTTGGTGATCCATATAAAACTAACCCTTCAATGAGAAAATTTAAGCAATATGATTCAACTAAATATAGCGATTTTATAAGCTATTTAAAGCATCATAATGTAGAAGCAAAAGAATATTCAAATTTACCAAATAATTATTATATGAAGTTTTATAACTTCTCTCAAGAATACACTTTTGATATTCAAGCAACTAGCATGACTTTTGAAGACAATTTAAAAACGACTTATTCTTTACCTGTATCAGTTGCACCAGTTGATGAAGAAGCATCAGGTGGATTTTCTGAATACCCTACAAGCACTAGAACAACTAGAATATTAAAATTAATCTTAATTATTTTAGCTTTAACAATAACATTTATTATCGTTTTGAAAATAGTTTCACCACTTGTAACTATGCATCAAAATAGAAAAATAATTAAATCATTAAAAGGAAATAAAAAGAAATGATAGTAATTAAATTATTAATGAATTTAGTTAAATATTTATTTAAGATAATAACTTTTATCTTTAAGTTAATATTAAACATTTTAGGAATGATTTATAACTTAATAATATTTATTTTCATACCAAAATTTAACATCAAATATTACGAGTGGAAAAAACTTTTATAAGGAAATAAAAAATGCTGGAAGAAATCGAAAATTATCTAAATACTATTTGGAATTATATTTTATGGTTTTATGATAAATATAAAATATTATCATGGATTATTATTTCAATAATTATTGTATTTTTCTTAACTAGATTTTTTTCAGCATTAATATTTGATATAACCAATATTAAAAATGGCTGTGTATTTCTTTTCAAAGCTTTAAAAAAATTAATATTATTACCATTTAAATTAATAAAATATTTTATAAAATGTATTTTTTGGGTTTTTAATATAAAAGCTAGAATTGAATATAAACGTTATTTAAAACAATGTGTATTTAATGTAAAACAAAATTATAAAATACCTTTAAAATATAAATTATTTTCTTTTAAAATAAGAAAACAAGAAAACTTTAGATTAAAATGTATTGAATCATGTATTAATACTGAAGAACAAATAAATAAAAATTTTAAATTCATCATCATGCTTGAAGCTAGCATTGGTGGAGGTAAAACATCTTTTCTAAATGGATTTTCACACATGAAAACATTATCTTTAACAAAAAAAATTGATGATGATTTATATGAAATAGAAAAGAAATTATATGAAATTAATTATTATAAATTAAGAAAAGAAATAGATCGCTTTTATTCAATCGGTTGCTCAGAAGAAGAAATTAAAGAAAAGATTTTAGAAATTAAAGATTTCAAAAACAAATTTAATAAATCATTTGATGATTGTGTTTCTAATATTCCTAAGTTATCTTTATTAGAAGCATATATCAAAGCTTATACTGCTAAATTAAGAAATAATTATGTGATGTGCAACTATAAATTATTTAATAGAATTACTAATACATATAATTATGCTTTAGAATCTGATGCATTTGATATTAAAGATAAAAATTCACAAAAGAAATTTTTTATTCCACCTTATTTAGTAGTAGTCGACGATGAAAAAGCTTTATCAGAATTTAAAAACACCGAATCCGCAAAAGAATTAGATAAAAAAGGAACTGATATAATAATGCGTTTATTTAGACAATTACAACGTGAAACGACTTATTATATATCTTCTACTCAAAACACTTCTAGAATTGCTTTGTTACTTAGAGAGTTAGCAAATACTTATGTTTTAATTGAAAAATTTTCTATCATTGGTGAACAAAATTGTTTAGCAAATAAATATCGTATTAAAGAAGAAAAATTATTTAATAAAATGATTAAATATTCTAATAAGAAATTTAAACATGATGAATATAAACAAGAAAAATATTTATTAAATAACAATAAATTTAAACAAGAAATATTTGATTTATTTAAAAAACAAAGACAATTATATTCTTCGAGTTTCATTTCTTACACTGTACGAGTAGCTAATAAACTTGATTATTTAAATGATGAAGATAAATCTAAACAATTAAAATTAACATTTCCATTAACATGGTGCTTTGGAGTTTACAACACTTGTGAATTTAGCGAATTTAACGATTATTTATTATCATTATCAGAAATAAAAAGCGATTCACAATTAAAACAAATATCTTCTTTATATGAAAAAGATGAAACAAGATTTGAAAAATTACTTCAAGAAAAAATTAAAGAAGATAAGAAAGGAAAAACAAAAAATGAAGAAAAATAATATAGAAAAGTTTATTACATTATTTTTAATATTATCTTCAATAATACTAATTACATTTATTGTTTTTATATTTACAAATAATGATCCACCAGATAATTCTTCTTCAATATCTTCTAGTTCATCAATATCTACATCAATAAATAGTTCTTCTTCAAGTGAAACTAAATTTGTAATTAAAGATATTCCTGATAATGAAGATGAATTTAGTTGGGGACCATTAAGGAGAAAATAAACATGTTTTGGTTAATAGGAATAAGTATTTATTTAGTTACAGTCTTTTTATTATTAGTATTCAATTATCTATTTTATAAGCATATCAAAAATAAATAAATTTGTCTTTGACACGAATTGGACATAAAATTGACAAATGCCAATATATAAACAATACAAATATACTAAAGAAATTGATTGTATTAATTGTAAATATTTCAAATATAACAAATGTACATGTGGAATTCCTAACGAATTTAATTGTAATTTTAAAACAATTAAAACATTTACAAAAAAATATTTTTTTAAAACAAGTATATTAGGAAGATCATTTACTAGAAGAGGATTTAAAACAAAGGAGGGAGCAAGAGATGCGGAAACTAAATTTAGAGAACAATTAATTGATGATAACTATTTAAGAACCTTGAGAACAAATAAAACTTATTCAGAATTATTTATTGAATATGGAATTTATTTAAAAGAAAATTTAAAAACAACTTATTCAACTGATATATCTAGAAAAATTAAAAATTATTATTCTAAATTAATGCCAAATATTCCTATAACTAAATTATTAAAAGAAGATGCTTTAAAATTAAGAAACAAATTAAATAAAGAAAAAATAACATGCAAAACAAAAAATAAACGATTAAATTTTATTATTAGGTTCTTTGATTGGGTAGAAAAATTTTATCATTATAGGTTTAATGATATCTTCTTACTAGAACATTTTAGAGATTATGAAATTAAAAGACAAAAAAAGAAACAATTAATTGTTGAATTTGATGATTTTAAAAAAATATATCAAGAATGTAATGATGATTATTATAAATTAGCGTTATTAACAATGTTTATTTATGGTTATAGAATCGGTGAACAACTAGCGTTAACAGTCGATTCAATAAATTTTGAAGATAATACAATCGAAATATATCAATCGGTCAATTTTAAAGGAGGAAAAGGAAAGAAGAATTTTACATTAACCACGCCAAAAACAGCTTCTAGTGAACGTATACAATTAATGCCAACTATTTATTCAACTTTAATAAAAGAACATATAAAACGCTTTAAATTAAAGAAAAAAGACTTTATATTTTTTAGATCAGAAGAAGAAAAAAATATACCTATACATGAAAATACATTTAGAAGAAATTTAGAAATCTATTGTAGAGCTTATAATGAAGAATTCCACCCGCACATGTTAAGAACATCAATAGTAACACATTTAAAAGAAAAAGGTGTTTCATTAGATGAAATAAGTAAATATTTAGGTCATCAAGAAACAGCCGTTACAGAGCGATTTTATTTAAAAACGAGTATTAATAAAGAAAAGCAAATAAATGATGTTATAGAGGATTTTATGAAAGAAATCGTATCAAAATAGTATCAAAAGCAAGTAATAAAAAACGGCTAAAAATAGGCAAAAAAAGGAAAAAAAGAATAAAGAAAAAATAAAAAAAGGTATCAAAAAGAGTATCAAAACAAAGAAAAACAATAAAAGAAGGCATAAAAAAAGCCTAAAAATAGGCAATTTCGCTATTAGATGGTGCGGCCTATGAGCTGGACCGAACAATAGCAAGTAAAAACTTCTATATAAATATATAAGTTTTTATTAAAATACATCTTTACAATTTTAAAATTAATAGTAAAATTATCAATTTTTACTATAAAAAAGTTTTATTTTTGTAATTTATGTTAATTTTTCATAGTGAAAAAGCTATGTAGTTTTTAGCTACAAAAATTTAAACAAAAGTTCGGACAAGCTTTTGTTTTTTTCACACTTTTTTCATGATACTAAAATATATATTTATACTATAAACCAAAATATAAATCATGTTGATGAAGTATATTATATATATTTATCTATCAATGCGCACATGCGCATGTATAAAACAACCCTTACTTTATTATATAAAGTAAAAGATATAATTTTAACCCAAAAAATAAAATTTAACCTTATGCAAAAGGAAGAAATAAAAGATTAAAGCAAAAAATAAATAACAAGATTTGCCAAGGATCCTATAAACGATAAATCAAAAAAGAAAGCGCGAGCGTTTTTGATTTATATGAGAACGCTTGACTTGAAAAAATTGAGGTATCAATTTTTTTCACAAATTTTAATTTTTATGCGAAAATTTAAAAATTAGAAAAGTCTTTTTCACGCCAATGACCATATTCATCTTTGTAAATTAATCCTTTTTCTTTCAAAGAAGCATGATATTTACACAGTGGAAAAAATCCAGAAGGTTCACCACATATTTCACAATATTTTTTTCTTGATTTTTCTAAATTATTAAAAGTTACATTTACGACATTGTTATTTTGAATAGTAACATTTGATTCAATTTTATCAGCTAATGTTTTTAAATTGCTAGTTGATTCTTTAAGTACATTAAAATCATCTTGTGAAATCACAATATATTTTTCTTCCTGGAACATTTCTAAAGGAATATTTAATATTTTTACTATTTTAAAAAAATCATAAATTTTCATTGCAACAAGATTATTTTCAATATTTTGATAAGTTGTTCGTGGCATATTTAATAATTTAGCCATTTGATCTTGTGTAATGTTAGCTTCTTTTCTTTTTTGTTTAATAATTTCTGAAACATCCATAGACTAAGCACCTCTAGTATTATTGTATACAAAATTAATTAAATTCGGCGAAAAAGCTTGACAAAGCCTATATATATATATATATTAGCCTTAAAGAACCTAAACGAATGGATTAAAGGAGGACTAATTTATTATGGCATTTGAAAATATATCACTTACTAAAATTGTAATCACGCTAAATAATGAATAGAAAAAATTGTAATGTTGTGTTGGTCTACGTGTCATTATTAGCGTGTTTACATATACAGGAGAAAAAAGCATGTTTCAATTTCTACAAAAATTATTTTATAAAGATTCATCAGGCGGTGCATCAAAGAAAAAATCTAAAAAGAAATCAATTAGAAGAATGCGTAAAAAAGTTATAAAACATCAAACAGTTTCTACTAAAGGAACTAAATATACAACTTCCAATAATTCTAAGAAAAAGAAAAGAAATTCAAATAGTCAACAAGTAAAAAATAAAAACGAAAGTGTTAATACTACAAAAGTTAACCAAAATGAAAATGTTGAAAACACTGAAGAAGAATTAAAAGAAATTCCACCATCTATAAAAAATAATCCATGGAATATTCATTATGTAGCAAATAACGATCATGCTCAAATAGTTCTTAAATCAAAAAATAAAGAAGCATTAACATTAGGAACTACAACAGAAGAAAAAGACCCTAACGCAAAATTTAAACTTCAAGATGGACTTGAAAGAAATCAAAAACAAACATCATTTGTAAAAAAGAAATTAAATGTACTTCCAACAAAATTAATACAAATGCAAAAAAAGAATTCTTCTATTACAAAACAAGATAAAGATTTAATCTATGAAAATATAAAATCTTATGGCGATAATCCTAGAAAGTATCAATTACTAGGTGAATTAATACCAGAAGAAGAAAAGCAAAAAAAGGCAAAAAAAAGAACTGATTAATCAGTTCAATGACTCGCCTTTCAAAGGATTCGGACGCAGTACCTAGGCTGAGTGCTTACTTAGATGCGAGCCCGCTCTAATGCTCTATCCAATGGCCTAGCCTTATTGCTAAGGCGCCTGTGCAAAATGCTAGAAATAAATATAAATTTCTAAGCTCAAGCCAACCACGGCGGGTAAGCGAACTATACATTTCGCAAATAAAATACTACTATCAACAAAAACCTTTGTCAACAAAAAAATAAATTTTTAGTGCTTCTTAAGGGCTTAAGAAATAAAAATACTTGAAATAAAATCAAAATAAAAAATACATCCCTACATTTAAATAATTTCTTGAGTCCTTAAGGAGTACTAGAAAAAAGACGTTTATTTTCCTCTTATAGAGAGCCTAAATAAAATAACTATTTAGGTCCTCACCATTATTTTTTATCTTATTTAGTCAAGAATTTAATTCTTCATTAACTAAGGCAAAAAATAATTCATATCACTATAAAAGAAATTTGCCTTATCGTAAATCGCTTGACCTTCCTTAATACCAAATGCAAGCGATTTACACTTTTTGTTAGGAGGATCTAAAAATATGGTAGAACAAAAAGAAAAGAAATTATTTTATATTCAATTATTTGATAGCTTCTTTCAATCAGAAGATATTATTTCAATTAAAGAAAGTGCGCTTGATGAAAATATTAATCCAAATGATGCAATTATTATTTATCAAAAATTAATTCTTACATCAATTAAAAACAATGGTTTAATTCAATGTGCTATTGTATCACCTCAAATAATTAAAAATAAAATTGGTTATGAATCTAATTTATCAAGAAATGAAGATATTAAGACAATAGAACAAGTTATATTAATTTTAGAAAAATTAGGTTTAATTGTCATAGCTGATAATGCTTTATATTTAACTAAAGCTATTCAATACACATTAACTAAACAAGAAGATTCTGAGCGAAGAAGGTTAGAAAGATTAAGAAATACATCATTAATTAATGAAATGCAATTAAAAGCACTTAATACATTAACTGAAGAAGATAAAAAGAATTTTGAATTTGAAAAATGCATTGATAGAACTATTGCGGGTCTTATCTATTGTGGTTTCATAACTCAAAACGAAAAAGAAAAATTTATTGATGTAATTTATGATTTAGATTGTTTCACTACTCAAGAAATTGATGAAGCAATGAAATTATTTATTAAACGATCTTTAGATACTGATTATTCAAAAGTTGTTAACAAAGAACAATATTTAAATAAAACATTAACTAACATTATTCAAAATGAGATTCAAATAGAACTCTATGAATTTGATTCAACATTTGAATTATTACTAAATAAAGGTTTCATAAATAAATTATCTGATACAAGACAATTAAAAGGAATTATAAAAAATTATGTTAATAAAGGTTTTACTAATAAAGAAATCAATGAAACTTTAATTTCTATTATTAACAAAATTACACCTTTAGATAATGAATCTATTATTTCTTTAGCTAGTTATCTTTCAAAAGAACTTGAAAGATTACTTATAAATAATGGAGGTGATAAAAATGAAAAATAATTACCCTTGATTAATAAAGAAGATTTAATTGAACTAAGTTACAACAAGACAAATTTTAAGAAAACAATTAAACGATTAAAAAATTGTTATACTTGCAAATATTTGCATGAAGAAAATTGTCAAGAAGAACATTGTATACATTGTCCACCTCAAAGACTTATGTACGAATTAAATCATATTATTGATTATTATTATGAAAAATTAAAAGAAAGGAAAAACTCAAATGAGAAGAATTAGCATTTTTGGAACATTATTTTTTGTTCTATTAACTATTGCTATTGGTTATTTATCTAATGGCTTTAGAAATTGGGACTTTAAAGAATGGATCAGTAGACCAACAACATCTGAAACAGTTTCTTCAAATACTCTTAGTGATTCAATAGCTAATTCAAGTATTGAAGTAACTACATCTTCTAGCGAAGAAGAAAAAGATAATTTTGGAGATAATACATCTTCATTAGTGGAGGAAGAAATTTAATGAAAAAACAAGTTAAAACAAATATGAAATCAA
>OQVZ01001045.1_pt1 | contig 10403 bp, 8 predicted proteins | sample 1691571 | NCBI WGS metagenome assembly OQVZ01 (sample SAMN03418261, study PRJEB22391) | human gut metagenome | biome: human-gut; feature: organic feature; material: feces | host: Homo sapiens | place: Tanzania | collected 2013-01
ATTGAAGAAGAAGTTCAGAATATGGAGAGCTAATGTTCCTAGAGCTAATACAGACTGGAATGGTATCAAAGCCAACAAGATGGATAGAATAAGGAACACCTGGGCCTATGTCAAGCTATCAATGAACAAGGAGAATACTGATAGAATGGAATTCCACGATATGATAGTACACTACTTTGTCTAATATATAAGGTCAGTCTAACTAATTCAATTAGGCTGACCTTTCTTTTTTAATTATAAGCTTGTTTATATTAAGTAGATTAGCTACCTTTGCAATAAATATAGAGTTTATACTATGGCTAAGAGAAAAGTTAAAAATAAGATAGGACTTCCTTATAATAGGTTTGATGGGGAAGGAGAATCTATGAATATGATACAGAAGTCAGGTGCTGTAGCTAATGATGCCTTTGATAGCTCAAATCTAGGAGGCACTATTGGTAGTATAGGTAGTGGGGTAACTTCTATTGTCCAAGCTGGGATGAACAATGCCCAGATAGCAGACACTTCTAGTATTCAAGACCAGATTAAGGCACAGAACAATATGGTAGTAGGGGCATCAGATAATGCCAGCTTACTTAATGAATGGTCTCATCTATCCATGCTAAAAGATAACTATAGCTGGAAAGATATTAGAGGTGGGAGTAATGCCAATAGAGCTATGAATACCATAGGAGGAGTTGCCCAGGGAGCCATGACAGGAGCTACTGTTGGTGGCCCTATAGGAGCTATTGCTGGTGCTGTTATAGGCTTAGGTAGTGGTATAGCTGGTTGGATAACTGGCAATAAAAAGGCTAAGAGAAGAGCCAGAAGATTAAATCAGCAGGCTTCTGATGCTAATGAGAGAGCTTTATTGTCTTTTGAAAATAGAGCCTCTGATGTAGATACACAGAATGACCTTAACATAGAAAGTAACTTTTTTAATGATGGAGGTCCAATAACTATGAGATATACTGGAGTAATGTCTCCTTTTGGTAATACATTTGGAGATGGAGGAATATTCATTAAACCAGAGAATAGAGGCAAGTTTACTGCACTTAAAGAAAGAACAGGAAAGTCATCAACATGGTACAAGGAACATGGTACTCCTGCACAAAAGAAAATGGCTATCTTTGCATTAAATGCTGCTAAGTGGAAACATGCAGATGGTGGTGAATTACATACTCAAGGCGGAGACTTTACTAATGGTCTTACATATATAGATAATGGTGGCTCACATGAGGCTAATCCATTTGAGGGAGTACAGATGGGTATTGACCCACAAGGAGTACCTAATCTGGTAGAGGAGGGAGAGGTAATCTTCAATGACTATGTATTCAGTGATAGAATGAAGTTACCCAAGAAGCTCAAAGAGAAGTATAATATTAAGGGTGAGACCTTTGCTGATGCAGCTAAAGAACTAAGTAGGGAGAGTGAGGAAAGACCCAATGACCCCATAAGTAAAAGAGGATTACAGGCATTTATGAGTGCTTTGGCTAATGGTCAGGAAGAGGTAAGAATTAAGAATGAGGGCAGACAAATGAATAGATATGCTAAAGGAGGAAAGTTAGGTAAGAGGTATGATGGTGATGGACCAGATGACAACTATATGGACTATGGTACACTAGCTTCTCCTATATCTTATGAGCAGCTAGAGAGGATGATTAACTTAGGCATAGATGGCAGTGCAATACCTCTTACAGGTACTAGTGAGGAGATAGATGATGCTATCACTAGAGCTGCTAAGAAGGGTGCTACTACAGGTGATAAGTCTAATCTGTCATATCTAAGGTTTGCACCTGCATTTATGTCAGGTATATCTGCATTCACAGATTTATTTAGTAAACCTGATTATAGTGCTGCTAATAGAATAGCATCAGTAGATATTCAACCAGCTCTTGTAAGTGCAGACCCTATTGGTCAGTACTTATCATATAAACCACTAGACAGAATGTTCTATATCAATCAGTTGAATAAGAATACTGCTGCTGGTAGAAGAGCTATACAGAATACTTCTGGTGGTAATAGAGCAGCAGCTCTAGCTGGCATATTGGCGGCAGGCTATAACTATGGTGAGAACTTAGGTAAATTGGCTAGACAAGCAGAGGAGTATAACCAAGCTCAGAGAGAAAAAGTAGCTGACTTTAACAGACAGACTGATATGTTCAACTCTAAACAAAGTATGCAAGCACAGTCAGTTAATGCACAATCTAGGAATGATGCTACTAAGATGAGACTGGCTCAAGCAGAGGAGGTAGCTAAATTAAGAAGTGCTGCCAAAAGTGCCTATGATACAAGAAGGTCTAGTAATCTTAATAATTTTATAAATAACCTTGGTAATATAGGATGGGAGGATTATCAGAGAGAATGGATTAATAGCAATCCTGCCTTATACTATAATCTATCTGGGATAGGTAGAGTAGGTTATAAAGGTAATAGTAAAAAGAATGGTGGTAAATTAAAGAAAAAGGGAGGGACTACTTATGCCTAATTTTGCATATACTAATCAAACTAACTTTAGACCTTTCTCTTATCAAGAGATGCTTGCTCCTGTGTTAATGGCTACTCAAGCCCACCAAGCAGTAGAGGAAGCATATAGTGAGTTAGATTCCCAAGCTAATGCTATAGGCTCGCTGGCCAATGAGGCTAATGACCCAGTAACCTATCAGAGATATAAGGCTTATGAATCAGCATTAAGAACTCAAGCAGATGCTTTAGCTAAGAATGGTCTGACTCCTGGTTCTAGACAATCCCTTCTTGACCTTAAAAGCAGATATGCAAAGGACATAACTCCTATACAGAATGCCATCACTAGAAGAAGAGAACTGGCAGATGAGCAGAGAAAGGCTCTACTACAGAATCCTACTCTGATGTTCCAGAGAGACATGAACTCTATGAGCTATGAAAGCTCATTGGATAGGTTCTTGGAGAATCCAGACTATGACTATGGGGAGAGATATTCAGGTGCTTTACTTACACAGCAAGTATCACAAGCTGCTGATAACTTAGCTAAGGAACTCTATAACTATGGTAATGGTAAAAAACTTGATGCCTATACTAAGACATTCCTACAACAGCATGGATTTACAAGAGACCAAGTTCTTGATGCTATCAGTAACCCTAATAGGGCACAGTCACAGCCAGTACTTAATGCTATAGTAGAACAAGTAATGGGTTCATCAGATATGGCTAGTTGGGCAGACCAACCTACTATGGATAAGGCATATAACTATGCTAGACAAGGATTGTGGAGTGCTATAGGTCAGACTAATGTATCTACCTATGAGGACTATGGTGCTAAACTTGCTGCTCAAGAGGCTATGCAGAAGAGAGCTGCTGAACAGGCTCAACTGAATAATCTTGCTATCAATCCTCTGAATATCTATAGTAATAGAGAGTTGAGTAAAGATGAAAAGAAGTATAAGGATAATATTGAGAATTTTTCTAAGTACTTCTATAAAGACAGTCATGGACAAATGAGGATGAACCAAGCAGGATGGAAAGAATATAATAGAAAAAATTATGGGGAAGTAGCTGGTAAAGTTATGACCACCCCTGAAGGAACTACAATCAGAGTCGCATCCTCTAATGGAAAAGAAAGTGCATCTGAATTTAGAAAGTTTATGGATAGTATAGGTGCAGCTAAAGTAACTAACGGAAATTGGCAGCCTGGAAACTTTGGTAATGTCTGGAGTAAATATGTATATGCCTCTCCAGCAGCAAAAACTGCAAAGTATGATGCTACAATGGCTACTGAATTTGACTATCCTGTTGCAGGTGCTCAACAGGGTGATATGAAGGATGCTATTATGACTGCTGGTAGAGGATTAAGCCTCAAAGAGGTAGATTATGATAGCAAGTCTAGGGAATTCAAGGATACAGGTGAGGAAATTACTATGGAAGACTTGAAGAGTAATAAGTACAAAGTAACTGCTACAAGGTTTAGTCCTTATGGTGCTACTGTAATGATACAAGATGACAAGGGCAATGTGAGAAGATATAGAATGCCTGCGGGAGTTGGTCGCTTTATGCTAATAGATAGTGATACATTAGGATATCATAATATCTGTCGTCATCAGTGTGGAATCTTTGATGTTGGCAGGTATAAAACAGATGCTGTGCGAGATCGAATTCTACAAATTAATCCATATGCAGAGGTTATTACCCATAATATGAGAATTCAAGAAGTTCCTTTGAATGATTTAATGAACTTTTGCGATTCTAACACAATTGTAGTCGGTGGGGCAGATAATAGAGAAGGAGATTTATATGCAAATGGAATAGCCCAAAATGTAGGAATGCCATTTATGTCTATTGGGTGTTGAGGGGTTAGCGATTGAGCAGACTGGCCAGCTCGTCGCTTACTTCGTCGAGAGAGATGCCCAGCAGCGACATCTGTCGCGCCATTTCGGGCAGCCGCTCTTTCATGAACTCGCGTTTGCGGGTCTTCTGTATCTGCTCCTTGGCGCCGGGAGAGACAAAGTAGCCCAGCCCGCGCTTGTTGTAGATTACGCCTTCTGCCGCGAGCAGCTCATATGCCTTGACGGCGGTATTGGTGTTGACCTCGAGCAGCACGGCATACTCGCGCACACTGGGTATGCGCTCGTCCTCGTGATATTGGTCGGCCAGTATCTCGTCGCTCAGACGCTCGGCTATCTGTATGTATATGGCTTTGTCGTTGTTGAATGTCATAATCGTTGTGTCTTTAGAGATTGGTCATTCGGTTGCAGTCTACCTGCAGCCGGCAGAATATGCGGTAGGCCATGATGTGGTTGAAGATGGCCAGTGACACAAACAGGGTGGGGAACACCGTGTTGATGTAGCGTAGGCTGATATAGTAGGAGAGGTCTGCCGTACCCATCATACAGGCCACGATGCCCAGGAGGACAACAAAGAAGATGCACATGATGGGCTGGGCGTGCTTGCGGAATATGGCGCCACCCAACAGACAGCACGAATGGGCCCAGACGAGGCCAAGCCAGAGCGTCCAGCTCTCGCTCTTGAGCGTATAGTGGTCGGTGTTGATGGTTATCGACGGCTGGAAATCGCTGCTTGCAGCCATCACTATAAACGACTGCTTGAAGCCGGGATAGACTATCAGGTTGATGAGATACTGGGCGATGTCGGCCACCACGATGCCCATCGCTGCAGTGAGCATTATGCCGAGGGTGACATAGCCCATGCGCGCCATGTACTTCTCGGCGTTGGACGCTGGCAGCATGAGAAACGCTATGCGCGTGGCTCTGGTTCTGAACGAACGGAAGATGAATGTGGCGCCGACCAGCACGACCATCAGGAATACCGAGCAGATGTAGAAGCTGCCGGCGTAGGTGAGCATCTCTTCCGCCGTGGCGTCGTCGGGCAGATGGTGCATGCGCAGGTCTATCAGTTTGCTCATCTGCATGAAGGGTATGGTCATGGCGATGACAGTCACGGTGAATATCTTGATGAGCTCGTTTCGGGTTTGGGCGATGTCGTTCATTATCACCATCGCCATGCGCTTGGGAGCGAATGTTGTCATATATTGTTGATTAGAGATTGGTAAACTTGTCGCAGATTATCTGCATACGCTTGAAGATGCGGTAGGACCCTACGTAGTTGGCTATGCTCAGCCCGATTAGTACTGCGGCCACGGCAGTTGTCACGCCGACCGTCGGTTTAGGAGAGAAAACTCTCGGAAGGATGCCGAGCTGGTCTGCCGTATTGATGGCGAAGATGAGCAGCATCAGACTCAATGCCACGCAGGCTGTGGGGTGGCGGCGCAAGAGGGTGCCGCCCAAGGTGCAGTAGGAGTGCAACCACAGCAGTCCGCTGTAGGTGATTGTCATCGCAGCAATGTCGCCTCGGAAGAGCAGCATGTCTGCCACCTCCTGGTTGCCGCTGCCTATGATGTAACTGCGTATCATCTCCCACAGGCACGAATGGTGGATGCCGGGATGGAAGATAAAGCCGAGGGCAAACTGTATGACATCGCCCGCCACCAGGGCGACGGCAAATGTGAGCATGCTGCCGAGAGTGATGTAGATGAAGCGCGTGGCATATTTCTCTGTATGACTGGCGGGCAGCATCAGGTAGTGCTCGCGCATGGGTTTGGTCTCCATGTTGCTGAAGATGAGGGTGCCCATGGCGCAGAGGAATAGCGGAAGAACTCTTAACGCATTGGCGATGACAAACGTGCCCACTATGTCGGGCAGTCTGCTTATGCCGTTGGCGTAGATGTATTTGCGCTGTATGAAGGTTAGCATGAATGTGCACTCTATGCCCAAGAAGGCAGAGAGTATCATGCCGATGCGGAGTGTCTGGCGTCGGCTGTTGGTCCAGTTCCAGCGGAGCAGCATACATAGCCTGTCGAGGTTGAAGTTATGGGTAGTCATGATGGTGGGGGAGGGCTCAGATGAATAGTTTGTGATTGATGGCACCATCGAACAGCAGTTCGAGGTCTACGGGGGTCTCTGCCATGCCCTCCTCGCGGTGGGCTATCACGGTGCAGCCCTGGAGGTTGGGTTCGGCATAGACCACGTCGCTGTCGTCGGCGTTGGTGGGGCGCTGCTCAAAGCGGTAGTGCTGGCAGATGTCGCTTATCGAGGCGTCAAGCAGCACCTCGCTATGGTCGAGTATGACCACGTGGTCGAGCAGTGACTCTACATCGTGAACCTGATGGGTAGAGATGATGAGGGTGCGGTCGGGGGTCATGTGGCGGGCTATCACACGGCGGAAGAGACTCTTGGACGGGATGTCCAGACCATTGGTAGGCTCGTCCATCAGCAGCAGGCGCGTGCCGGTGGCAAGGGCAAAACTCATATATACCTTTTTCTTCTGTCCCATGGACAACTTGCCGAGATTGGGGTCGCCATTGAGCTCAAATTCAGCAAGACACTGGTCCAGTACTTCTTGTGAGAAGTTGGGATAAAACCCTCTATTGACCTTGACATAATGGCTCAGCCGGATGTGGGGGAGGTCGTACTCTTCGGGCACGATAAACATGTTGCTCAGCATTTCGGGATGGTGGAGACAGGAGTTGCTCCCGTCTACCAGCACTTCACCCTCGGAGGGGCGCAGCATGCCGCAGATGAGATAGAGCAGGGTAGACTTGCCCGTGCCGTTCTTGCCCAAGAGGCCGTAGATGTTGTTCTCTTTCAGCTGGAGGCTGAAGTGCTCGAATACCTTGTGCTTGGTGCCAGGGTAAGCGAAGTTGATGTTGTTGACTTGTATCATATCCTTAATATCAGTTGTTTTATCGTTACCGAGTTTATTGTGTTTCGGCGTACCATTGTAGTAGTACACTGCAAAGGTATATTGAAAGTTCCAAAGTACAAAGACATCACCCTATTATTTTCCGTTTTTAACACAATATTAACACTTGGCACCCTCAAACCCATCTTCACCACCGCCGCGCCCATCTTCACCACCCCCCAACCCATCTTCACCACCCCCGCGCCCACGCTCGCCAAATTTGTGACCATCTCCAGCAAATTTATGATGACCTCCAGCAAAATTATGATGACCTCCAGCAGAATTATGATGACCTCCAGCAGAATTATGATGACCTCCAGCAAAACCGTGACCACCTCTACTTTTCTCCGCGAGTATATTCGTTAATCTCTGTGACCACCATCCCAACTCTCCTGACCTTCGCGGGCGGTTCGTAACATTTGGTGCGCAAGCGCGCGTTGTTTGAAACGGATATTCGTATCAAGCGGTGCGGAAGCGCGTGCCGTAAGATACGCGTCGCCAACCGTGGTTGCCACGGCGGCAAAGACATGAGAAACAATGACATGGATGGCTGCCTGCGATGTAGGGGTAATCAGAGGTGGAGCGGGGCAGACTGCAGGGATAAAGAAAAGGCGGAAAGGTCACTCTGCGACCCTTCCGCCTGATATGATACTAATGATATAGGATATGCTGGTTTAGCCCTCGATAGCAGCTACGCCGGGGAGCACCTTACCCTCGATGGCCTCGAGCATAGCTCCACCACCGGTAGATACGTAAGATACCTTGTCGGCCAGGCCGAACTTGTTGACAGCTGCAACAGAGTCACCGCCACCTACGAGTGAGAATGCGCCATTCTCCTGGGTAGCCTGAGCAACATACTTGGCAATCTCGCCAGTACCGTGAGCGAAGTTCTCCATCTCGAATACGCCTACAGGACCGTTCCACAGGATGGTCTTAGACTCGAGGATAATCTTCTTCCAGTGCTCCAGACTCTCCTCAGAGGCGTCCATACCCTCCCATCCATCGGGGATGTTGAAGATGTCTACCACCTTGCGGTTGGCGTCGTTGGCAAATCTGTCGGCTGCAACGGTAGCTACAGAGAGGCTCAGGTTTACACCCTTCTCCTTGGCAGCAGCCATTACATTGAGTGCCTCGGGCATGAGGTCGTCCTCGTGGAGAGACTCGCCGATGTGGCCACCCTGTGCCTTGATGAAGGTATAACCCATACCACCACCGATGATGAGGTTGTCTACCTTGTCGAGCAGGTTCTTGATAACACCGAGCTTAGAGCTTACCTTAGAACCACCGATGATGGCGGTGAAGGGGTGCTGGGCGTTCTTGAGCACGTTGTCGATGGCTGTTACCTCTTTCTCCATGAGGTAGCCCAGCATCTTGCTGTCGGCGTCGAAGTAGTCAGCGATAACGGCGGTAGAAGCATGCTTGCGGTGAGCTGTACCAAAGGCGTCGTTAACATATACATCAGCGTAAGAAGCGAGCTTCTTGGCGAAGTCCTTCTGACGGCCCTTCATTTCCTTCTTGGCCTCGTCAAACTCAGGTGTACCCTTCTCTACGCCTACAGGCTTGCCTTCCTCCTCGGGATAGAAACGGAGGTTTTCGAGCAACAGTGCCTCGCCGGGCTGGAGGGCAGCAGCTGCCTCGCTGGCGTTACCGCAGTCGGGAGCAAACTTAACCTCAACACCGAGAGCGGCGCTTACGTTCTTTACAATCTGACCCAATGAAAGCTCGGGCTTAACCTTGCCTTTGGGCTTGCCCATGTGGCTCATCATGATGAGGGCACCACCATCGGCAAGTACCTTCTTCAAGGTGGGCAGAGCACCACGGATACGGGTGTCGTCGGTTACGTTGCCATTCTCGTCCAGTGGCACGTTGAAATCTACACGGACAATTGCCTTCTTACCGGCAAAGTTGAATTGATCGATTTTCATTTCGTTTGTATTTTAATGATTGGTTATATTATCTGTATGCAAAGTTAGTGCTTTTTTTGATGATAAAGTCATTACACCTTAATAATTTTATACGGATGGGCCAAAAAAGTAGTGCCCTCGATGATGAAACCAAAAATAATCGGGAACAAAACGATGGTATTAACCATTTATTGTCTAATTTTGCAGGGTGATAACAATAAGCAATATGAACAAAGATTCTGTTTTGATAGTAAGTGGAGGCATGGACAGCATCACCATGCTCTATGAATACAAGGAGCGTATAGCGCTGGGTATCTCGTTTGATTATGGCAGCAACCACAATGCGCGTGAGATTCCCTTTGCCGCCATGCACTGCGAGCGCTTGGGCATCAAGCATATCGTAATCAATCTGGGATTTATGCACCAGTATTTCAAGAGTTCGCTCCTGGAGGGCGCCGAGGCCATCCCCGAGGGCAACTATGATGAAGAGAATATGAAATCGACCGTTGTGCCCTTCCGCAATGGCATCATGCTCTCGATAGCGGCAGGTGTGGCTGAGTCGAACGGGCTGAAATATGTGATGATGGCCAATCACGGCGGCGACCACACCATCTACCCCGACTGCCGACCTGAGTTTGTCAGCGCCATGTCTGAAGCTACGCGGCTGGGAACCTATCCCGGCATAGAGGTGCTGGCTCCCTATACCGGGATTACCAAGAGCGACATAGCCCGCCATGGCAAGGCGTTGGGCATAGACTATGCCGAGACCTGGAGCTGCTACAAGGGTGGTGAGAAGCACTGCGGAAAATGCGGTACCTGCGTGGAACGCAAGGAAGCCCTGGCTGAGGCGGGTATCGAGGATACCACGGAGTATGAGGAATAAGGATGCCTTATATATTTAAGGTATAGATAAAGGTTATTATGGAAATATAAAAGATAAAACATAATTCAAAATGAAGAAAATGATTTTTACAGCTGCTATGATGCTGGCATCAGCAGCAGCGATGGCTCAGAGCGGAACCTTTCAAATCAAGGGTAATGTAGAGGGGTTGCCGGATTCTCTGGTAGCTATGATTGGAAGAAAGACGGAAAACATTGAGGTTAAGAAAAAGAAGTTTGAGTTCTCCAAGAACTTTGATAAGCCTCAATGGGTTTATCTCTGTGACCAGAAGGTCATCAAGAGTGGAGCATTTAGTGCCATCCCTGTCTTTGCCATTCCGAGTGAGACTATTGAGATGAAGGGTAACTTCACTGGGGGTGTCGATATCAAGGGAGGTAAATTCTATCAGG
>OQVZ01001048.1_pt1 | contig 10379 bp, 9 predicted proteins | sample 1691571 | NCBI WGS metagenome assembly OQVZ01 (sample SAMN03418261, study PRJEB22391) | human gut metagenome | biome: human-gut; feature: organic feature; material: feces | host: Homo sapiens | place: Tanzania | collected 2013-01
TCTCAAATTATTTTTCTAATTTTGCATTTTAAAACAATACATATATAATAATGTCAAGAAAGAAGAAACCACTACCAATACTCGAGAACGTAACTATTGAGGCGGTTGCTGCCGAAGGAAAATCACTGGCACACGTCAACGACATGGTTGTTTTCGTGCCGTTCGCCGTACCCGGCGACGTGGTTGACTTGCAGGTGCGCAAGAAGAAGCACAGCTACTGCGAGGCGGAAGTAATACGTTTCATAAAGAAAAGCGACGTACGCACAGAGCCGATGTGCGAGCATTTCGGCATCTGCGGCGGATGCAAATGGCAGAACCTGCCCTACGAGGAACAGCTGAAGGCTAAGCAGAAGCAGGTGTTCGACCAGCTCACACGCATCGGCAAGATAGAGCTGCCGGAGTTCATGCCTATCATGGGCTCGGTGCACATCAAGGAATACCGCAACAAGCTGGAGTTCGGCTGCTGCAACAAGCGATGGCTCACACGCGAGCAGATTGCCGAGGACACGCAGTTCGACAACATGAACGGCATCGGATTCCACATCACCGGAGCCTTCGACAAGATTCTGCCTATCGAGAAGTGCTGGCTCATGGACGACCTGCACAACAAGATTCGCAACGCCATTCGCGACTACGCCTTCTCTACCGGCATGACATTCTTCGACCTCAGACAGCAGCACGGACTGCTGCGCGACATCATGATTCGCAACTCGAACACGGGCGAGTGGATGGTGCTCATACAGTTCCACTACGACGAGGAGGGCGACGAGCAGCGCGCCAAGGGTCTGCTGCAGCACATCGCCGACAAGTTCCCCGAGATAACGTCGCTCATGTATGTAGACAACCAGAAGTGCAACGACACCTTCGGCGACCTCGACCTCTCTGTGTTCAAGGGCAACGACCATATCTTCGAGACTATGGAGGACCTGCGCTTCAAGGTTGGTCCGAAGAGTTTCTACCAGACAAATACGGAGCAGGCTTACCACCTCTACTCGGTAGCACGCAACTTCGCGAAGCTCACCGGCGACGAACTGGTGTACGACCTCTATACCGGTACGGGCACCATCGCCAACTTCGTGGCTCGTCAGGCACGCGAGGTTATCGGCATCGAGTACGTTCCTGAGGCTATCGAGGACGCAAAGGTGAACTCTCAGGTGAACAACATCAGCAACACCAAGTTCTACGCCGGCGACATGAAGGATATTCTCAACGACGAGTTCATCGAGAAGCACGGACGCCCCGACGTGATCATCACCGACCCACCACGCGCCGGTATGCATCAGGACGTGATAGACACCATCCTGCGCGCTCACCCGAAGCGCATCGTCTACGTCAGCTGCAACCCCTCTACGCAGGCACGCGACCTGCAGGCGCTCGACGTGGCTTACAAGGTGATGGCGGTGCAGCCGGTGGACATGTTCCCACATACGCCGCACGTGGAGAACGTAGTTCTTCTCGAAGAAAAATAAATCGAGTTTTGAATTGTGAGTTTTGAGTTTTGAATTGTCGGCTGCGCCGATTAGGAATTATTCAATTTGGAATTTTGAATTCACAACTCTCTACTCAAAATTCATAAACTCAAAATTGCCAAAGGCAACAATTCAAAACTCAAAACTCAAAACTCAAAATTTATAATGAAAAGAATTGCAACTCTCGCACTCGCCGCTCTCGCTTTCGGCAGTGTGTCAGCACAAGAGAAAGAAGCGAAGCTGAAAGTGCTCAGCGACATCAAGTTCAGTGGTTACATCATGTCGCAGTATCAGTACAGCGACAAGGAAAGCAACAAGGGCGAAAAGGATATCAACTCGTTCAACATACGCATGGTGCGTATGGCGCTCGAAGGACGTGTGGCAGGCGACTTCTACTGGAAGGCGCAGCTGCAGGTGAACGGCAACACATCCAACCTCACAGTGTCGCCACGTATGGTGGACGCCTTCGCCGAGTGGCAGAAGTACGACGCGTTCAAGGTGAAGGCAGGTCAGTTCAAGCGCCCGTTCACCTTTGAGAACCCTATGCACCCCATTACGCAGGGCTTCATGAGCTACTCGCAGAACGTGCTTAAGCTCGCCGGATTCAGCGACCGCAACGGCGAACACTCAAGCAACGGACGCGACATCGGCGTGCAGCTGCAGGGCGATCTGCTGAAGGCTAACGACGGACACCACTACCTCCACTATCAGGTGGGCGTGTTCAACGGTCAGGGCACTAACATGAAGGATGTAGACCAGCGCAAGGACGTAATAGGTGGCGTATGGGTGGCTCCAGTGAAGGGTCTGCGCATCGGTGCGTTCGGCTGGACCGGCTCGTATGCTCGCAAGGGCACATGGACTGAGGTAGACGCTAACGGCGTGGAGCAGACAAAGAACGGCGTGCGCTCGCTCGAGAAGAACCGCTACGCCATCAGCGCCGAGTATGCCGCTCACGACTGGACCGTGCGTTCGGAGTATATCCACAGTCAGGGCTACGGCTTCAAGACATCTAACACTTCGGGCAAAGAGACCGACTGCACTATCAACTACGCTGCAGGTGACAAGGCTGACGGCTTCTACGCGCTCATGATTGCGCCGGTTGTAAGCAAGAAGCTCTACGCAAAGGCTCGCTACGACCTCTACCGTCCGCAGGCTAACTGGCACACATCGAAGACTCAGTATGAGATCGGTGCCAACTACTGGATTGGCAAGCACGTGATGGTGGCAGCCGAGTACGCTCGCGTAAACGACCGCAGCCTCAACAAGTCGAACTACAACATGTTCGACATGGAGCTCGACGTGAAGTTCTAAATGCTTCCACATCCTTAAACCCTTTTCTTGATTTGTCATACAATTTAAAACATACTCTTATACAATGCAGGAACATACACACAAGCACAGCCGCAGACACCACCGCGACGAGATAGACATCTTCCGCGAGAACAATCTGCGCGCTATACACAGAAGGAAGCAGTACGCACGAATAATGTTCGTCGTAGTGTCCATAATCGCCGCTCTCATGCTGGCGCTGGTATACGCTGCCTACTTCCTCGACAAATGAAAACATCACCCTGTATAACTTTTAAAAACTGACACTACAAAGATGACAAACAAATCATTAGCAGCCCTCTTCTTCGGCTGCATCCTCACAGCTTCTGCCGCTTCTGCGCAGTCGCTGCTCCCCAAGCCGCAGTCGTTCGTTGCGGGCAAGGGCGCGTTCAGCACTACCGCAAAGCTGAAGGTTGTCAACGAGGTTGGCGCCGAGGCAGAGAACATCTACTCTAAGCAGTTCACAGCCAACACCGCAGACGACGCTCGTCAGGTGGTGCGCTTCACACGTCTCAACGGCGCTTCGTCGCCCGAGGCTTACCGCCTTCATGTCACTAAGGACACGCTGCTCATCAGCGCCGCTTCTGCCGACGGCTTCCGCTTCGCTTGGCAGACCATAAACCAGCTGAAGCAGAAGAACGCCGTCATGGCTTGCGACGTCGTTGACGCTCCGGCTTTCAAGTGGCGCTCGCTCATGCTCGACGTATCGCGCCACTTCCAGCCCATTTCGTTCCTCAAGAAGCAGATTGACGTGATGTCGCAGTACAAGTTCAACCGCCTCCACCTCCACCTCACCGACGCTGCAGGATGGCGCATCGAGATTAAGCGCTACCCGCGTCTCACCAGCCTCGCTGCGTGGCGCGAAGGAAAGACCTGGAAGGAGTGGAGCAGACTCGGATGCAAGTACAAGAACGAAGGCGAAGAGGGCGCATACGGCGGCTACTATACTCAGGACGAGCTGCGCGACCTCGTGAGCTACGCTGCAGAGCGTGGCATCACTATCGTGCCCGAAATAGAAATGCCGGGACACTCGGCAGAGGTGCTCACCGCTTACCCCGAACTCTCTTGCACACACGAACCGTACAAGCAGATGGACTTCTGCCCGGGCAGCGTGGCTACATACGACTTCCTCGAGAACGTGCTGAAGGAGGTGATGGACATCTTCCCGTCTAAGTACATCCACGTAGGTGGCGACGAGGCAGGCAAGGCTTCATGGCCTTCTTGTCCGCTCTGCCAGCAGAAGATGAAGGAGCTCGGCACAGACAAGGACGGGCTGCAGGCGCATCTCATCGCTCACTTCGGCAAGTTCCTCACCGAACACGGACGCCAGCTCGTAGGTTGGGACGAAGTGATTGCGGGCAACCTCGCCCAGAACACCACCGTAATGGTTTGGCGCGGACTCGAAAAGGCGCAGGAGGCTATCGACCACGGCTACGACGTAGTGCTCTCGCCCAGCGGCTACTGGTATCTCGACTACTATCAGGACGCTCCCGACACTCAGCCTGAGGCTATCGGCGGATTCCTTCCGCTCGAAAAGGTATACAGCTACGTCCCTGGCGGCACTCTGCCCGAGGACGTACGCAACAAGATCACCGGTGTGCAGGCTAACCTCTGGACCGAATACGTGCCTACAGCAGAGCATGTAGAGTATATGCTCTATCCGCGTGCTCTGGCTATCGCAGAAATCGGATGGAACGGCACAAAGACCAAGAACTATCCCGAATTCCGCAAGCGTGCCATCGTGGAGTGTGAGCGTCTCCACAAGCAGGGCGTCAACACCTTCGACCTCAAGAAGGAGCGTGGCGAACGCCCAGAGTCGTTCAAGACTACCAAGCACAAGGCTATAGGTTGCAACATCACCTTCAATCACCGCTACGAGGATAAGTACAAGGCGCAGGGCGACAAGACTCTCGTAGACGGACAGCACGGCGGATGGACATACGGCGACCAGAAATGGCAGGGCTTCCTCGGCAACAAGGGCTACTGCCTCGACCTCACTATCGACCTCGGCAAGGTGCAGAAGATTTCGTCTGTGGCTGCCGACTTCATGCAGGCGTACGGCGCATGGGTGTTCTTCCCGTCTGAGTACAAGATTTCGTTCAGCGAGGACGGCAAGAACTTCAAGGAGGTCTACAGCAAGTCTACTCCCGTTGACCGCGACATACAACTCGGCTTCCGCAACTTCGCATGGAAGGGCAAAGCCACCACACGCTATATTCGCGTGCAGGGCAGCACTACCGAGGACGGCGGATGGCTCTTCACCGACGAAATCGTCGTGAAGTAATACTCCCCACTCGCGACATAGTCTGTTTAATCAGATTTTTACGCAATAAAACAAAATCCGCTTAATCAGCTTAATCCATTGTTTTTCTATTTATACAACGTTTTAAGCAGATTAAGCGGATTTTTCATTTAGTTGTGCAATCCTCTTAAACAGAATATTTACGCTATCCAACGGATTTCTATCCCCCTAATCAAAAAAATCTTAAAATCTTTTTACTTTTTCACTTTTTTATTCTTTTACGTTCATATTTTCGCTATATTTGCCCCAACGAAACACAAAAACGTTAAATTAAAACCACAACCACTATGAAAACCTTAAAACTCGGAATGCGTGACGCCGCAGTAAAGATACTACAAACAGAACTCAACCGTATTGGTAACAAGCTAACCGCTGACGGAGCATTCGGCCCCGGCACACTCGCCGCTGTAAAGGCATTCCAGCAAAGTCTACAACTCGTAGCTGACGGCATCGTCGGTTACTCTACATGGCAGGCGCTCTTCTTCCATCAGCGCCCGGCAGCCGCACGACTCACTGAAGACGACTTCCGATTAGCCGCTCTCCTACTCGACTGCGAGACAGCAGCGCTCAAGTCGGTGCAGAAAGTGGAGACAGCCGGACGCGGAGGATTCCTCGCCGCAGGCAAGCCGCAACTACTCTTTGAAGGTCATATCTTCTGGCGACAGCTGCAGCTGCGCAAAATAGATCCTGCCAAATACCAGGCAGCAAACGCCTCCATACTCTACCCGAAGTGGACAAAGACCCACTACAAAGGTGGCATCGGCGAATACGCACGCCTCGAACAGGCACGCAAGATAAACGCTGACGCAGCCAACGCTTCGGCAAGTTGGGGAATGTTCCAGATTATGGGCTTCCAGTATCAGCTCTGCGGATTCAAAACCGTAGCGCAGTTCGTAAGCGCTATGTGCCAGAGCGAACGCAGTCAGTTGCTCGCCTTCTGCCGATTCATAACAAAGAACCCGCAGATGCACGCCGCACTACAAGCAAAGAAGTGGGCTACCTTCGCACGTCTATACAACGGCAGCGAATACGCCAAGAACCAGTACGACACAAAGCTGCTCAACGCTTACAAGGCGTACGCAGCTAAGTAAGATTCTCATAACAAACACCCTAACAACACGACACAAAAAAACATTAACACAAACAGACTTGGCAAGAATTTATAAGGTTCTATCTTGTCAGTAGGTCTAAGCAAAGAACCTATCACTTTTTAAAACTTAAACCTATGGATGTAGCAAACAAATCTATCGGTACGCTGCAGGGTATTCCTTTTAAAAACCTTATCGGCGGTCCGCTTAGCGCTTGTATTCAAGCGCAGAACGATGCAGCAATGACAAGTATCAACTTCATCAACAATGTATGTCTGAACGAAGACAAGGAGACTGGCGAAAAGTCGGCTATCTATGTTAGCTTCAGCTTTATTCAGAATGGTCGCAAGGTGGTTATCAACGTTCCGCTGATAGCTATCGTTCCGATTCCGTATATCGCAATCAACAGCGTTGACATTAATTTCAAAGCCACAGTCAATGGTGTAGAATGCGAATCTAACGAAGACACGTATTCAGAAGAGTACAAACGAGACACAAACACTAAGAGCCAAAAGAGAAGAGGATTCATTCTTAACAAAAATAAGAAAGAGACAAAAATAAACACATCATTCTCTACAAAGCGCGACTCTAAGAGCACGCAGGACTCGAAGTTCAGCGTAGAGGCAACTATCGACGTTGCTGTACACGCAGGTCAGGAGTCAATGCCTGCTGGCATGGCAAAGATTCTCGAGATGCTCGGAGCGGCTATGGACCTTTGTTCACCCGACGGCGAACTGAGCGTGAACGACACAACGTTCTACGCTGAGAAGGACCCGAGTAGTAAACCGAATGACATTATATACCTGCCAGTCAAGGTTATTGCCCAATACAAGACTCCTGAAGGCTTGTATGATGCAACAAACATCAAGTGTGACAATGGCATCACTGGTAAAGAAAACAAGATGGACAAGACCAGAGAGTTTGAAATTACGCTTCCTGAAAAAACGGGTGCGCAGGGTAAACAATATGTGATTTCTTGTGGTGATGTTCAGAAGGTTACGATAACCGTGTTGCCCAAGCCTTAAGAAGTTGCATAAACCATCAAATGATGCCTCGTAAAGAGTGCATCTATTCGTTAACATTTAACTCTAAAGGTTATGGCAAAGATTGATACGACACCTTCTACCGTCGCGAACAATGCCTTACAGTCACTACCTTTTGGCACTCTCATCGGCGGACCGCTATCTGCTTGTGTCGAAGCGCAGAAACAAGCGGCGCTAACCTCGTGGGAGTTCATACGAGACGTAGGACTCACAGACACTGAAGACGGCGGGAAAAAGGCTATATACGTGAACTTCGAATACCGTAAAGACGGACATTCGGTGACTCTCAGTCTGCCATTGCTGACAATTGTGCCTATTCCATACATGGCAATCCGAGAGATTGACATCGCCTTCAAGGCGCGCATCTCGGCGGCATCTGCCACATCGCAGACCGACAAGAAGTCGACCGCTATGGAGATGGGAATGAAATCGAACACCAGTGTCAATATAGGCATTGTGAAATCGAGTCTGGAATTGAGCACAAGCATATCGAGTAAGAAGGACTCCACCGCTACACGCGAATCTAAGTACAGTGTGGAGTACACCATGGACGTGAACGTTAAGGCGGGTCAGGACGATATGCCGGCTGGCATGGCTAAAGTGTTAGAAATGCTGAACACCTCTATCGACTCTATCAACACAAAGGGTGAGCTGAACGTGTCTAATCAGGTGGTAAGCCTGAAGGATGGCGGCAGCACTTATATTTCGTACAAGAATACAGAGGGGTACTACGCTCCACAAGATATCAAGTTATACAAATATGAGGACTTTAAACCTGCAAAAGAATTGACATCTACTGACTTACAAAAGGCAGCTGACGACTCAGGCATTCTGTGTGTGTTCAAGAACGAGGGATTCTATTGTGCAAAGGCTGGCGAAAGAATGCTGGTCATTAACGTAACTAAATAGTAACCGACTATGTCAGATAATGAGAATAACAACAAAGATTTGATGCCGGAAGGTGGTTCATCACCACCTACGGATCAAGTTTCACAAACTGATGCACCAGCGGTTGACTCTGAAACTACAGACACAAGCTCAGCGGAAGAAGAGAACCAACAGGCTCCTTCTACAGACAATGACAATGATGAAAGTCAAGGTCAAGAAACTGAAGGAGGAGAAGAGCCCAATAAGGAAAATAAGAACGACTTTTCCGAAACAGCAAAAAAAGTCGGCAAGTCTTTAACCGATAAATATAATGAGCTTAAGGAAGCTAAAAAGAACGATAATAAAAAGGATTCCTTAGGCGATCAGATGAAAGATTTGAACGAAGTGCAGGTTGACAAAACTTTCGTTTCCGATTCTATAAATCTGTTGGGCAAAATCTCTTTCGACGAACTTATCGGCAATCCGCTCCGTGCGGCTGTGAAAGCGCAGCGCGACCTGGCAAAGGAAACGCTTAGCTACATACGCGAAGAAGGCATAAAGGTGGACGAAAACGGACAAGGACAGATAACTTACGTTACGATGAACTTCTTCCGCGACGGCAAGCAGGTGAAGATGCGTGTTCCGCTTCTCACATTGATGCCGGTTCCACGCCTCTCCATCTCTACAATGAGCTATACGTTCAAGGCTAAGGTGAACGCGATGTCTGGAGTTGTTGCTTCGGTAGGCAGCGGTGGCACACCCATCAACGCAGGAATATCAACAGACAACGGTAGCAAGTCGGCAGCTTCGGCAAAACCGATGACGGACCCTTCCGCAAAAGGCAATAACGGAAAAGCTGGAGACAAGCCTGCTACTTCAACAGAAAAGCCTGCTACGTCAACAGAAAAGCCTACTACTTCGTCAGACAAATCTGCTGCAAGTGCGACTGGCGCTAAACCTACGATAGCTACGACACCGACAATGTCAGTCGGCTACTCGTCGAAGAAAGACTCCGGCGCAACTCGCGATTCGCGCTACAGCGTGGAGACAACGATGGACATCAGCATCACAGCCAGCGAAGGCGAGATGCCACGCGGCATCGACCGATTGCTTGGAGTGCTCGACGACTCGACAGAAGTGATCGACCCGAAGGGCACGCTGCAGGTTTCGGCAGATCGTATATCGCTCGTGAACAACTACGGAGCCATATCTGTATCATACCGCAACGGCAAAGGCGCTTACGCACCGACGGACGTCACCTGCGACCCGATTGAAGGCGAAGCAAAGCCCGACATGCTGGAGAGTGGCGACGAAATGCTGCTTATCTTCAAGGCTAAAGGTGTCTACATGGTTTCCGCCGGCGAACTGACTCGCATTGTATTTGTATCATAAAAACCCATTTAAGTATGGCAAGATTACAAGATGTAATAGCCTCAGTGCTGCGCGACGTTCTGTCTGCGCAGCACCAGGCAAATCTCTTAACAGAGTCGCTCGCCGACCAGTATCGGGAGGAGGGCGTCATGCACCAGCTCAATCTGCCCGCCGTGACAATCGGCGACCTTGAGTTGTCGTTCCGTTTCGCAATCGAAGACACTTGCGAACTGTTCGAAGAAAAGTCGGAAGACGAAATAAAGGCATTGGACGTGATTGTGGACGCCGAACAGCTGGCAGAACTGCCAGAGAGCGCTATACACAACATCACGCTGAAGGTGTCTACGCGCAACGGCGTTAAGATTTCTGAAACATAAAACCTCTGATAATACGACTATGGCTGATATTGATAACAACCAAAATGCGGAGAATACGCAACTGCCAGCCGAATTTAACGATTCGACTGATATGAACTTGGCAGACATGCTGAGCGCATTGATTGAGTCGACTATCGCAGCCGACCAGAAAGCAGCCGAGGATTATCTGGATGTGTTGCGTACGTATGCGCTGGAACCTGCGAACGGTTCGAACGGACACGAACGGCTGAAGATGGTCGACTTCGAGATGACCGACTCTAACGGACGCGAGCAAATAGTGTCTATTCCGAAACTCTCGCTGTTGCCACTACCTTTGCTGCGTGTGGCAGAAGCTACGTTCGACATCGAAGCGCAAATCGACATTTCTACTGCGACAAAGCAGGATGTGGAGAAATTCGAGAAGAACTACCCTATCTACAACCAAAAGAAGAAAAAGACAAGCATCGACGACCTCAGCAAGGAAGAACAAGAAATATTGCTGAAAAAAATCAAGTCGCTTGCAGGTATTCGTGTACGATTTGGCAACCAAAGCA
>OQVZ01001049.1_pt1 | contig 10366 bp, 15 predicted proteins | sample 1691571 | NCBI WGS metagenome assembly OQVZ01 (sample SAMN03418261, study PRJEB22391) | human gut metagenome | biome: human-gut; feature: organic feature; material: feces | host: Homo sapiens | place: Tanzania | collected 2013-01
AAAAGAGAAGGGTAAAAGAGCAATGCGAGAAGCAAAAGTGTTAAATAAGTACAATTTAACATTAAAAACCGCCAGAAAACTTGAAGTTGGCGATGAATCAAAAATCTGCGAACCTCTGTTTTGGCGAAACAATGTAATCAATGCATGGTGCATCAGCCGGAGGATTGGAACAGATGCAGACAGAAAGTTTTGCAACGACAATGAGATATGGGTAGGAATTTATGATGAACCATATTATCGCAGGAGAGTTCATATTCATGTGAATTGTTGGGGCGGTATGGGAAAATATGAATTTTGCGATTTCTACAATTATAAGGAAATTGAGAATGAAAGGGATTTGCAGACTCAGGAAAAACTTCTGGAAGTTCTCAATATGCTTATAGATGAAGGAATTTTAAAAATTCCAATAAACAGACAATAATAAATGCAAGGAAGTGACAAAAAATGAATAGTGAAGAGTTCATACAGACATGCAGCTTAATGGGATATTCGTCAAAGAAACTGGCGAAGAAATACGTTGAGAAAAACCAGAAAGATACTTATGACATGGACGATATTATAAATGTACATAGAAAAAGCGGTAATTTCAAGGGTAATCATACATGTGGATTAAGCAATATTCCAAATGGGAAAACGACAGCATTTCAGAATGCTTAATAGGAGATTAAAATGAAAGTGGTTGCGCCTGGGATGGAACGGTTGGCGTGAATTTAGAAAGGTAGGTATGTATGTCAGCATTTGAAGAGATGTTCGGAGATTATCTCAATGCATATAAAAATACATCTCAGTATAAAGATGATAGCATGTTGGATATTGCACTCAGAAAATCAGAGTTTGAGAAAAACTTAGATGAAATGTGGGCGATTTATTCAAGAGGATGTACGCAGCAGATTATTGAGTACAACAAGGGTATTGAGCAGATTAAGAGTGCAGGATTTAAAGTGTATAGAAATTCTGCTGGAAAACATAAGATTGTAATACCTAAATAATGGAGGCAGAAATGAGAATACATATAGGTGATGTCGTAAGACATTTTAAAAGAGAGACTGTTACAGCAGAGCAGTTGGAGTTTGATGAAAATTTATATTTGTACAGAGTTTTGAATTTTGCAAAACATACGGAAACCGGCGAAACATTTGTGATTTATGAATCACTGTATAACGGCAAGGCGATCGGTTGTAATGTTCATTACGGAGATGTATTTGCACGACCAATGGATATGTTTATGAGTGAGGTTGATCACGAAAAATATCCTGACATTGAGTGTGAATATAGATTTGAAACAGTGGAGGAAGATCACCAGTGTTTGTGGTGTGGTAGCGATGAAGTGAAACATTTGAATGAAATGGATCTTAGAAACTGCGAAACTCATAGGTTAAAAAGCCGGGTTATGATATGTAATACATGTCTTGGAAATATGTTACACGGAGCTTGCGAAAAGATAATAAAGGAGTAGTTATGGAAAAAGTAATGATAGATACTACAGAATATCAACAAAGAGTATTGGAATGTATTGGTTCGGATTGTCTTGGTCGAGGGCGGTTATTCTAAAACAAGAACGGTAGAAAGCTGTTTTTAATTTTTACAAAAACAAGCAATAATAAATGAAAAGGAAATAATCATGGACGATAAGATGAAGTGGTACGCAATACCATCATATACAATGAAGTGCAGATTATACTTAAATAATACGCAAAAAGAATTGATTGAAAAATCGTTAAATGGGCTTAGAATTGTGTATAATTCAACACTTTATGATATGAAAAAAGAAGGTGGATGTACAAAACAAAAGAAATCAGAAGATGGAACTATTGTACATTTTCCAGATTTTAAATACGCTGCATCGGCAGAACATTTGAATAAACTTCGTGAAGAAAATCCGATGATTGGGTATGCATTTAAACCTAAAAATACAACGGCTATTGCCAAAAACGATTTTATCAAATTTTTCATTATTTTCTCCTTAATTTATTAGTCATTTTACAACATAAATTTTGAAATTAAATACTACAGTTGGATTGAACGCAAGACAAAATAATACCTGTAATTACCCCAATATACAATAATGGAAATAAAATTATTGTCCATATCAGAGGCCTCTAAATATGTATCAGGAATCGGCTGACGTTTAGAACTTTTTACATTTTTACCAACCACTTTTAAGAATTTTTCTCTAATAAGCTGAACTTTTGTCATTTTTACTTGTGGCAAATTATTTTTGTAAAAATCCATTGGAACCATTTCTTTTTTGTAACATGGAACTATATATTTAACTTTGCCCGCCTCTTTAAACAAAATATACCATGCACCATCATGCTCGCGCGGTGTAAGCAAATAATATCCCGGTTCAATAGCAATTGTTTTGAAAAACAATGGTGCAGTCAACCTAAAAAGCGGATAAGGCGACCAAGTTGAATACATTGTATCTTGATATTCCCTAGGATCAATATTGTGCATATATTTAAAATCCGGAACCGGCAAATCTCGATACATTTTCTCTATATCAATATCCTCTGGAGAATATTCATCATCCAGAATTTCCTGAGTATCGACATCTTCAGGATATGAAGCAGCCTTTTGTTCCGCAGAAAATGCAGATACATTAAAACAAAATGTACCCAACAGAATTATAAAAATATACACCGCTAACTTTTTCATACTCTGATTTTAATATTTTTTTGCTAAAAATCAATCATTTATTTTTATGAATGAATTTGGAACGGACATTTTGTACAGTGAGCTTTTGGGTGTAAAACAAGATTGTCTTCCAAATCGTACATTCGCGCAATCCTTGTATCTAAAGGCGCTCCACATCTAGGACATTTCAAACCTCCAGCACCATTTAGAATCAATTGTTTCAAACTTTCTATAATTTCAGGAGAAACAATATTGCTTGCAATATCTTTTTCAAGCCTTTTAATTTCAGAAGGTTCACATTTCAAAACCTTTGCAATCGCTTGTCTGATTGTAACAGGCAAAAATAATTCCTTGCCATCTTCTACTTCTTCAATCGTTTCAACAGGAATATTTGCAGCAATAGCTAACCCTGTTTGTGTTAAACCTAACTCTTCTCGTTTTGTTTGGATAAATCTTGCTAATGTTTTCATAAAGATATAATAGCATAAATTCTATAGAATATAGTTTATTAAGAAATGTAACACCACAATATCAACTGTAAACTCAATAATAGCAACGAATTTCAAAAACAAAGACCAAAGTTGTAACTCCAGTCATGCAATTTTTGTGAAGCAAAATTGTTTATATAAGTACGGGGACAGAAAAAGAAAATCGGGGAAAAGAAAGATGTTTACCAATTTATCTTATGCAAACTTACCATACTGGGGAATCCTACCAATGGGTGTAACAAATTATGGTAGAGATACTCAAGTCTTCACTATTCCTGAGTATGCATCAGGTCAAATAGGTATGGCACTCAATCCGATAGCTCAATTTCAATTCGGAACAGCGGGTCTGCAAATGCCTTCACCATTTGGATTTAATCCTATGTTCGGATGCGGAATGATGTTTCCATTCTATGCATAATTAAAACAAAAATTACGGTACGAAAATAAAGAAAAATCGGGGAAAAGAAAATGTTTACTAATGAATCTTATGCAAATTTACCATATTGGAATCAATTACCAATGATTGTTACTAACTACGGTGGTGACAAGCAGGTTGCAACTATTCCTGAATATGCATCAGGTAGAATAGGTATGACAATGAATCCAATTGCTCAACAACAATTCGGTATGGGTATACCATCTGTTCAAGATTTGACTCAATCATATCTTAACCCTGCTATGAACCAAATGGCAAATACCGTAATCAGAGCCACTCAACAAGCAATCGCTGCCACTAAACAAGGTTTGAATGCAGCATTGCAAAAGAAAGACTTGAAAGAAGAAGACAAAAAGAAAATCAATAACTTGCTTGAACAATTGAAAAAACAAGAAGAAGCATTGAAAGAATTGATGCAATCTACTGAAATGAAACCGGAAGATGCATTTACAAAAGCTCAAGATATTCAAAACAAAGTAAACAAAATCAAAACTTCTGCAAATGAGTTATTCAAAGCAATCAACAATGGCACATCAACAGACAGCACAAAAACTGACGCTGACGCAACAAAAGCCGATGGTGATGACACAAAAACTGACGGCAAAACAAAAACTGATGATAAAACTAAGACAGATGGCAAAGATGAAAAACAAGGTGCATCTGTTGACCAAACAAAAATCACAAATTTAGTTGACCAATTCTACGATGCAACATACCGTATCGGTACAGATGATGAGGCTTTCAACTCAGTTTGTGAACAAATTACAGATGAAAATGTTTTAGACGTAATGTTGACTTGGAAAAAATTCCACGGAACAGAAAAAGGTGAATCATTTATGCAAGCCTTTATGTGGGATGCAAATGCTGACCAAAAGAAAACTTATGGCAAAAAGATTGCAAGAGCATTACGTGACAAAGCTGTAGCTCTAGGTATCTACGACAAATGTCGTGAAGACTTTGCTGCAATCGACAAGGAAATGAACAGTTGGTTCTACATAAGCAATGATGTTGCTAAAAACTACGACAACATCATCAAAGAAATTGCAAACAAAGAAGGCAAACCTTATGCATTAAAAGATTTCAAATATTAGAAAATATATAAATTAAGATTCCTCAAGTATATGTGAATTAGATTAATAGGTTAGAAAAGTAGTGTAGAAATTTCATCCCTGTACATAACAGGGATTTTTTTTACGTATTTTTTAAAAATTAAAAGCAATTTTTTGATGACAAAATACTTTATATATATAGAAAAATCAATAGGTTCAATATGAGTAAAATAGTTTCAGAGCAATATTTCAGGTATGATTCGTCAGATTATGCCAAAAATTTGAGACAAATTTACGGTGATGACGGTTATAAAAAATACACTGCAAAAATGAACAGTATCATAACCAAAGGCAAAACATTCACTAACCCAATTGCCAAATCCAAAGCTGAATATATCTCAGAAAAAGAAATACAATATAAACAAGCACTTGCAAACTTGTCTAAATCAAGAAATATTTGGAACAGGTACAAAGGCAATTACCGTGCAAATTTAGATGCAACTTCAAAACAAAATAATGGAATTTCCATCTCAAGTCAGCAACGTCAAGCTGCACTGGAAGGGGCTGGCGGAGGTGCAGTAAAAGCTTATAACAATTTCAATAACGCTCAAACTGAAGCTGACTATGCATTGAGTCTTTATAATGACGCAACCCATGACGGTATGCCGTTAAACCTGATGGGTTAATCGTTCTTAACATCATGTATTGATTTTTTTCTTTGAACATATTATTATCTATCTTGTAGAGTGCTTACGCCAATAATCACTCAACAAGAAAAAAAGGAAAACTAATATGTCAATTAACTTAAAAAACAAAGCAGAAATCGTTAAGGCTTACGGAAAGAACGAAAAAGACACAGGTTCAGCAGCAGTTCAAATCGCTATGATGACTCAAAAAATCTCTGAACTAACTGAACATTTGAAATCTAACAAAAAAGATTTCGCTACAAAAAGAGGTCTTTTGATGATGGTAGGTAAAAGAAAAAGATTACTTGCTTACGTAAAATCTCAAAATCTTGACGAATACAGAGAATTGATTAAAAAATTAGGTATCAGAGGTTAATTCTGATAGAAACTTTTAGAAAAGTCGACCATTTTGGTCGGCTTTTTTGTTTATAATTTTTGGGGTAAAATATAGAAAATTTATTTACACAAAAGGAATTTTTAATGAAAACTTTAAAATCAATGCGTTTACACATCGGAATTTTTGGAAAAACAAATGTCGGCAAATCATCCTTGCTAAACAGAATAACAAATCAGGATATTTCAATAGTTTCAGATATAGCAGGAACAACGACAGATGTTGTTGAAAAATCTATGGAACTTTTGCCGATAGGTCCTGTTAATTTCCTTGATACTGCTGGAATTGACGACAAGACAGCCTTATCATCAGAAAGAATCGAAAAGACAATGAAAATTTTAAACCGCACTGATGTTGCGGTTGTTGTATGTGATTATAATGGAATTGATGAATATGAAATTAAATTAATTAAAAAATTTGATGAACTAAAAATTCCTTATATAATCGTTGTAAATAAGATTGACGAAAAGCCCCTAAGTGATGCAATTTTAGCAGATTTGCAACAATATACAAAAAATATTCTTATAACTTCTGCAACTTCTGACAAGGATTTAGTTTACAAATTTAAAGAAACCTTAGTTAAACTTCTACCTGATGATTTTGTAAACATGCCTAAAATTGTCAGTGATTTAGTACCTAAAAAAAGCACTGTCATTCTTGTTATTCCAATTGATAAAGAAGCCCCTAAAGGCAGAATTATTTTACCGCAAGTCCAAGTTCTGCGTGACTTGTTGGATTCAAGTTGCTTGAGTCTTGTTGTTAAAGAAACCGAATTACAAAACGCACTAGACAATTTAAAGACTCCACCAAGCCTTGTTGTAACAGACTCACAAGCGTTTAAACAAGTCGCTGACATTGTACCTGACTCAATTCCTTTGACCTCGTTTTCAATACTTTTTGCAAGGTTAAAAGGAGACTTGAAAGAATTTGTAAAAGGAGCGTCTGCAATCTCAAAACTAAAAGACGGAGATAGAGTTTTAATTTTAGAAAGCTGTACACACCACGCGATTGAAGATGATATCGGAAGAGTCAAAATTCCACGACTTTTAAAAATGTGCACAGGCAAAGAATTGGTTATTGATAACATTGCAGGTCATGATTTTCCTGATATCTCAAAATACAATTTGATAATCCATTGTGGAGCATGCATGACAAACAGACGCGAAGTTTTATCTAGGATTTTACTCGCCAATCAAAAAAACGTGCCAATAACAAATTATGGTATTGCAATATCATATTGCCTCAGAATTCTTCCACGTGCAATTAAAATGTTTGAATAACCCTTGACATTCTAATTTAACATTTGCCCTACACTCCTGAAACATCAGGAAGGTCAATACTTTTCAGTCGTTGTTCAATACGACGATACCATTTTAAATGTTGTTTGAACAAAATCTTGTAATCATCCATTTTACCTTGTGAAATATTTTGGAATTGCTTATCACTCGTTTCAGTAAGCTTAGCTTCTAAAAATTTTGTATAATCTCTTCTGTCGATATTTGCATCAGACAATTCAATTCTTTGTCCAAAATCAACAATAACCTCAGGTCTATTATCTCTCAAAAAGCAATAATCAATAGACACAGGTATCAAATTAACTTTGCCGTATCTTTTTACTGCATTTTGTGCAATATATGTCAATCCGGTTTGGAATTTATATGGTCTAAAATGAGGAGGTCTTATTATACCTTGAGGAAAAATACATAAAACATTTCTCAAATCGCTCAACAAATCTACTGAATATTGCAATGCTTTCATTGCAGACTGAGCAGATTTTTTGTTTACAGAATACGCGCCACCACGTCTCAAAAGCGGAAATCTATTCAATTCTTCAACCATTAAACGAATTTCTTTGTGACAAATTCTGTGGGTAATATTATACAGCACAATACCATCCCACCAATTGCAATGTGGAGCAAACAAAATTGTCGGATGTTCTTTGTCGCGTTCTGTGTAGTTTTCAACACCTGCGTAGCGAAAAGCATAAAACCTGTTTTGTAACATGTTAAAGAAGAACAAACTAGCTATAGTCAGCCAAAATCTGTTTGTTTTTGCAGGCTTAAATTTCTCTTCCTTATTTCTTAATTTTGTCGGTGGAATATCCGAATATAATTTTTCCTCAGTTGCCATAAATCTATTTTACCCTAATAACATAAATATTAAAACATTCAATTAAGAAAACTTAACCCTTTTATAATACGATTTCCATAGAAAAAATGCAAGTTCACTCGTTGATTATATTTGCATTTATTATAGCACAATCAAAATTCATCCTCAATATTGAAGGTTGGATTTTTCAACCCAACCTTTAAAAACTATAAAACCTTGTAACAAGTTTTACTTTTTAAAAACTTCTGCAATTGACTTATTATAATCAGGTCTAAGGATTCCTTTTTCTGTAATAATACCTGCAATAAGTTCGTGTGGAGTTACATCAAAACCAGGGTTAATAATATTTACGCCCTTAGCACAAATAGGTTTACCATTGATGTGTGTTACTTCATCATGCGAACGTTCTTCAATCACAATATCATCACCTGTTTTGATACTTGTATCAATTGTAGATAACGGAGCAGCTACATAAAATGGAATATTGTGATATTTAGCAGCAATCGCAACTGTATATGTTCCGATTTTATTTGCCGCATCACCGTTTGCAGCAATTCTATCAGCACCAACACATACCATATCAATCATACCCTTTTTCATAAAATATGAACACATACCATCTGTAATCAAGGTTACAGGAATTCCATCCATAGTGAGTTCAAGAGTGGTAATTCTTGCACCCTGCTGACGCGGTCTTGTTTCATCTGCAAAAACCTGTACGGTTGAATCGTTTGCAAATGCAGAACGGACAACCCCCAATGCTGTCCCATAGCCAACTGTTGCTAGAGCACCGGCATTACAATGAGTCAAAATTGTTGCACCTTTTGGTACAACAGATGCACCATAATCGCCAATTTTTTTATTAATCTCAATATCTTCAAGTTCCAGTTTTTTACCATTAAATTTCAAATCATCAATAAGTGCTTGCTTATCAGATTTTGCATTTTTGATAATATTTTTTTGCTGCTCGACCGCCCACATCAAATTTACTGCAGTAGGTCTTGCACTAGCCATATAATCAGCCTTTTCCAATAATTCTTTTTTATATTCATCAAAAGTAAGGTCTCGTTTCGCAAGTTCTTGAGCATACAAAACAACTCCGTGAGCTCCTGCAATACCGATAGCCGGAGCGCCTCTGACAATCATTGTTTTTATTGCATCAAACATATCCTGCCCTGTCTTGATATCCACATAGTCAAAATGCTCAGGGAATTTGGTCTGGTCAACCATTCTTGAATATGTATCAATCCATTCTATTGTTCTTATTTTTGATGTAAATTCAGCCATTATATTTATCCTTTTCTATTTATAATCGTTTCGGTTAAAATCATTATTTGGATGTTTTTGCTCATACATATCCCTTATAAAATTAATTATATAATATGTTGCAAATCCACTAAAAGCATTGGTTGTCGCACATAACACACCAACAAAAATCACAAAAACCGCCAACAACCAAATCGGTGAATGTGTAATCATAGCAGTTAGAATAAAATTTGGTGTGTAATGAAAAATCTTGTCTAAAATTACCATTATCAAATTGAGCAATTAAAAAAGTTAGGTGTAAAGCGTGTAGTTTTGGCAAGAGAATGTACAAAAGAAGAAATTCAAGCCTGTGTAGATACAGGCATTGAAGTAGAAGTCTTTGTGCATGGTGCTTTATGTATTTGTTACTCGGGACAATGTTATTTTTCAAGTGTACATTATGGACGAAGTGGAAATCGAGGTATGTGTGCACAGCCATGTAGAATGAAGTACAGTCTTTATGAAGACGGAAATAAAGTAGATACACATGGAGATTATGTATTAAGTCCAAAAGATCTATCTTTGATGGATGAAGTGAATACATTAGCGGATATGGGGGTTTGTTCATTAAAAATTGAAGGTCGAATGAAGAGTGCTCCTTATGTATATGAGAGTGTTTCTCAAGTGAAAAAAGTATTAGAGAATATGCAACGAAGTAATTTGGATGAACAAAACTTGCGTGTTACATTCAATCGTGAATATACTTTAGGACATATGTATAAGGCGAGTGGAAATGAATTAATGAATAGTAAGACTTGTAATCATCAGGGAATTGAAATTGGTAAAGTTGTTAAGGTAAATAAAAATAAGATTTGTATTCAATTGAGTCAAGACCTTCATCAAAATGATGGGATTCGTTTTGAAAGAGAAAACTTGGGTTGTCATGTGAATTTTATGTATGATAAGAAACAAAAGTTGATTTCTTTTATGCCAAAAAATAATACGGTTTTAATCGAAGGACCTGTTGGCGTGCATGTAGGCAGTGTTGTTCGTAAAACGATGGATTCTGAGTTGAATAAAACAATCGAGGAAAGAATTCGTACATCCAATCGTCAAAGTAAAGTTAATGCGATTGTAACTTGTAGTGCAGTTGGAATGCCTATGGTAATGGAAGTATATAATGATAGAACAAGCATTTGTGTTTCTACGGATATTAATAGTGTTAAAGCTTTAAAGCGTGCAACGGATGAAGAAACATTGAATAAACAGTTTTCTAAGACAAAAGATAGTTGGGCAAGCTTTGATCAGATTGAATATCATTT
>OQVZ01001054.1_pt1 | contig 10321 bp, 12 predicted proteins | sample 1691571 | NCBI WGS metagenome assembly OQVZ01 (sample SAMN03418261, study PRJEB22391) | human gut metagenome | biome: human-gut; feature: organic feature; material: feces | host: Homo sapiens | place: Tanzania | collected 2013-01
TAATATAGCACATATTTCTTTCATTTCAAGTCTTTATTTAGGGATAAGTTCTAAGTCCGGCACCGCCAGTAAAGAATGCTACAGCTACAACGATACCTATCTTGGCCCAAACATTAAGCCCCTTTGATTCATTGTCCTGAGCTTCTTCTCTCTTTACAGCAGCCCAACGTTGCCATTCTTCGTTTTCGGCGACAAGGCTTCTGCAGGTTGTCTCATCTTCCTCATCTACACTCTCTTCATCCACCTCCTCTTCTTCATCGTCGTACTCTTCTGCAGCAAGACGCTGACGTTCTTTTTCTTCCTCCTCCAGACGCCGCCGTTCTATTTCTTCCTCCAGGCGCCGCCGTTCTATTTCTTTTTTTACAGCAAGATCAAATTCTTCCTTTTTTCTTGCCTCCATTTCCTGCTGTTCAGCCTCTGCAGCAGCAAGACGTTGACGCTTTTTTTCTTCCGCCAGACGCCGCCGTTCAGCCTCTGCAGCAGCAAGACGTTGACGTTTTTTTTCTTCCTCCAGACGTCGCCGTTCTATTTCTTTTTCAACAGCAAGGTCAAATTCTTTCTTTTTTCTTGCCTCCATTTCCTGCTGTTCAGCCTTTGCAACAGCAAGAGACTGGCGTTCCGCTTCCTTTTTACGAGCCTCGTTCAATTCGGCTTCTATACCAAGAATTTTTGCGACTGCATCAAGCCAAGTATCATTAGAAATGTCTGCAGCTAAAGCTTTTACATCGGCAGCCTTTTGATCTTCATCTGCACCTTTCAACCATCCGGCAAGCCTGGGTCGATTTTCAAGAAAAGCATTTAATTCAAAATGCTTCTTCAATGCTTCAAGATCATAAACCTCGACGCCGTTCATTTGAATTGGAAACTTTGCCATTTCAACATCTCCTCTTAGGTGTTACTTGACACAGGTTTATAATCAGCGTCTTTCAATGCTGCAACCATTTTTTTGTACGTATCTGTTTTTTCCTGAGACTTACAGCTGGAAGTGGTTTTCTCAATCAAACATTCGAGGTCTTCCTGTGAAATCAAGCGTTTTCCATCCAGATAAGCATTTTCAGCAGCAGACTTCACGATACTGGCTATATCCGCTCCCGAATACATTTTCCCTGTACCTGATCCATCATAGTCATCTTCGCACAGTTGAACCAAGTAATCAAAATCAATATCCTCTGGAATTGCACCTCCGGTCTGCTTCCCCATTCGCATTTTCAAATGGATCTTAAAAATATCCGCAATGCCTTTTCCCTTCGGAAGTTCGACCTTAAAGATTTCATCAAAACGACCACGCCGCTTAAACTCCGGAGGGAGATTGGAAATATCGTTTGCCGTCGCAAGCACATAGATAGGAAGAGTCTTTTCCTGCATCCAGGTAAGGAAATAACCGAACATTCGGGTCATCACCTCGCCGCCGCCGGCTCCGGCAAAAGCTTTTTCAATCTCATCAATCCAGAGAATGCAGGGAGAAGCAGCTTCAGCCACCTGAATAGCCTTCCGCAGGTTTCCTTCGCTCTCACCGACATACTTGCCGAGCAGACGACCGACATCCAGCTTCAAAAGAGGACAGTTGAAGACCTCAGCGACACATCTTGCGCTAAGACTCTTTCCACAACCGGGCATACCGACTAGGATAATTCCAGCCGGAGCATCCACGCCATGTTCCCTTGCATCCACAAGATCCTTAAAGATGAATGCTTTTTTCTCCAGATAGCCTACAAGGTTGTCAAAATCTCCAAGCGCAACTTTTCTGGAGGTATCGACCAATTCCAGCAATCCGGATTTCTGAATCGCCTGGCGCTTTTCATCAAAGATCAATTCCAAATCGTCCTTTGTGATCTCTCCGTGCTTTGCAAGCGCCAGCTTTGTAATCTGAACAATTTCGAATTCGGAAAGACCGCTCAGAGCCATCGTCAAATCCTTCAGGGACGCTTCATCGACGACACCGTCGTTGGCATTCGCTGTTTCCCTTAAGATTTTTTCGATTTCGACATCCGTCGGAGGACGGAAATTGATGACGGAGACGAACTTTTCAAGCTCCGGCGGAATTGCCATTTTACTGTCAACAATGACAATTGTTATCCGGAAATAATCTCCCGGGATATCAGGAGACATATTCTTCCTGCAGGCGATTGTCTGCAACGCAGAGTAAATGCGTTTATCCTTGATGTCGTCATGAACCTCTTTCAGAATCACAATGGTTTCTTTGGCAATATCTTTGTAAAGGGAACTGTTGAACGCCTGAAGAAAATCGCCCAAATCCCCGGACAGAGAACCCTTTTTATTCTTTGTCCGAAAATCCACTCTTCCAACAGCCGGAGAAAATTCAACTATTTCATAACCGCGTTTACCGATGCAGCTGCACGCAGATTCTATCATGCGGTCAACCGCTTCAAAGTCAAAGTGGTTGATATAAATGATCGGACGCCGTGCCGAAATATACTGCTGCAGGAGCTGTACTGGAGATTTTTTCCCTTCCATTTTCAAGCCTGAACTTTCTCTTTTTCCGAATTGCCAACAAACAAACTGCGAATACCCTGACAAACTTTTTTTGCTGCTGTTGCAAGCAATTTAAGTCCCTTTGCGATTGTGTAGGTACCGACCATTCCAACTCCGACTCCGACAGCTTTGCCAACTGCAGCACAAACGGATTGGGACGCATGGAGTTTATTGCCGAAAAAAGCACCGACAGCTGCCCCGATCTTATATCCGTATTTTGAGCAAAACGCCGGGCTGAGGATTGCCGCAGCAGAAGCCGCCATTCGGTCAAGCAGACATTCTGTGCCTTCCTCCGCGGTCATTTGCTCTTCCGCAACAGCCTTAGCGATTTCAGCCTGGAATGTCCCTTTATCCGCAGTCGTTGCAGCTTCTTCCGGAGTAAACCCCTCCTCAGCCACAAAACGTGCCGCCATTACTTTTCGAAAGTCTGCCAAATTCCCCTTCATACTCACATAGTCTCCCCGTTTTTCATTAAAGCTGAAAGCTCATACTTCGCAAGAGCCTTATCGAAAGCATCAATCAGCTCGACAGAGTCAAAACCTTCATACGACAAGGGATTTTGCAGGTCAACTTCACCTCCGAGAGAAGAAATAATTTGAGAAAGAGATCGCCCCGCAACTTCCGGATCTTGTCCCTGGAAAGCCTTGTCACAGATTCCCCGCAAGATAACCTTCCGGTCATCTCCAGATTCCTTTGCGGCTTTAAGAGCATCATAGCAAGTGTCAATTACGCGAAACGTCTCATCCATCCGCTTCAAAGTCTCTTCCGGATTGGCTACACCTTTCTCCTTGAAGTATTTGAGAATAAATTCATCTACATCAAGGTTGGAAGTCTCAAATTCGGTCAAAAGAGCTTGCTGTTTATCCTCTATTGTTGCGAGCTCCAACTTTTCCATTTCGTTCTCCTCGAGTTTCTGTTTCGTGAATGTTCTGCTGTTTTTCCCGACAAAAAAAGGCACGGAATCAATCCATGCCCATCGAAGGTACTTGCAAAACCCGGAAGAACACAAGGAAAGAACCCGTGCCAAACTATGTTTGGTACGTTCCTTCTACTTTCCGTTCTCCCAAAGCAAAATTGCAAGTTTTTCGATGGTACGGTAAAATTTACGTATAATTTGTCAGTTGTCGCGCTGTCGTTTCGTCTCTTGCCTGAAGTCTCCTTTTTTTGTTTGACTTTAGACATTTACTATAACTTCAGACACGGCATTTGTCAAGTATTTTTCCGTAAAAATCCGCCGGATTTGCAAGTCCTTGCAATGAGCATTGGATGATTCCGTAAAAGCATTTCTCATGCCAATCCGCTTCTCACTCAAAGAAGCGGACCGAAACTCCATTAATGGTCAAAATTTAATCACCTCCGCTTGTTTTTTGAGCAAAGTGACGCACATATATCCCCGGCTGCTCACGCCGAAAGTCAAGACGGTCCTCTTCCTCCACCCGGTCCCATTCCGTAAATTCCGCCTCGTCCTCCGGATGATGAAGAAGATGATAAACCCGATAACCGAACGGCCACTCCGTCCGGGCACGCGCTTCCATGCGCCGCGACAGATGCGGCTGATGCCGGAGCAGAATATCCCAGTGATACGGCAACAGAAGCTCCAGACGGACACGGTCAAAAAACTGCGGTTGGCAGCACAGAAGATCTCTCACTGCGCCCCCTCCTCCCAGGCCGAAAAATCGCACAGCGCCGCAAACTCCGGACGGTGCGAAAGCAGTTTTGACCAACAAAAATCCAAATTCAGCTCATTCCAGTAATTCAAGTCAACGTACGGAACAAGTTCCGGACGGCGCGTCAGAATCTCCGCTACATCCATCGCGTATAACACATCGCCGTCCGAACGTTTCGGAAGACGGGTGATGAACTCCGGGCGGCGGATCAGAAGGCGCCGCCATTTCCGCCGCGTCATCGTCCGCCAGTCAAAACGGTCCGCAAGCGACGGATCCTTCAAAAGATGCTCAAACGCGACAAACCGCAGCGAACGGCGGACCGTTCCGACCGAACAGCCGAGTCTCTCCGCGGCAAGCTCCAGACTGCCGTCGTACTCGCGGACGACACGCAGAATCCGCGTGCGTTTCAATTCATATATATTATCCTCGCAATGCAGCGCGGCGGCGGTCCGCAATTCACGGTTTTTCATTATGCTGAACATGACATGCCTCACTCACAGCGTTCACTGTTCTCCAGACAGCGCAACTCGTTGTCGCCGTCGTGCAGATAACGGCGGTACCAGTGCGCAATCATCAGCCAGTCCCCCTTCGACACCGCGAAACGTTCCGCATAGCCGAGGAGACACTCCAGAGTCCGGAGCTCATCCGGCATCAGCGCGTTCCATTCGGGCAGCAGCGACGAACCGAACAGCGCCGTGCTCTGCATCTTCCGCGCCCGGCGGATGAAATTGCTCCGGATTTCTTTCCGGTACCGACGGATTCGCAGGCGTGTGGCGGCAATCAGTTTTTCGATGCACGCGACCGGGCGATGCGTCAGGAACTCCAGTTTCCCCTCAATCATGCGGATCCGCATGACTCGCACATAGCGTTTGCGGTACCGCCGGTTGAATTTCTCAATCGCCGTTGAAAGTTCCAGCAAAAACGGAAACAGATCATCCGAAGCAGAAATCTTCCAGAGCGGAGAATCCTTCACCAGACCGTAAAGGACCGGCGCGGTTTCGTAAAGCTGTTGTTGAAGTTCCTTTTTCATTTTCCCGTCTTCACCTCAATCTTCAGCGGTCTGGCGCGATGGACACCGTTCCCCGACCGCGCGTATTGCACGCTTGCGCTCACCGGATTCTGCAGAACACCGTTCCGGAGTTCGTAAAAATCCCAGCGTGCCTCATTCCTGCCCAGCGGAAGACGGGCAAGGAGTCCGCGGCAATCCGGACGGCTGACAAACGAAAGTTCACCCGAAACGCGTCCGGCGCACCTCCAACCTTCCGCGGTATGCGTCATGACACTCCAACGGTCTCCACCGGAACCGGCAGCAACCAGCATTTCATCCTGACCGTCGCCATCAAGATCAAAATTCATGACCTTCGCGTGTTTGTCCGACTCTGATTCGTCTGCACACGCCGCGGGAAACTCCTCAAAACACACCTTGCGGCTTTCCACTGTAACCGTCGGTTCCGTTCCGAGAATGGCTGAAACGAGCAGCGTAATAGAAGGATTCATAGATTTCTCCTGTTATGTTTCTGCCGGAAAGAACAGCAGATCGCGTGCCAACCCGTCTTCACACTCAAACGGAACAGGGCAACAGGAAGGAACTGTCATTTTCTGAACAAAACCTTTCATTTTCTGAACAGCAAAGCTCCGGCGGATGGAAAGAGTCAGGGCGAATGAGACTTGGCACGCAATCTGCTAAATATTTTTACAAAATCAGCAGACAGCGAAAGGAACAAACAATGAAACTGGTTGGTTTGGACTTTGAAACAGCGAATCCGAACAGCGGAAGCATTTGCGCGGTCGGAGCGGCACTTCTGGAAGACGGGAAACTTACAAAAACATGCGAGTGGCTTGTGCGTCCGCACACATCCGTGGACTGGATGCTGCCGAAGTTTACCGAAATCCACGGAATCGAATATCTGGAACTGCGCGAATCGCCGGAATTTCCGGAAATCTGGGATTCGCTGAAAGGGATTCTGCTTTCGGGTGAATGCGTCATTGCACACAACGCGCAATTCGATCTGCGGCATCTGAAATGCGCGCTCAAACTCTACAGTCTCCCGGCGATCGCCTTTCCCTATGCATGCAGTCTTGAAATCAGCCGGGACCATCTGCCGGACCTGCCCTCACACACGCTCGATTCGGTGGCGGCGCATTTCGGATTCACCTTCAAACATCACGATGCGCTCGACGATGCAATCGCCTGCGCGAGAATTGTCGCGAACACCGGACTGCAAAAAAAATTCATCCGGAAATTTGAATTTTCACCGAACATGGAGTAGATTATTTTATGAACATCAACCTGTCAAATTTTGGAGACCAGAATATGGACACACTGATTCTTACCGGCTGGGGATGGATTGATTACGCCGCGGCGGCCGCTCTTGCGCTCCGCGCCTGCAGAACCGCAGACATCCGCGGAATGAGCACTCGGCGTCTTCCGGAATATCTGAATTCGAATTCAGCAAGAAACTATAAGGACATCTATATTCTCGGAATCGGTCTGACCGGGAACTCCGGCGACCTGCTCTCTGCACTGAAACAGCTGGAGAAAAAGAAGGTTCATGTCAAGTGGATCAGCGCGCTTGAACTTCCGGACGGCATTGATCCTGAAATCCGGTCAAAAATTGACTGTTACATCAACGAGGACGGGCTGCTCGAAGCTGTCGGTTCCTGTTTCGGGCTTCCGGGCGGCGATATCCGCGAACGTCTGCTTCCGAAAGAACCGACGGAGGATTCCAAACAGTACAAACTTCTGATCGAGGCGGCGATGTTTTACTACCGCAACTATCAGGACGACAACGCCTACGGGGATGCAATCCGCCACATTGCGAACGCCGATCCGGTCAGCAGGTGGAGTCCGGGTGAGAAACAGATGGTCGCTCACTACAAACGCTTCGGCTCGCGGGAGCTTGTCGGGAAAAGCGAGGCGATCCGGAAACTGCTCGAAAACATCAACCGTGTTGCCGGACACGACCACGCGCGAGTTCACATTTTCGGCGAAAGCGGAACCGGCAAAGAGACCGTCGCGCTTCAGATTCACAACAAATCGCCGCGCAGCAAAGAGCCGTTTCTGGCGTTCAACTGCGCAAGCGTCACGCCGAATCTGCTCGAAAGCCGTTTTTTCGGCTACGAAAAAGGTGCATTCACCGGAGCGGCCGAGCGGAAGGACGGACTCTTCAAGCAGGCGAACGGCGGAACGCTTTTTCTGGATGAAATCGGTGAGCTGCCGCTGGAAGCGCAGGGAATTCTCCTCCGCGTTCTCGAGGGCGGACGGTTCACGCCGATGGGCGGGAAGGATGAAATCGAGGTTGATGTCCGTCTGCTCACGGCGACCAACCGCGACCTTGCCGCGATGGTGCGCGACGGAAAATTCCGCGAAGATCTCTACTACCGTCTGAATGTCATTCAGCTCCGGGTTCCGCCGCTCCGCGAGCACAAGGAGGATATTGCGCAGATTGCGGACGGCTACTGGATCAAGCAGCACCGGCGTCACCTTGCCCCGGAACAGATTGAAGCGCTGAAGCTGTACGATTATCCGGGCAACGTCCGTGAACTGTTCAACATTCTGGAGCGTGCAAGCGTGCTTGAGATCACCGATTTCAGCAAGTTGATTGCCGAGCACCGCGAGATGTCCAGCAGTCTGGTTCCGCATTACGAGCCGGAGATTCCGGATGATTTTGAGTCTGCCGCGCGCCTGCACGTCAAGCGGGTCTACGCGAAATACGACGGCAATCTCACCAGGACTTCCGCCGCCCTCGGACTCGCGCGCAACACAGTGAAAAAATATCTGGAGGAGTGATGATGGAAACAATGATGAACGAAAACAACCAACAACGGAAAGAGGTTGAAATGGAAGAACTGCAACAATTATTGAAAGATGTTTACGAGGCAACAAAGGGCATCAAACAAGAAAAAGCGGAAGCATTCGATGTTATAGGCACCTGCATCGGCACACAAGAAACAATACACTCAAAATTTCTTGCAGAGTTGCTCAATCCTGATGGTTCACATGGTTTAGGCTCAGCTTTTCTAGAAGCTTTTTATGAGCAAATCGAGCTAAATGAGTTGACTCCCAAAAATTCCAGCATAAAAACAGAATTTACATGTCCTGAAGGGAAAATGGATATTGTCATCTCAAACAAAAACGATATTGTTGTTATAGAAAACAAAATCTATGCAGTCGACCAATCAGATCAGCTTAAACGCTATTCTGAATGGCTCAATAAGCAAGAGAAAGCAAACAAAAAACTAATATACCTGACACTGGACGGGCATGAAGCGAGCAATGCAAAAGACATTGATTATCAACAAATTTCATACAGGAATGATATTCTTCAATGGCTTGATAAATGCATTGCGGAAATCTTCAAAAACACTCTTTCTGCAAAAGATGGCAAAAACGCTTTTGCTAAAAACCAAATTGATGAACGGAACGCTTTTGTAAAAAAGCTCTTACTTCAATATAAAGAACTCATCAAAAAACTAACAAGAATGGATATGGAGCCAGAAATGAAAAATAAAATTTCAGAAGTCATAACGTCTAATAAAAAGAACTACCTTGCTGCCGCCCTTACAGCAAAAGCTTTTGATAGTATCCATCAGGTCTTCTTAAGAAACATCGTAAAAAAAGCCTGTGAAGAAGAAAGAGAGAAATGGCCGTGGGGGAAAGAAATGGAATGGGAAATTAGCACTAACAAATACAACCAATTCGGCATCTCATACACACCAAAAAGCAAACAATATAAACTATTTTTCGAATTCCAAATAGAAAACTATCAAAATCTATACTACGGTCTGCACGATTTGAGCAGAGATAGAGGTCCTCATCCATACACACAAACAACAATCAATCGTCCAAACGGATTTGATGGTCCCAATGAACATGGCTGGATTGCAGGAACTTATGCAAATACAGATCAAAACTGGGACGCGGAATCTCTTCTCAAGCACTGGGATAATGACTTTGCTGACATCAAAGAGGATATCAAAGGATACATTGCAAATCTTATGGAGATCATCAAAAACAATCCAGCTCTTGATGATGAAAAATACAAATAATCTCTCCCCCCCTGCAAGCTCCCCGCTTGCAGGGGCAAGATCAGACTCACTTTCCTTCCCGGCGGGCGGAGAATTTGACGGTGACCGGGATGCCGGCGGTGCAATCGAACTGACGGGTCCAGCGGTCGTTGTGGGCGGAAAGAACATAGTTTTTGCCGTCGGCGGCGGAACCGTCGACAACCACACGGGCGTCGCGCATCTTCCACCAGCCGGAGGGCGTGCCGTCGGGACGGAGCTGCTCAAAACTGCCGTTCGGAATGCCGGAAGTCACTCGGATGTTGTCGCACGCGACAAACGTCTTCGCATCCGAACTCATCAGCTGAATCGTCGCTTTTCCGCTCGACTTCGGAGTGAATGAGAAGCTGTATTCCCCCCAGGCGTCCGAAACTTTCGCCTGGGCGCAGAGGCGCTGATCCTTTTTCGCGCCAAGCCAGCCGGCCTGACCAAGCGTCACATTCTCCGACACCTCACCCGGAGCGAAGGACAAGTTGTCGCCGCCGACAATGTCGATCCGGAAATCCGCGAGATTCCTGCGGATGCGGATTATCTGGTTCCGGAGTTCGGCTTCGGTCCCGCAACGTCGGGCGCGCTTTTTGTGGATTCTGCAACATTAACCCTTTACGGAGATAAAAAATGAAAAAACTTCTTGTTCTTTCCTCGTGTGCTCTCTTCACCGTCCTTTCTATGAGAATCTGCCGGGCTCGATTTTAAAACGCTGTCCGGCAACCGCAGGTCTGCCATCCGGCTTGCGAACCTCGATTTTCATGCCGTTGCCCGTCCGTCCAAACTCCGGAGCGCAGCGGAAGGAAACGCCGCTGCGGATCTCGTAACACCATACAGCCGGATCGCCGAAAGAGACTTGCGAAAAATCCCCGTTCGGAAGAGAGGCATCCGGAAGGCGGAAGAGGTGATAGTGCAGACGGTAACGGAACGAATTGCCGGGGTTCGCACCCAGCGATTCTTTCGTTTTTTCGCCCGGACGGCTGATCTCGATATCGAATCCGTACACCGCCGCGGGCGGCAGTTCGTCCAGCGGGATGAGAATCTCCATGCGATAGCCGTCCGCCGAAACGTAGAAGAGTATAATTGGGGGTGTAAATAGATGGCAATTG
>OQVZ01001055.1_pt1 | contig 10318 bp, 8 predicted proteins | sample 1691571 | NCBI WGS metagenome assembly OQVZ01 (sample SAMN03418261, study PRJEB22391) | human gut metagenome | biome: human-gut; feature: organic feature; material: feces | host: Homo sapiens | place: Tanzania | collected 2013-01
GTGGGTGTAGTGTATCTGCTCTCTTATATTCCGAAAGTTAAGCAATAAAAAACCTAAATATAATGAATACAAAATATGTAGTAGGACTTGGTGAGGCACTCTGGGATGTGCTTCCTGAGGGAAAGAAACTTGGTGGTGCTCCTGCAAACTTCGCATTCCACGCAGGACAGTTCGGACTCAACTCCATCGCAGTAAGCGCTTTGGGCGAGGACAAGCTCGCAGAGGAGACAATCCAGCAGCTTGAGGAGAAGAAGTTGCAGTATTGCATGCCACGCGTGCCCTATCCAACCGGCACTGTTCAGGTGACACTTGACGATGAGGGCATACCCACATATGATATTAAGGAGAACGTAGCATGGGACAACATCCCATTCACCGACGAAGTTAAGGCTATTGCCGAGAACGCACGTGCCGTATGCTGGGGTTCGTTGGCTCAGCGCAACGTAGTGAGCCGTGAGTCTATCTATAAGTTCCTCGACGCAACGCCGAAGGACTGCATGAAGATTTTCGACATCAACCTGCGCCAGAACTTCTATACCAAGGAGATTATATGCGAAAGCATGAAGCGTTGCAACGTGCTTAAGATCAACGACGAGGAATTGGTTCTCATCGGCAGAATGTTCGGCTATCCGGGTCTCGACATCGAGAACAAGTGCTGGCTGATACTCGGCAAGTACAACCTCGACATGCTTGTGCTCACCTGCGGCACCAACGGCAGCTACGTGTTCACACCGGGCACCATGTCGTTCCAGCCCACACCCAAGGTTGAAGTGGCTGACACAGTAGGCGCAGGCGACTCGTTCACCGGCACATTCTGCGCTTCTATCCTCGATGGTATGAGCGTTGCCGATGCCCACAAGCGCGCCGTACACGTCAGCGCATACGTATGCACACAGAACGGTGCAATGCCCGTGTTGCCCGAAGAAGTGAAGAACGTGAAGTAAAAATACAATAAAAGCCCTACCCCCTGCCCCTCCCCCGTAGGGAGGGGAGTGGTATGCTCTGCCAATAAAACAACATAAACATAAATAAGAGGGTGTGCATTCTTGCATAGAAGCATAGAATGCACACCCTCAATTGTTTCTTATAATATAGCCTTGACCTCTTCCTCTGACAGACCAGACGCTTGGATTACAGTTTCTATAGGTACTCCAAGAGCCAAAAGGTTGGCTGCTATCTTTTCTTTAGTCTCTTTTTCTCCTTTCGCCATGCCCTCTGCAAATTTAGTCTTCTCTGCAGTTCTTATGGCATTTACTATATCGCGGTAGGCATTGACACTGTCTTCGTACAATTTCAGTTCCTCCTTGTCAAACTTGGAAATCTCTGCCTGCTCGAAGAGACGGGTGAAAACACGCTCCTGCAGGGCAGCAGGGCGCTGCATCAAGTTGGAGAGATTCTTCAGTACAAACATCCATTTGTCGTACATGGTTACGAGTTCGGCCTCCTGCTTGTCGAACTTAGGAATCTCTACATATATATATGTCAGTTTATCGTAGAACACCTCGTGGGTGTCTACCTCCATCAGTTTCACTTCATGGTGCCAGCGTTTGGCATTCTCCAGCCCATCAGCGAAGTTGAAGTTAAGCAAGCCTATGGTGTAGACTGGATTGAGATGGAAGTCCCAATCGCCTCCACGCTGTGCCTGTTCGCGAATGGGGAAGGTAGAATAATATATGGTGCGGTCCTTGAAAAACTCCTGATACACGTTCTGCATCTCCACTATGAACTTCTCGCCCTTGTCGTTCTCACAATATACATCGAATATGGCACGGCGTGCATCGGCACGGTCGCCAAGTTGCTCGGAATTAAGATACGTGACGTCCTGAACGTTCTGCTTGCCGTGAAACATGGCGTTCAGAAAGCTGATAAGCAACTCCTTGTTGAACTCAGAGCCGAACAGGCGCTTAAAGCCGAAATCTGTATGTGGATTGATGTATTTCACTACCATAATGCTGCATTTATTATTTCAATGGCAAATATACAGTATTTTTATGGATTTGCAAACGTCAACAACATAAAATAAACAGACAATGATTGCAAAAAAATGGCGGAAACAGAAATCACTTCTGCTCCCGCCACGTGTGTGTTTTCCCGATTTTAAAAACTAACCATTTGAACTAACTATACTAAAACAACAATCTTAATGTCTAATCTATTTCCTTCGCTTGGAATGATATTTACTAACCTGATTCTATTAAAACCTAAACTATAATCTTTATTACCTATGACAGACTGATCAAATTCTTTTGTTACCTATTAATTATTTGAAGCCTATGTGCTTTAATTGAAGCCTTGACAGCTTATATATGTTTCTCTCCTTTTTACATTGCAAAGGTAGCAATAAGCAGATATTTCCGCTTTAATTATTCGTTCAAGCGATTGAATAATTGTTACATGTAACAAAAATGCTACGAAAAAACCACTATTATATTCATTTTTTGTATCTTTGTAAAATAAAAGGACTCCTTTTGCACTTCAAATGTGCCCCTTTTGGCTTGCAAAAGGACTCGTTTTACACTCCAAAAGGACTCGTTTTGCAACGCAAAAGGACTCCTTTTGAAAGGCGACGGAGAACAAACCGTCCGGCATCTACATAAACATCACTGAATCAGCACTTTACAACTAACAACAAAAACCGTAATGAAACCCATGTTTCGCATATTTTACAGACTCCTGCTCTTGCTCATGCTACCGTTGATAATGTCGTGTGGTGGCACGGGAAAGAAGCATTATGTCATAGCCGTATCACAATGCTCGGAAGACACGTGGCGCGAAAAGCTCAACGAAGAACTGCGCGTCGCAGCTCTGTATTATAACAATATAGACCTGCGAATCAAATCGGCCAACGACGATGTGCACCTGCAGACCGAACAAATCAACAGCTTTGTGGATGAAGGCGTTGACCTGCTCATCGTGGCTCCGGGTCAGGTGACCATCTCGCCTGCCATCGACCGCGCATACGAGAAGGGCATACCCGTGATCATCTTCGACCGACGCACCCGCTCCGACAAGTACACCGCATACATAGGAGCGGACAATAAGGAGATAGGCAGTTCGATGGCTGAATACCTGGCAGGCACTCTGACGGGTGGCGGACGCATTCTGGAACTCTGCGGACTCTCTACCTCCTCGCCCGCAATAGAGCGCTGCGAGGGATTTGACAGCGTAGTGGCTACCCGACCGGGCATTGAGATTGTGGGGCACACCCATTCCGACTGGACCGAGCAGGGAGCCTATCGCACCATGGACTCGCTGCTTTCGCACCCATATCCGCAGTTCGACTGCCTCTTCGCACACAACGACCGCATGGCTATGGGCGCACGACGTGCCGCAGCCAAGCACGGGCTCGACATCAGCAGCATACAGTTCTGCGGCATCGACGCTATGCCGCAGAAGGGCGGCGGAATGCAACTCGTGGCTGACGGAACTCTCTTCGCGTCATACATATACCCTACTCGCGGCGACGAGGTGATGCAGCTCGCCATGAATATTCTGACCAATAAGAAATACAAGCGCGAGAACCGGCTGTCGTCGGCTCTCGTATCGCGCGACAACGCCCGTGTGCTGCTCATGCAGAACGACGAGACCGTGCGACAGCAGGACCACCTCTCTGCGCTACGCTCGCGCGTTGACCAGGCTGCAAGCGACTTCAATACGCAGCGCATCTATCTGCTCGTGCTGCTCATGTTTGTGGTGCTGCTCATCGTGGCATGCGCCTTCGCCATACGTGCCTACGTTGCCAAGACGCGCATCAACCGACAGCTGCACGACTCTATGCGCAAACAACAGGCGATGACCGAGGAGATGGAGCGCATGACGCAGACGCAGCTGCAATTCTTCACCAACGTGAGCCACGAGCTGCGAACGCCGCTCACACTCATAGCCGGACCTGCCGACCAACTGCTTGAAGACCCTTCGGTGCGCGGACAACACCGCTCTATGGTGCAGATGATTCAGCGCAACACGCGCATACTCATACAACTCGTGGGCGAGATTCTCGACTTCCGCAAGGTGCAGAACAACAAGGCTACGCTGCGACTCAACCGATTTGCCATCGACAAGGAACTGGCCACTTGGGCTGAAGACTTCCGAGCAGCGGCTGCACGACGCAAGATTACTATCATTGTGATTACGTCCGGTGCTGCCGGCAACGACCCCTCGGCAACTACAGACGAAAACCTCATCATTGCCGACCGCGACAAGATTGAGCACGTCTACTTCAATCTGATGTCCAACGCTCTGAAGTACACGCCCGAGGGTGGATGCATCACCACCACCGTGGAGCATTCCGACCATCACTTCACCATCACCGTGAGCGATACGGGCAAGGGCATCGACCAGAAGGAACTGCCCCATCTGTTCGAACGCTTCTATCAGGCGCAAGGCTCTATAGGCGGCACAGGCATCGGTCTGTCGCTCGTCAAAGCTTATGTCGACATGCATCAAGGCACCATAGATGTAACGAGCCAACCCGGCAAAGGCACCTCGTTCATAGTCTGCCTGCCCGACACACAGCCCGGCTACGACCCGTCGAAAGACGTTCAGACCACACCGAGAATTGAGGACAAGAACCTCGTCGACGACAACTATGTGTCGGTAGACATCGACGCAAATGCCGCTACCGAGCGCATCACCAATGCCGAGGACTTCGACAACGAACGCCCACTGGTGCTCATCATCGACGACAACAACGGCATGCGTGCCTATCTGCGCTCAATACTGAAGGATAAATACAACGTTTCGGAGGCTGCCGACGGCAAGCAGGGACTGGAGAAGGCGTGTCGTGAGATTCCGAAACTGATAATCTGCGACGTGATGATGCCCGTAATGGACGGACTGGAGTTTACACGTCAGCTCAAGCAGAACATGGCTACAAGCCATATCCCCGTAATCCTGCTCACAGCACGGTCGCTGGCAGAACAGCGCGAAGAGGGATACGACACCGGTGCCGACTCTTATCTCACCAAACCATTCTCCGGTTCGGTGCTACTCTCTCGTGTCGACAACCTGCTGCGCAACCGCACTATGCTGCGCTCACTCTTCTCTGGCGACAAGAAAGAGGAGGCTGTCGAGGAACAGTTGGGCTCGCGCGACCAAACTTTCATCAACCGTCTGCGCGACTCCATACGCCAGAACATGGGCGACTCGGACTTCACAGTAGAGCGACTGGGCGAAGAGGTTGGACTCTCGCGTGTGCAACTCTATCGTAAAGTGAAGGCGCTGACGGGTCAGACTCCAGTAGATCTGCTAAAAAAGGCACGCCTTGAACGGGCACGCCTTCTGGTGGAAAAAACTGATAAGTCAATCTCTGAAATAGCCTACGAAGTAGGATTCACCGCCCCGTCATATTTCAACAAATGCTTCAAGGACGAATTCGGAGTTAATCCCGGCGCTTTGAGGGAGCAAAGCTCGAAATTGTAGTATTGGGAATAAGTGTGCAAAAAAATAGTATTACGCTAATACATATAAAAAGAGAACGATGGGAAATAATAAGAAGAAAAGGTGGACAAATAAAAAACCTCCTAAAGATATAAAGGATATAATAGGAATAATTTACTTTAGCATTTGCGTTGCAGTTTTCGCATATATAGCAATTGGTGTCCCTATACTATTATATATGCTAAAAAAATACGGAACCAAAACAGAGGCTGTCATAACATCCAACACTTCATCTTGGCTTCATCGTTGGACTACGAGCTGTTACCTGTATGAGTATTATGTTGATGATAAGACATACGATGGAAATTCTCTCGTTGAGGAAGGTGATGTCAGCAAAATAGGAACAACAATTCAAATATTATACTTGGATTGGCTTCCATGGTTCAATAGACCTATATATTATTGGGATGATTAAGACAAACGGAATGATTATGGGAAAAAAGTAACCGATACAACCTGTGTGAAATAACTCAAATATAAAATAGTTTATCATTATGGATGCAACAAACTTTGTCAAAGCAATATCCCTACTTATTCCAAACAAGCAAGATATTCTAAAAAAAACAACTTGCTCGGAAGAATTTATTGACATTTATATTCAAGATTTGTCAATAAGGAAGAAAGCTACGCACACAGCTGTTTCACCTGATTTCCCAATCATAGACTTGATATTCAATTACGACTTGTCGAAACTGAGAGTCCAGCACTATTCATTCAATGAAGCGGACGATGTCACCGAGAACGACCAATTTATATATATTGGTTGGTGTGACGCTTTTCTTCTCGCCATTCTAAAGGAAACAGGCGTAATCTAAAAATGCAAACTATTTGATTGAAACGATTATTCACTTTCTGCGGATTGCAAATACGCAAAAGGCTAAAGAAAAACAAACAATAAATTGTTTAAGACTGTACAATGTAAGAGCGGAAAACAAACAGAGGCAACCTTTTTTAATAGTCTGTTTCCGCTCTTCTTTACGTCTATGTTTATTGGGGGTTAGAACATCATACTTATGTTCAGTCCAAGCGTCTTATTATTGTAGAATGGCATTCCTATAGCCCGGACAGTGGTCTGATGGCATTTTGATTTTGTGAAAACCTTTGGATATAACCAATAAGCGAATTTTGTGCTGATTATACCAATGCACGCTCCTGCAACGACATCGTTAAGATAATGGCGGTCATTGTAAATCCGTAGATACCCGGTAGTTGCAGCTATAAGATACCCAGAATAACCAATCCAAGGTGATACACCTTTATATTCTTGATATAAGAACTCGGCTCCCATAAATGCTGTGGCAGTATGCCCCGATGGAAAAGAATTCCTTGCATTGGTATCTGGGCGTTTTTCTTTGAATGTACGTTTCATTCCGTTGACCAATATCCCCATTACAACATACGACATAGCGAGAATGCCTGTCCTATCTGCAAATGTATGTTTTCCCTTTATACCCATGGCATTGAGTCCATAAACTGCAAGCGTAGGAGTATATTGCATATAGTTGTCAAACCTTACCTTGTGCTCACCCCTTGCAGACAATCTGTCTTGGATATTCTCACGTTGCTTGATTAGCCATCCATTGTGGACACAAAGGGCGGAGACCCCTGTAAGCACAGTCGGGACCACCAATGTTTTCAACTTTAGATGATGAGAATTGTCTGACACAATAGAGTCTTGCGGTGCCATATGGTACAAGCTATCTTGTGCATGTACGGATACGACACAGCTAAAGAGGAAGAGTATGGATACACTCCTCCCATTCCTAATAAGTTTGTTCATTTAAAGCGCTAATTTGGGCGAAAACTATCTTAGCGGTGGAATCGTGGGATTTCTTTAAAAGGGCTATGGAAAAAGACAAATGGCGTGAACGACACCTATCTAATCCAAAGGCCCTGAGAAAGCCCACACATACCGATAAGCTCCGTCCACGCCAAAGCGCAGACGTTTACTGAACTTATTCTTTCGGCATATGTTTCTTGAAATTTCTCAGGTTTCATGGATTAACCGAATAAATAGCAAACGCGATTTTTATTATGTCTATTTTATTTGTTTTATATGCTCTTGATATTTTTGTCGTCTTAATTTCATGTCGGAATGGTTAGGTGCATAGCCTCTCATGCCGAAGTAAAAATACGAGGCCTTTAGAAATGGAGGTATCAAATGGAGGAGGTGTTCCATTTATATCCATAATAAAGTTCGCATTATACATTGATTGATTTACAAAGATATATATTTTGTTTAAAATCTCAGGAATATATTGGAGAAATTCTTTTGCTACAATACTTTTTTTAACATCATTGCGTATTTTAGAACCATGAAAACAAACCTATAAATTATGAAACAATAAATTCAGATAGAAACCCCTCGTTCCTTCATCGTTCGCTCTTTGATACCTCTCTGTTTGTTTTACGTTCATCCTCCATTATGCCTTCGTTATATAACCGTTATGTCTTCGCTTCGTTAACGGAGGCAGATCGAGTTCACTACGGAGGTAGATCGAGTTCACTACGGAGGATGAACGAAAGACGAACGATGAAGAAACGAACAACGAACAAATGAACACGTAAAGTAAAAATGGTGAAAAACTAAGTCTACAGCAGGCGCTATAATGATACAAATCCAAGTCGAACAATATTAAGAATGTAAATGAGCTTAGTCTACGTAAGTTGGATGTGAGGTCATTATTAGTCTGGTCTCTGGCACATTGCTCACAAATGGGTCAATAGGAATTCTCAGTATCGGATCGTAAAGAGAAATCCTAAAGACCGATTTGGATTTAAAACAATAATATTAAATTCAGCAAAAGAATAAAAGAACAAAAAAATTGCAGCCTCGAGAGGAAATATTTGTTACCTCGTGAGGCTGCAATCATTCACTCAAAGAGTGACAGCTTTACAGTCAGCATAAAACAACTTCTCAATCGAAGAGCGGTAAATTTACACTCTACATTAACAATGGTCTGCGAAGTTAATTGTTTATTGAGTTAAAACAATCGGTTAGTCACAAAACTAAAGAGCTAAGCTGCATTCTAAAAGTCGAACGACAATTGAGTTGTACCAGTCAAGTTGTAACTCATACGATGATAAGGAGACGGACCATGCAATCGTATTCCCTCACGGTGAGCCTTTGTTGGATAACCTTTATTGCTTTGCCAATCATAATAAGGATATTCCTCAGCCAATCGGCACATATATTCATCACGAAACGTCTTCGCAAGAATACTCGCAGCCGCTATTGACTGATACTTACCATCACCCTTTACTATCGTAGTGTAAGGAACCTCGCCATAAGGTTTAAATCGATTTCCATCCACAATAATAGCTTCAGGACGAACCTTAAGCTGGTCAAGCGCACGATGCATTGCAAGGAAACTGGCATTAAGAATATTAATCTTATCTATCTCTTCGGGAGTAACAACACCAACTGCCCACGCCACGGCATCACGTACAATTTGGTCACGCAACTCGCGACGACGCTTCTCAGACAGCTTCTTCGAATCATTAAGCATAGGATTATCATAATCATTAGGTAGAATTACAGCTGCTGCATACACGCTACCAGCCAAACAACCACGACCTGCCTCATCACATCCAGCCTCAATAAGATCAGTATAAAAATGTGGAAGTAAACGAGGTTTGCATTCTGTATTTTTCATATCAATAAATTAAAAACAAAAAAGAAAGGCTGGCAGAACTCTTCAGTCCTACCAGCCCTCTTTTATTGAGATAAAGTCGATAATTCGAATTATTCAGCCTTTGCCTCTTCTGTAGCCTCAGTTGCAGGTGCATCAGTTGCAGGTGCCTCAACAGCCTCTGCAGACTTACGACTACGACGAGTCTTCTTGCCAGCCTTAGCAGTCTTAGCCATGTTCTCATCAAAGTCGACGAGTTCGATGAATGCGATAGAAGCAGCGTCACCCTTACGAGTACCAAGCTTGATAACGCGAGTATAACCACCGGGACGGTCACCTACCTTCTCTGCTACAGTGCTAAAGAGCTCCTTGATAGCATACTTATTCTGAAGATAGCTGAATACTACACGACGAGAGTTTGTGCTATCATCCTTGCAGCGAGTAATCAGCGGTTCTACATACATCTTCAAGGCCTTTGCCTTAGCGAGAGTCGTAGTGATTCTTTTGTGCATAATCAGCGAAACAGCCATGTTAGCAAGCATAGCGTTACGGTGAGATGCAGTACGACCCAAATGGTTGAATTTCTTATTGTGTCTCATTTTGATTTATTCTTTATCTAATTTGTATTGAGTAATGTCAGTTCCAAACGACAGATTCAGACTCTCGAGCAAATCATCAAGCTCAGAAAGCGATTTCTTACCAAAGTTACGGAACTTCAAGAGATCAGTCTTGTTATACTGAACTAAGTCACCAAGTGTCTCAACATCAGCAGCCTTAAGACAGTTAAGCGCACGAACTGAAAGGTTCATGTCGACCAACTTGGTCTTCAAAAGCTGACGCATGTGGAGAACTTCCTCGTCAAACTCCTGATTTCCCTCGTGCTCCGGGCTCTCGAGAGTAATCTTCTCGTCGCTGAAGAGCATGAAGTGCTGAATAAGAATCTTAGCAGCTTCCTTGAGTGCGTCCTTCGGGTGAATGGAACCGTCCGTAGTGATCTCGAGTACAAGTTTGTCGTAGTCGGTCTTCTGCTCGACACGATATGGCTCTACTGCGTACTTTACATTACGGATTGGGGTGTAGATAGAATCGATTGGAATTACGTTGATATCAGTGCAGTATTCTCTGTTCTCATCAGCCGTAACATAGCCACGACCTTTATTAATAGTCAGATCAATCTGCATAGAGGCTTTGACATCTAAATGACAAATCACCAAATCAGGGTTTAACACTTCAAATCCAGTCAGATA